>ERZ777306.2465-NODE-2465-length-23373-cov-6.872588_pt1 | contig 23373 bp, 31 predicted proteins | sample MGYA00374966_ERZ777306 | MGnify/ENA primary metagenome ERZ777306 (study PRJEB29329, sample SAMN06343882) | mouse gut metagenome | isolation source: Mouse cecum | place: Austria: Vienna | collected 2014-11-15 ...
CTTCTCCCAAACCAAGGTTTTCGAGAGCCGTTTTCACCGTGCCATCCGATTTGATATCGCCAAACGGATTCTTGCGGCTCAGGTATTCAACAGCAAACCCCGATCCAAGCAATTCAACAAAACCGGGCAGATCACCATTATCAAGCACATCCCGTTGCGTTTTGTCACTTACAAACTGGGCCAGAGCTGCAGCAATAAAGCTGGCCTGTCGAATGGCTTTGTTCACCTGCGCACTGGATGCTTTCCCTGCTGTAAATCCGGATAAAAGCGCAGGCAACGCTTCCCATTCCTCCTGCGACATAACATTGGCATTTCGATCAGTTGCAAACGCTTTAAAGTCATTTTTCGCCATCAGAGTAATACTCCCCATGCTCCTACATCAAAACCACTGATGAATTCGTTATCCATATCAAAACCAAAAAATTTTGAGCCTTCCGATGGGGTTTCCACCGAAGGAGTTTCAATGCCCCCCGCCCATACCCCGGCGGCTTTTACTGTGAGATACCCCTGTTTAATTGCCGCAATTAACTCACGCGATACATCTGAAATATCAGTATCAGGAAAGACCCAGACCGATATCGTCATGTCCTGGTTATCGACTATCTGCATTCGCAGCCCGGATCCTGCTGTTGCCGCGTCAAGAATTGCCGGAAGCGAATCATTACGTCCGTCCCAGTTATTAATCGCAATCTTCGCTTTAAGGATGACACGATAAGTTTCATCGCTGAGGTACATGTATCCGGAATCAGGATCGTATGGCCCCTGCCATACACCCTGATCATATCCAAGCCCGTCGGTATCCCAGCTGAAATAGACACCTGAGATAGGCTGGCTGACAACACGGCTACGTCCGATCCACAATCCCAGAATGTCAAGTTGCACACCAACCGCGGAGTCAATATCAAATGCAGTAATCAGCCCTCTGGTGGCAGCCGCAACATCAATAAGCGGCCTGGTCATCAGATCAACATGTGAAAGAAATTTAGGTTTGGTGGCGTGGTAGTTTGTGATTAGTTCGGTGTATTTGCTCATGACTCCACCGTTATAACGATATTTTCCGGGGTACAGGACGCAGATTCGTTATATCTGATATCAATGTTTGATGACGACAAAGCCCCCGGGGATTTCCCAATCGTCAGTTCCTGAATATCGTAATAGCGTGCATTCCCGCCACTCACCACGCCAAGATTCGCCGGTGAGTAAATGCGACTTAAAAGGACCGAATCACCAATCATCAGACTATTGATATAGTCGGAAATAGCCTGCTGGATCTGCTGCCCTATCTGTGAGGTATAACCCGTAAAAACTTTTAATTTAATCCGGGCATAAACAGGCACATCACTGGAACGCGAGAATTTGATTACATGGGGATTGCCGTATTGATCCGGAACCGTAACGGATGTTGTACCGTGAGTGGCTGTCCCCTGGCCTTTATTCCCTCTGATAGCCTGAGCAATATCCGTTACATCACCGCCATCCACAATTACAGCAACAGAGTGTGGCGGTAACCCGTTACCGTCCTCCGAACCAGTATCGTTTTCATAGAGTTTGTGGCGGGTTACACCGGTAACATTAGAAACAGCACCATCCAGTGCTTCAAATGGGGTTATTGATGGCAACGCAACACTTTGCGACTGGCGGATACGTAACTCAGCGTCAGTTTCTGCCGGAGTGCCCACAGTGGCTGCAGCAGGATTGGTTACCGAAACCCAGCCACGGGTTGGCGTATTAATTTCAGTGATAGTTCCAGCCAGCGCCGCCACTGCACCACTGACGGAACATGTTGCGGTCACCATCACTGTACCATCCACGCCTACCACCACTGAAGCAGGCAAACGCCATATCACATTATTACTGTCTTTCACGCTGCCATTAATGATGGTTGTTCCGGCAGTTCCTGTAAGAAGCAAATCAACCATAGAATTCGTCGCGCCTTTACGTGAAATACCATTTATTTTCACGTTACTGGTCAGTGCAGCCCCATAGCCGGTTGCCGGTGAAAAACAGTTGTAGACAGTTATCGCCATATTATTGGCATCATGAATCGCCAGCGCCATCAGAGCCACCATCTGGCCGTCTTTGCTGTCCGGTTCGAGGTAGGCATCACTGCCATAAATCTGCTGAAAATAGCTAATCAGGGTGCTGAGTATCGTCTGATAATCAGGCGCACTGATCCCCTCCGCGGTTACCTTTGCAGATAAACCGAGAGAATCAAGGTTCAGAGCCATTACGCCTCCGATGTAACAGTCGTTATTCCATAGAGAGTGTCGATTTCAGCGGAAAACATGACACGTCGGGTCGTGGTATCCACCGTCGTATTGAAAGAGAGGATTGATTTAACGCCCCGCGTTTCGAGGATGCGCTTACGGATCGCCAGGTTGTAGGTTTCCGGCCTCTGCTTACCGAGTACGGACTGGATCCACGGAGTCCCCTCGGTGGTGTCGAGAAACCATTGCCCATACCACAATTCGAATCGCGTTTTTACCGCCTGCGCCACGGCCTCCGGTGAGTTAATCAGCCAGGTGTCATCACCGCTGCCAAAGGTGTAATCGCCATCGGCGTCTTCACGTCTGTATCGCATCAGTTTACCCCGTCGGTACTGCTTCCACCGCGCTGAACACCGCCATGAGAGTGCGTATCATCGATTGGCTTGCCGTTAGCCTTCACGCTCCCCAAGAACTCAACAGCACCAGTGATTTTTGATGCCACACCAGAAACCACAGACCCCACCATGCCCCCCATCCAGGTTAACAGGCCATGAATGGTTACTTTCTCAGAAAAATCAGCCAGAGGGGCAACCACATCAAGGCCCCCCGGAGCGACAATTTTAATTTTCCTGGTATCAGGATTAAGCTCAAAATAGGTGCTGCCGTCGTCACTACGCAACTGTGTGGCACTGGTATTAATACCGCTAATCTTCCTTGCCTGCGATTGGGGACCGACAATACAAAACGCATCCGATAAATCATGCATTCTGTCATCGACCGGCTCCTGTATCCCGCCACTCTGCCACCAGAAATCAATACAACGATCGGCAAAAACGACAAGACACTCATCCCCGGCTTTTACCGGAAAAGTCAACGTACAGCCTCCGCCGCGCGGGAATACCACTGGTACATCCACCAGCAGGGGTAATGTCGTCGACTGGTTGATTCCATTTGAGTCCGGCTCATAGCCTTTAATCGCAGGTTGAACAACCACTGTTACCGTGTCCGGATCAAATGACTGGACGATGCCGGGCATAGAAACACGCAGCGCCGACATGACAGAGCCAGCAAGTCTTACATCGGCCTGTTCTTTGCTACCAAGTTGAGCGCTTAAAGAAACGGGCATTCATATGTCTCCAGAAAGTAAAAAACCCGCCGGGTGGCGGGTTCATTATTGAAGTTTCATTACTGCTTGTTTGCTTCTAACGCTTCAGCTATTCGGCGAAGATACTCATTGTTTTTAAATGAAACCATGATGCACTCAAAGAATATTCGGCAAAATACAGCACATAACAAAAGCACTAAAGCGCCAGCAGCCTTCCCATTAACAAACGTTATAATGGCGGCAACAACCAGAAGTAACATTGTGATGCCATACAGAACGTTGATGATTTTTGGAGTTATTAATTTATCAAATCCGAACATGTGACAAATTCCTTATCGTGAAAGTAGAAGTATCACATTATAATTACGAGTGATTAATCAACAATCTTTTTGCATGGAAAGGAACCGATGATTTTCGGCGCATCCATGCTGTTCTGCAGAAGCTGGACGCCAATGTAATTCACTTCACCTTCCGGCAATCATACGTCCAGAACTCCCGAGGCTCGTCCATATTTTTGCGGATAACTTCAACGTTGAGGATCGGCTTGCCATTTCTGGCCACAAAATCCATCCCTAACCAACGCCCATTACCCGGAATCATCCATTGGATGTTCACATTGTCATAATCACCTTCCTGTTTGAGAAAGATGATTTTCTGTGTCTCCGGTTTCTGTCCATTAATCCTTGCAAGTCCGTCTTGCGCTTTCCAGTTGATCGTAAATGGTCCGCAACCGGTATCAGCAAAGGAAATGAAGGAGATACAGACAAGTAAAACTGTCAACAATGGTCTTTTCATGTGTATTTCGCCGCATCAATCCCTTTCGAGTTAAGCAATTCTTTGCCACCTTTAGCCAGGCAAAGCAGGTCCATATACCACGCCTGCCCTCGGGTGTCGCCAGTATAATCAATGCTGCCCACAATGTAATCACCGTCAGTATTAATGCTGGCAGGCTGTGACATGCCTGGCAGACCGTTAACGTAGAGATTACCGTCGCTTTCAGACTCATCCAGTCGTGCTGGCGATTTCGCTACCTGGTCATTACTCAAAGAGGCACGGTATACAGATGCCTGATCCAGACGAATAAGCCCACCGAGCTTAATATTTGGATTAATCAGGCATCTGACATTTACGCCAGCTCCCATCGTCTGCTGTGGCATACCGATAAGCCCGGTGTTAGCATTCAACACCGTAGCAACACCAATATATTTATCTTCAGGAACAATATTTACCAGATTATTTTCATACCACCAGTTAGCCTTACACTGCCCTGCGATATGATTCATCAACCTTGATGTGTTTTGATAAACAACGCGACCCCGGGGAAATACCGTTTCAGGCATGTCAGGAACTGCGCCGGATTCGATGCCATATGGTTCGAATGATTTCATACCCAGACTGAAAAGATCTCTGTACTTCCAGCCAGATGCCACTGTGGTTTTCACACTTGCGTTCAGGTGGCCTTCCCAGCTGTCAATACACTGCAACATGATCCAACTGTCTGTGGCATTATCTTTACCAGTGACAGTAAAACGGATATCTCCATTGAATATCATACCAACGTTTTCATCAGGATAATTACCTGCTGCATCCGGTTGCCCCTTGTATCCGGCAATAACCTGTATACGCGAAAACTCCTTCTGCATAATCCGGTTCTGAGTGGTAGGAGACAGGTTATAAACCTTAAAATTTCCAACGAATCCATTAAATATGGTCGCAGGCATTTTCTGAATATTGAAAGTGACTTTAAGCTCAGAAATTTTTATCCCGTCGCCCTTATCATCAACAAGCAATAATTCAAAGTGACGCATCCAGTTTTTCGACATTGTTACTCCGTGAAAACATAGAGGTGTGAGAGCGTTCCAAGATCGAATTGCGTCGGATTCTCCTGCCCTGCCACGTCGCAGAGCACCACCAGAGAAAAACCCAGATCCATATATCGATACTGTGCCAGCAGGTCAGCCCCAGTAATCATCGGTATACCTGATATAATGGCGGAGCCATTGCTGCCAGCAAGATCCAGAACCCAGTACTCGCCTCGCCAGATGACAGACAGGTGATAAACCGAACCGTTAATTGTGGTGGCAAAAGTCTGATTGTCAGCAACCAGTGGGATTTCTACGGCTTGCATGAATCACCTTCCCAGAAATAAATTGCTCAAATACCCATCAACAGTGGAGATACCTTCTTGCGCCATCTGTGGCAGCGATTTCAGAATGGAATTATTCGGCAGCACCGTTGTTTTGGTGCCTGTATTCTGCATAGCAGACGTTCCGACTCCCTCGGTCATATTGTTTTTCGGGGCAACCCTGACTGACTGCGTGGAGGTAATAATTACTTCCCTGAGGGTAAGTGTCGCCAGAAGCACATTTTCACTACTCTTATCGGTCGTAACCTCCAGCGTTTTTATCAACATATTGTTGTAAATACGCTTGCCGGTTGTCACATCGAAAGGAATACGATTCCGCTGCAGGTTAAGCAGTTCCTGATACAGTTCTTTCGGGCTCAGCCCCAGTAAACTGGTAGCCGTCAGGTTACTGGCAAAATCAAGCAGCGATCCGCCTCCGGAAAAACCGGTTTCCATCACAACCTCAGAAGGGCGCCTGAATGCGTGTTCTGATATATAACCAGCGCCCTCACCACTGGCACCAGCATTCGTGGGCTGTTCAACCGGATGTTCCGTAATTTCCAGGGCGTCAGTGTGCTTTTCGGTAATAACCACATCAGGAATAATGATTCCTATTGAGCGGGTTCGCTGCTGCAGTAAAACAGATAAAAAGTCCATTACGCAGGTCCTTTCAATTGCTGTACCGCCCTGGCATTTACAGCCCCCTGCTTGTCAGCGATCAGATTAGCCGCCTCCTGAGGGTTGTTAACTCCATGAACATTTATAACAGTCTGCTGGTTAAGGCTGCCAGCGGCGGCCTGATACGCCAGCGGGCTGTTCCAGTTTGAATAACCTTCTTTGCGCGCCATCGACTGCATCAATGCTCCCATAGTCTGGGGATCTGTAAGATTCAATATTGCATTCGGTGATACTCCCATCCATTTCGCAACATCCTGTGCATACTTTTTCGGATCGTTGTTATCACCTGCCGGGGCCCAGGTACTGACAATATCCTGAATAGTCTGTAATGCTCGTCCGGTTGTTTTCCCGGTAAAGTAACGCATGAGCTGATTTTTCATCGCCTCCCAGCCCTCAAGAGCTGATTCGAAAAACCGGAACCCTTTACCGCTCACCGGGCGAATGTTCCCGGGGTTATTGTTGCGATCAGCAAGAGTACCGCCGCCGGGGATGTCGGGCTGGACGTTGGAGCCATGCACTACACCGTTACTCTGTCCCTGCCGGATAACTTTACCGGGTCCCCCGTGCAACCAGTCCATCCACGCAGGCCATTCACGGACCTCACTGACATCCCTGCGTCCGATATCTGTTTTTATACCAATAGCAGCCAGCGTGTCGCCGATAATTCGCTTCGTATACCTCAGTGAAGATTTTGCGCTATCGGCAATATTTTCTCTGTCACTAACAATATAGCCCGCGTAAAGCGCCCACAATTTAAGCCAGGGTGGGACCGGTAAACCTGATATTTTTCCGAAAGCCCCCAGAACCCTGGATACCCAGACACCCGCGATGAATGTACCGAGGATTTCCAGTGCATTTTGCCAGCCGCCAACACCATCTTTTAGTTCCAGAAGGTGATCACGAAGCCAGGTGATCGCATCCTTCGCTTTATCTATTGCCGGTTGCCATTTTTCCCAGTCGATAAGACTGTTACCGCCTTCTTTCCATGTTTTGTAGTCTTCCCACAAGAGACCGAGAGCCACGATCAGACCGGTAATCAGCCCTATAGGTGACATCCAGAAAGTAGAGTTAAGTATCCGCATGGCGACAACCAGACCGCCGATAACCTCTATCAGGGTTTTCGTTTCGGCATCCAGTTTCCCCCACCACTCGATGATATCGCCGACACCATCGACTATCCGAAATGCTACCCGCCCGACTATCTCACCCAGCCAGAGGATCCCCTTTATGACCTTTGTGATGGTGACTTCAATTTTGGGAAAATTTTCAATTATCTTTTTGCGCAGGTTATCAATCTGCCCCGCCAGTCCGTCCGCAAGATTCGATCCGATTTTGTCCCGCGCCATCCCGGCCATTTCACCGAGCGATTTCAGCGAGGTCATAAACCGGTTTGACGATAAGGCAGCCTGATCGGCATTAAATCCGATCGCTTTCACCATTTCTGAATACTGAGCGCTGAACTGCCCCACACCACGACGCATGGCCATCAGGGTATTTTCGTCAATGCCCAGCATCTGCGCATACTGGTTAGCCCGGTAATACGGCATACCGCTGAGCTTCTGGCCTACACCTGTAAAAATAGCGGCCATGTCACGCATGTTGCCGCTGGCATCACGGGTCTGTACGCCCAGGCGATTCAGAAAGCCTTCTGCTCCGGGATTGTTACGAATAAACCGGGAGAGGCTTTCCAGAGAAGATCGCGCAGCGTCCACACTGCCGCCAACCTGCGAAACCGCATAGCCAATAGACTGAATTCCCTGGACTGTCGCGCCGGTGCGCTGTGACGCCCAGTAAAGATTATCCAGGCCGGAGGCGATCTTAGCCGTGAAGGCCACCACGGACAGCGCAGCTCCTTCAACGGCCAGTCCCATTTTGATGACATTTGCAGTTGTACCGGCGAGGACAGAACCGAACTTTTTCGCTCCTGCATCATCCACACTGAAGCCAAGCGAGACGAGGAAATCTTTAATAGTTTCAGCGTTCATTATCATCTCTCCATTTCTCAATGCGCCGCTGGTTATCCGCTTTTACCGCCAGATGGTCATTCAAGAGAGCAATGTCGTACAAATCGACAGAGCCATCTTTAAGTGCTGTATAGGGAATTAACCCGGCGTCAACCGGATTGAGAAGGTAGGACAGCCCGTCCGGCAGGCTGTTAAACGTCAGCCCTGTTGCAGGCTCTGCGTCGTGCTGGTAAGGGGTGTAGGCAAAAAATTTCCCAGCGAATCGGCGACCACCCGCGCCACCAGCTGCAGCATGACCAGCAGGTCAATATCATCAAACATCAGTTCACCCTGGGTAAATACCGGAACCCATCCGTCCATATGACGCCGCGATACCACCGCAAGACAGGGATGAATAATCGCATCGGTGTCATCTTCGGTCAGGGAAGACAGTTCCTCAGCGATACGCGGGAGCATGGTTTCAAACACCGGTTTTAACTGCTCTAATTTCACGGTGTCGATTTTGCCATCAGCAGGCAAACGGGAGCGAATGCTCCCGAAATCTGACATCATTCCCGCCAGTACTGGCAGAAGTTTGCGGGTCACTTTCAGCTGGTCAAAAACGCTGAGTTTTGCCGCGCGATATTTCACGCCTTTAATTTCGAATTCCATGTATTAAAACTCCCCGAGAACCTGGTCAATCTTGCCACAGTCAAACACCCACGGCATCGTATTACCGGTTTTAGCGTTGGCGTTATCCGGTTGCTTCTGGAACGCAACACTGCGTGCCGTGATGATGTCGCCGCTGACCTTGTTGCGGATCACGATAACGTTATTCCCCCATGTGGCAGAAGACTGGCTCTGTGCGTTATACGCCAGCGACAATTTTTTATTTGTCGGTGATGTCTTCAGAAGGTTAACGGTAATCGTCCCGCTTTTATCTGCATGGAGACTGTGCATCACTTCGCCATCAGCACCGATGGTCATGGTGTTTTTAGAACCGCCCATCGCAACCACAATCCCCTCTTCAGAACTTGCCGAACCGTACCCGAGGTCAATCGAACCTGTCGGCCCGGTCAGCGTCGCAGTGACATCCATAAAAGAATAGGTAGACATTCACTTCCCCTTAGCGAACAACGTTAATCTGTACGTCAGCGTAATGAACCGCGCCTGCAAGTTTTATTGCAGCCTGAATCACCGGAGCCTTACGGGCTTCACGTTCTGATTGTGCCTGTTCATCCAGCGGCTGGGCGTATACGTAATAACCTTTGGGCAGTGTGTCACCTGATGACAACTGACCAAGGTCGCCCCCGCTCCATACGCCCGGAGCAATCAGTCCATTCTGAACGGCCTGATCCAGTGATTTTTCAACATTTGATAACAGTCGGGTAATACCGGCTTCAGTCTGGGGAACTTTCGTGGTGCTGGTATAAAGCAGGTTATAGAGGTTGGTCTGCACATAATTCTGTAACCAGTCCAGGCCGTGGCGTTCATCAAAGAAATCGCCGTTAGCCATCACTCCCTGCTGGAGGATAGCTGTATCATTCTGGTAGTACACGAACACATTGCAGTTTTTTGCATCAAGTGCCGATGCCTGGCTGACTGTCAGTGTTTCATACCCGACACCCGGCTCCTGCTTAAACTTGAGCGTAATCGCGGTATTACTGCCATTGAAATTAACCGTGAATGCCCGGCCAAATGCAGATAACGCAGCGTATTTATTACCCGATGAATACTGAATAAAACTGCGTGAATATCCGGCGGTTTTCAGTTTTGATGCCAAATCATCGCTGGATGCAGTCTGCAGGCATTTCTCATCGCTTGTCGTAATCGCCAGAATACGGCTTACAGAAGAGGATTCGATCGCCGCAGCCACTTTCAGCCAGTCTGCATCCGGAATATCTGCATCGTCTGCAATCCCCAGCCCATACCATGAAGTATAATCAAGCATGGCATTCACAGCCTGCTCCAGCGTCTCAGGCGTGGCCTGTTCGCTGTCACCCTTCGTTTTCACCCAACGACCAACAAAAACCTCCTGAGGTTTCGGTGATTGTGAGAAAAACACCTGCGCAGCCTTATATTCTGGTGATTCCACGCCAAAATCTTTTCCAATATCTTCCGCGGCAGAATAACGGCGAATGCGCTCACTTACCGGAATGATTGTGGACGGGCCGAGAATGAGTAATGCACCAAAATTTCGCCCTGATGCTGCACGCGGCGACATGATCACATCAACATTAACAACGTTTGATACAGGCAAGCCCTGTGCCATAGCTTAATCTCCGAAAAAGATGACTGGTGCTTCCACCAGCGATTTAATACCGTACTCGCGCACAACCTTCCGGCGCAGGCGCACCGTCATATCGTAGCGGCGGACCCATTGCTGATTAATAAGTTCAGGGAAGGGGGTCAGACCTGTGTAATCGCCAAGAGACAGCCCCAGCGCATTCAGTGCTGCATTGTTCTGCGGTACAGATATACCGTCACGAAACCGGGACGCATACACCATCCCCGCCGGACCATAAAACGAAGCCATACACTCAATCGTTTCATGCCGCCAGAGCTTAGAGCCATCATCGGTCTGTCTGGTGAATGCCGGACTGTCATCACCTGACCATCCGATAACCCCAAACGCACACCAGTTCGTTTCAGCCGGTAGCAGTGGCGGCTGCTCTTTCTGCCAGCGCGGGCGAACCATCCCGGCAGACAGACCGGAAACGTTACGCATCCACTGGCTTAACAGCCTGTCGAGCGCTTCGTCATAATCCGGATCGCCACTGGTTGGTATCAGCCATCCGCGCTCTGTACTGGTGTTATTGCTCAACCGGAATTCCCCCATCAAACGGCAGCAACTCACAATGCGCCTGAACGAATCCGGCACCATAAGCTGTATACGGGTCGACGAAGGTCACACGATAATCACGGCCCTGATACGTCACGATATCGGCATCACGGCCAGTCTGTCCCTGCGTCAGTCGCTCAGTCGTCACAATCAGAATTGCACCGCTGATTACCTGCCCTGCCTGCATACGGCGGTTTTCCAGAGAGCGATCAACAGTTACGACTCCGGCAAACTGCTTTTTAACTTCGCTGTCGCTGCCGATCCCGTCCTCATCCACCGTTTGCACTCGGCGTGTTACCCACAAATTGAAGTCGCAAAAATCGGGGTCAAAAAGCACATCTGTTACATCAAGAGTCGGCATCTTTATCCCTCACTACATGGGTAATAGCTCTGCGATATTGCCCGGTGTCAATTAATGGTTTCGCCAGATCGGTTCCGGGAGATTCGCCAGCAGCACGCCGGGCAAGTTCCAGTGTTGCCCCCTTGCGCCCCCGACGAGCCCGGGCTTCAACAGTACTGTCAGCAAGCGGCGTAAAGCCGGTAATGGTCATGTAACGCCTGACACCATTAACGGCCAGCGTTCCGGCACGGTTGAGTGCGCCTTCTGCTCCCGCAGCATTACCATCCAGTGCAGCCTGCGCCGCGGCTTTGAGCTGCGGCACCGTCTGCTCTTCTGCCGATTTAACGCCGGGGGCCAGGTGAGGTCGTGGCGGGATGTTCTGCTCTGGTGAGCCGTATTCGTTGAGGTAACCGATGCCCGCATTACCAAACGGAACATCATCCCGCTCGCTGTCTTCCGAAGGGATGCCGACCAGCACATCTTTTTTGGTTAACGACCTGAGCGCATCCAGAATGGCCTTAGCGTTATCCACCCTCGTTGTTACACCGCTTTTGAAACTCATAGCTGGCGACCGCCTGCACCGAACATCGTGATCAACTGATAAAATTCAGCGCCATATCGGGTGTTATTCCAGAAACCTGCATCAGGATTCAGCGTCGCGCTGGTGTCATAACTGACGCTTACCTTATCCACGGACTTTGAGGACTGAACACCATTGGTTGAACCGCCCGAACCACCAGCCAGCATCGCCCGGCTGTCTGCCGCCCAGAGCGTCATGTAGTGCGCAACGAACAACCCGGCAAAGTACGGAAACAACTTTTTGCCGGTGACGTTTTCGCTCAGCAGTTCATCGGCCAGATTCAGACGAAACTGGATTTGCGCTTCGGGATATTTGGCAGGGTCAGCAAACTGCGGGAAGTCGCGGCGAAAATCACTTACCGCTGGCAGACTTTGATTCTTTGGCATTTTTTACCTCGTTACGCGCGTCTGTGGCTTTGCCAACGGATACTTCCGCGTGCGCACGAGTGAACCAGTGCGTGGCAACGTCTTCCTCCACAGCATGACGGCCTTTAACAAACTCGCGCCGTGAACCGTCGGGAAGCGTGAGCACAAACGGGGTATGTACGTGTATTACTGCATTATTTTTTGCCATCGGGTCATCCTTAATGGCCCCGCCAGGGGGCCATGTGGCTGTTAAATGCCATCAACGTACGAAATGGTTTCTTTGTACACTGGCTCGACTGCACCCAGCTTGCCGTAGTAAGTGACGATCTGATACAGACCGCGATACTGCACCGGCACGCTCTGAAGCGGAACCAGCGGGTAGCGGACGTATTTTTTATCGTTGGTGTACGCAACCATGCGATCCTTTTTCCCCACACCACGGCCTTTCAGCCATTTAACCGCGCGGATATTCAGCGGAATACCGTTCTGGTGATAGCTGATGGTGTTGGTCTGAAGGTACGTCAACAGGGACTGGTTACCCGCAGATGAAACGATGATGCTGGACAACAGAGCAAACTGCTCAGGCGGGATCAGCAAATCACGCGGAACCACAGAGTAACCGGAAGCGGCCCACGCATCAGACAGCACCTGGTTAATGCTTGCGCGGATTTCGTCCGGTGTTGAGGTTGCCCACGTTTTGGCAGCGTTGTTGACAGGCACACCGTCCAGGGTAACAAGACCTTTCAGGTTTAATGCGGAATCGCCAACATACACCTGTTCATCGTTATCCATCTGCCATTTCAGTTGCATCCCGTCATACTTCTGCGTATCGATCGGGCGTCCGACCTGCTGAGCAGCCTGCAATTCTATGACCGTCCAGCCAAGTTCCATCCCCCACAGGTTCAGCGGGTTACCGGATTTGCCGATATCCACGTTTACGCCAGCAATAGCGGTTGAGTCTTTGCCTACCCAGTTTTTGCCATTCGGATTTGCACCAGTACCCGCAGCGGCGAAGCTGGTATTCGTCCAGCTGGAAATGTCATCTGCGATGGAGACATCTTCACGCAGTTGGATATCGCGGGTCCAGGTGTACCCCACCAGTGGCAGGTTCAGCGTCTGGTCGAGTCGCTCCAGCTCCCCGATGAGAAAGGCACCAGAGCTGTCAACGGTTGCCTGATCAAAAGTAATCATTCGTCTGTTCCTTAAATCTTCCAGGAAATTTCTGCATTGCCGTCAGCATCACCGGCACCTGTGAATTCAGCGTTGGTCAGCACCACGTTTTTGCCACTGACTGACGTGGCCATGAATCCACCCAGCGGCACTTTGATGGATTCATCAGTGGAGACGACAACGTATACCGGGTCGCCTTTTTTGATGGTGCTGGCATCAAAATCAGAACCGAGATTAACGGTCACGTAGCCACGCTTCATTGCGTCGCCCGGGAAGTTCTTGCCACTCCCCACCTGGCGAACCATGTCCGGCTGCGAAGTGGTCGGATAAGGGCGCACATAGATCCCCTTCACCTTGTCTGCGGTATCACCATCTGCCAGCGGCACGAAAAAACCGTCATCATCGTATTTACCAGCCAGCCCATAGGCAGCAAAGGCGTTATCGGATTTAAGGACCACCGGTTCGACGGTTAAGTCCTGCGGGCGAGAGACAGCCCCGGCAATGCCAACAGGCATCCGGTACAGAAATACATTATTCATTTTTTACCCTTTACGGTTTGCCCAGAATTCAGCGTTTTGTTTGTTCAGGGAAGCGATACTGGTCATGCCCATATTTGGGCGCTGTGCATCGCCGGTGGTGGCGCGGGTGTTTCGCCCTTTGGCAATCTCAGACACGGCATTAAACGCCATGTCGACTGATTGTTTCGGCAATTTGCGGATATCCGCATCACCGACTATCTGGCGAACCAGCGTTTTGTCAGCAGAAGCCAGAACCTCACGTTTGAACGCGGTCGGTTTCATCTTACGGCTCAGATCAATACCCGGAACGATAACTTCGGCACGCCAGGCTGAGTCACCAGTAATCGTGGTTTCCTCTTCATCGTCCTCGCCGTCACCGGTCGGATTATCGTCAGGCTTATTGTCGTTATCGCCCGTCGCATTTCCTTCCAGCTTAGCCAGCAGGGCTTTCAGTAATGTTTTGAGGTCATCATCACTGTCGCCCGTTGGACCTCCGCCCATCTCTGGTGCTTTGTCCGGTAGCGGTTGCTGCGGGGACAGGTTGATGTTGAGATTAACGCCCTGCGGCAAATCCCCCTCATCTCCTGTAACCGATGCGGGAGCCGACTCCACCAGTTCGTTCATGGTGTCAGCGTCACCCGTTTTGATGGCCGTGCGCATGCGGGTCCACCAGCTTTTCTTTTGATTTGCCATTGTGTCTCTGTCTCCAATTGCACAACGATTTCCGGCTCTGCCTTTAGGGACAAGAGCCACATGGTTTCCGGTAATATCGACCTGCTCAGCTTTACCTGGCTCGGTCTGCTCGTACTCCGCGTCATAGCCGCACGACACTTCGCGCAGGCCATCTTCGATAAGCTGAATGGCGTTTTCGTCTTTGACGATAAGGTCAGCCAGCATCAAATCAGACTGCTCACCCGTCCCGCGCCGGACATTCTGGAGGTGCCCGACAGCAAGCTCTTTCCAGTTCTCGGGATTTACCAGCCGCACATTCCCGTTTTCATCTTCAGGATGCAGGATCGTGATGCTCATCCCTTCGAATGAGGCAAGCGTGGCCGGATGGAATACCTGCTCAGGAGAACGCGTGACGACTATTTCACCGAACTTATCGGGTTTCAGTTTTGGCAGGTCATCAGCACCATAGAGCTGCTTACCTGTTCGTCCTATCGGCACGTCTTTGCACAGCAACGAGCCGTCAGCCAGCTGGTAGCGGGTTTCTCCCAGCCGGGTATTGAAAAAATATTTCATGGGTTACCTGCGATTCAGGCGGGATAAGATTGGGAAGTGGGAAAAACGATTTCTTTATAACAGCGACAATTCGGGAGCTCGCCAGCGTGACCGGTCATGCCGTCAAGCGTAGGAGGTTTGCCCCATTCGACAAATTTACCTTCCATTTCCTGATGAGAATGCCTGACGTCACCATCTTCGGCTGTACGCCAGATATAACCATTCGAACCAATTGACAGCGCACGCGCCTGATCCAGCGCTCCGGTTGCACGTCCAAGTTCAGTACGGGCAATCAGGTCAGCTCTGGACTTTGCTATATCACCCGATGCGGCTATTTCTTTAGCAAAATGTTCCGCTCTCCCACCGGTAACAACAGCTTCTATCGCCCGATTCTGGATGTCGTACACCCTGTCAGCCGCCTCGAGGGGTAGCGATTTGATGTACTTAACCTGTTCAGCAACGATGGATTTCATCACCTGCCCTGGAGGGGCACTGTTTACCAGATTGCGTAGCTCACGGCTGATGGTTTTGCTGTGTTTACGCCACTGCTCATCATTCTTGCGCACAATGTCGGCGGTAAAGTTTTCCGCGACCTTTGTCGCCCAGGGGGTGATGATTTCACTGTAGCGTTCCAGCGCCTCAATAATTTCCGTGATACTGTCATTTGAACCATCGTAGCGACCATTTACGATGTCCCCGACCGCCCGCGCTATCCTGCGTAGACTGGTTCGATACCGGATTTCCGCCTGACGGTTCCTGCGGTTCGTCATCAGGTTCGCCGATGCCGGGCGGCGCTTCGTCTTCGGCATTCTCTATGTCCTCGTCGGTAATGGATGCCCCGATGCCGGTTACGTCAGAATTTTCGCGCAAATCAGTCATAGCGGCTTTCAGTGTCATCAGACCATCACCCAGCGCTGTACTGATTGCGTTGGTGGTATTTAACGCCACCGTTGAACGATCGACATCAGACATTTGCCAGAGCGGGTTAAACTCAAACGTGAAATCATCCGGGAGCGGCTTGCCAAGTTCCGAACGATGCATGATGTCCAGTATCCGCCGCACCGGAAGACGTAAACGCCTCTCCTGCAACGAGCTTACCCGGTCGTAATAGTTGGCAAGGTCTGCATCGCCGGTAGAAAATCCTTTCGGGGACTGTCCGAACAACCGCACCAGTGGGATACCAACAGCGCCACTAATCTGTTCTGCAAACTGCGACAGGATGTCATCCAGACCACTGAAGCTGTACTGATGCGTTTCAAACTTATCCCGCGAGTCCATGAGCGTCATACCTTCATTGCTCTGGAACTGTCGAATCAGGTCGATATTCTTCAGCAACGCTTCATACGCAGGACCACCAAGTGCGATAAGCTCGCGTAGCTTCTCCACGCTGTAGGTGCGCAGATGCGCCTTGTAGACCAGCTGCGCCGCGCCGACAGTAGCGCTGTCGAACGCGGTAAGACGATCCCAGATACGCTCTACAACCGACATTCCCCATTCGTTCTCGGTCATCTTCTGCTGAAATGGCAGCGTGACGCCATCAAAGCGAATCAGGCGACTGTGATGAATGCGCCAGGCAGGAATTCCCGTTGCTGTGGTCACCACATCGTAAAACTCAGGTTTACCCAGGTCCGGCCCCATATCTTTAATGCGGCGGGTCAGTACCGGGTCAATCATCCAGCGGTCGAGCGGGAGAATCCCCTTAAACTTGCCCTTACCGATGGTTTCGGGTCGCAGCGGGGTCATTGGTGCCTGCCCCTCAATCATGATGAAACCCACCGCGCCGCCGTAGAGGCGCGACCATTTCAGCACGTCATTCAGCGCATCCCAGATTTGCAACTCATCCAGTTGTGATTCGAGAATGCCACGATCTTTTGCATCAATTTCCGAAGTGATGCGAATGCCTTTGCGGGTCATATCATCCGGGATAGCATCGACTGCTTCGCCGATGATCCAGGATGAACGATAGGACCATTCCACCAGCATGCGGTTACGACTGGTGAAATTAGCCCGGTAGGTGGATGCTGAGTGCTGGTTAGGTGTCTGCATCCCTACGCGGGCAATAAAATTCTCATAACCATCAGCTGTGGCCTGCGCAGTTCGCCGCAGGGCTTGTTTGTTTCGTGCCATCAGGCCTGTCTCCCTAGCAGCTCCCAGATGTTCAGGGCTGAATTCATTGGGGCATAGTTGATCATCACCGAGTCGGCAAGGTTTGGCGATCGGGTTCCATCAGGCTGTTTATCAATAACAATTTTTCCCACACCATTAATGGAATAGGTCGGCTGCGAAAGCTCGATGATGAGTTTATCTTTGAGTGCCATGCTACTGCTGATTGAGATGATTTCGTCCGGGTTGTAAGCCATACCTTCAACCACGGCGCGCCAGGTATTCTGAAAAAGTTTACGTAACCGCCACCAGCTCTGGGCTTTGGCGTTAGCGAAGAAGTCCTTGTTCAGACGTGCGGCTTGCCCGTTGTCCCCGCGAACAGCTTCATCATCCGGATCAAATACCGCGCCACTACCTCGAAACGGTGTGGCGAGTATTGACGGTCGGCGCGCAGCGTTACGCAGTTCGTTGATAGCGCGTGCATCGCCGCGAACGCCAGCGCCCAGCCCGTCCTCGTCAAAGCGAAACTCTTCGAGGTTGTCCTGTTCGCAAAAACCGAAGACCTTCTCGACGGACTGATAAATGTCGCTGCCCACACCAGACCATTCCCGCACATTTTCCAGGAGGAAGCCATGACGGGTGGAAAAGGCATTTTTGTCCCTGCCTTCATCAGCGACATCCATCGCGCCAAGTCGTTTGCCTGTTGGCTGGATACCCAGTTTGATATGCGCATCAACGGCAGCCTGTACCCATTCGGATGGAATCAGGACGCCTTCCGCTGATGCGCTGTAGTTCAGATCAAGTTCCTGTGCCACCACCACCGGATTATCGATTTTCTCGCATTCCCTGCGATACCACTCTTCATCCTTGCGAGGATCATCCCGCCAGTGGAATGTGAATACCGGTATCTTCCCGCCATGACGCTTCTGAGCGAACGGGTTAGCCATGCCGTTAACTGAACTCAGGTCGATACGGCAACGCGTCGTTTGTGACAACGCCGCATCAATCAGCAGAGGACGCTGAAGGAATGCAGCCTCATCAACCAGATAAAGCGTGGTACGGTCACCACGACCAATATTATCGCCAGCCTCGCCTTTGATAACGGCACCAGTTTCAGGAAACTCAACACGCATATATGGCGCGTGCTTCTTCTCGCTCCACGAACCTCGAAACTCGATGGGCAGCGTTTCCACGAACTTGCGCGCCTTCCAGAACAGCGCCTTCGGGTCACCGGTGCTGTCGACGTATTCCTCTTTACGGGAGCCGAAACCGATCACCATCTCTTTGTTGAAGAGGCAGAGCGAGCAGGCCAGTCCGATCGCGGTCCAACTGAGCCCCATTTCACGGGATTTTTCGGTAATACCATTCTCCCGATTGCTCCAGCGTTCCATAATCCAGTGGATCCACTCCTCCTGCTTAGGGAAGAGTAAAAACGGAATGGTCACCGGCAGGCCATAATCAATATTACGCGGGTCCGTTGTCATGCCCCAGTCGATGATGAACTGAGCCGGATTGGTTCGGTAAAACTGCTTCAATACGGGCAATATTTCAGGATTCTGGCGAATGCGCTGTAGGCGTTCCATCCGCCATTCAAAAACCATCTGGTAATCAGGATGTTTAAAATCGAAGGGGAATGGTAACGGCATACTTAGCCCATCATTTTTCTATACGCTTCTGCAACCTGCTCCGGCGTTAAGTTGGTAATTTCTGTTCTGACTGGTCCTCCGTCAGCACCAGTCACTTCATTTTTGACATTGTCTTTAAACGCCTGAACAGAAACATGACGCCCGAGCAACTCAAGGTTTTTAACCTTATCAGGCCATTTGATTTTCTTCAGAAGTGCGGCGCTATCTGCGGATGCCATCTCCACGACATCCATTCCTGATAACGTTGTGCGCCATACCTTAGGCCAGTCTTTAATGGGTTTTAGCTCACCGTTTTGCAGGAGAATGTCAAGCACATCCATCTGGTCGATTTCAATAAGGCGATTAAGTACATATACTGCATTAATACCAACAAGATCATTGCGTTGCGCTTTCAGTTCGGCGATTCTTAACTTGATGTCAGGTTTTGACAGGTTTTCGGATGCGGTACGGTTGGCTGTTTTTGCGCTGTACCCCGCCCGAATAGCCGCTTGCGTGGCGTTTAAATCGATGAGGTACTCGCGACAGAACATCTCTTGTTTGTCGGTGAGTGCCATGACAAAGTCTCAATTGGATTGAAAATGAGTGATTTATTACTAATTAAAAACTGGTTAATTGACCATCATGCACTATCGATTTTCTTTGGGTTTTTATCGGCTGGGTTATGGATCAAATCAGCAACAGCCAAAGTCAAAACAGGTAGAAGCACCGTTGTAGCAATTACATTTGATGATCCCAAAAAAAATGTAGATCTTCACGAATTTTTCTTAACTGCGCGGTTACAGTCTAAATATAACTCATATGCAGCTTTCGCTGCTGCTGCAACTGTGATTTTGCAAATGGCTGGCTATTAGAAAACCTTAACCAAGATATTATTTACCTTTATCAATATCAGTTAACGGCTCAAAGTGTAATGGTTCCACATTCTCCTAATGGAGTTATTTACTCGCCCGTCTCGGTAGCCAGCTGCATAAAGCCATTAACCAGCTCAGGCTGACGTCGTGACGTCTTGCCCGTAAAGGTTTCGCCTGTTTGGGTTTGGTAGATGTCGGACATTGAGAGCCTCTTTATCCGCTTGTGGGGATATATGGTTAATTATCCTCTGTAGGGGATACTGCCATCACGATGGGGAGAATCATCGTAATGGCAATAAAAACCGCCCATAGGCAGTTAATCTGAAAGACCAAATTTCTTTTTTGCGTAGGATTTTAGAAGCTCTACACCAACATCTTTCAATACCGATAATGGTTGATCGCTAATTGTTTGTAGCTTCTCAAAAACAGCCTTTTGTTGAAGGGTTTCTGCAAACTCTTGGCCTGATGACGTGAGTCTTACATTGGCTGGCCATTCACGGATTTCATTAAGCCCAATAGTAAGTCCTAATTTCTTAGGATCGCCTATTTCTAGAAAATGGTTACTAATATAACCTCTCTCAATCAATTGGTAGTAATGAAAGAGTCCTTTATCGCTGCTTATTTCGTATCCAGCTTTTTTAAGGTCATTAGCTGATATCAATGGTCCGCCAGCCTTAATAAAGACCCCTAACATTCCCTTCAAGTATTCCAGATCGGTCTGCATAAATTACCTCCATCCTGAGAAATAGAGATAATATTACCCTTAAAATTCTTCATTAACACTAATTTGAACACTGCTCTTTGATGTAGTCCTGCAAGTAGCCGACCTGCTTCGTCACTGTGACGATTCGCTCTCTGAGGGTGAAATAATCCCGTTCAGCGGAGTCAGTAAGTCCGGGGCTGGAAGCATCGCCCAAGCTGCCGGTGCCGGTCTTTCCGCTCGCTGGACATCGGGCATTGAAGTGCAGCCCACACTTGCCAGTGCGAACACAACGCTGCAGATCATCAAGCTGCTTTTTCGCATCAGCTAGTTCTCCGGTGTATTTAGCATCGAGTGCATCAGCATCACGCTGGCGTTGCTGCATGTCAGTAATTGCCGCGTTCGCCAGCTTCAGTTCTCTGGCATTTTTGTCGCGCTGGGCTTTGTAGGTAATGGCGTTATCACGGTAATGATTAACAGCCCATGACAGGCAGACGATGATGCAGATAACCAAAGCGGAGATAATTGCGGTGACTCTGCTCATACCTCAATCTCTCTGACCGTTCCGCCAGCTTTTTTAAATCGGGCAATCAGGTCACCGATTTTATGTTCATACTGACCGTAACCTGCACCAGGTAACGACGCCCAGATATTGCTGCAACGGTCGATTGCCTGACGAATACTGCCGCGGTCAATCATCGGTAAAGCACCACGTTCTTGAATCTGCTGCAGAGCTACAGCGTCCTGGCTTTCTGGAGAAAAATCTTTCAGGCCAAGCTGTTTACGGTAAGCATCCCACCAGCGTGAAAGAAGCTGGTAACGTCCGGCGGCTGTTGATTTGAGTTTGGGGTTTAGCGTGACAAGTTTGCGGGGGTGATCGGAGTAATCAGTGAACAGTTCGCCACCAACAATAACATCATAACCGTGGTTACGTGTCGGTTGTCGCCCGTTATCCGTTCCTTCTGACCATGCCACCATATCCAGGAAAGCTTTACGCTGTGAATTTAGTGCCTGCATAAATTACTCCTTCGATCTACCAAATTTGTTACCGATTACTCGCATTGCAGCCCCACGAATAGCATCGACACCGATCAGCCCCACGCCACCACCAATGGCAACAGAAAGCGATTTAGGCCATCCGACATACTCAAGAGCGGATGCAAAGGTCAGCGTCAGAGCGCCACATAGCAAAATCTCGAGCGTTTTTCGCTTCCAGCCACCACCACCGCCAAAATAGGCGATGCGCAAACCAGCCATAACGATCGACATAATCACTGCGCCCAGCGGTGTGTCTCCACGCCACCAACTTTGTAAGAGTTCCAGTAAGTCAGGCCAGGAATGAGGGACATTGTGCATTTTCATAAGCCTCACCTCCGAAAGTTCGGATGGTGCTAAATGTAAGATTCAGGCTCTCTGGCTTGCTCACAAGAAGTCGAGGATGTTTCCGGAGCCTAACAACGAAAAAGCCCCGGGACATGCCAGGGCCAGATGGAGTACCAGATTAAGCTTCTGGCGGTATATCCTCGTGTTTGATATCGTTAAATCGCCAAAAGTAACCATATCAATTAAAGGAGTATATATGGCTAGTTTTACTGTCCGCGTTGAGCTTGTGGGTGCATCATCCGATGACTACGCTCGCCTTCATGAGGCGATGGAATCCCGAAGATACTTTCGCGAAATTCAAGATGGAGCAGGAAACTGGTTTTATCTTCCAGACGCTGAGTACACAGCCGAAAAAAACGCATCTGCTCGCGCAGTCCGAGAAGAAGTTGTAGCCATCGCTGGGACAATAAAAAAGAACCCTCGGGTGCTAGTCACTCAAGCGGCAGATCGCTCATGGCATTTAATCAAGAAGTGAGTTTTGATCGCCATTAACGGGTATTCCGTTCCCGCTACGCCCCTCACCAACCTCAGGGGCGCTTTCATAGCGCTCCATCGCAATAAACGCGGCAGCGATGCAATGCCCCAAATTTTCAAAATCATCCACCCCCGGGTTAGCCCGAGCCACAATGAACTGACCCAGTGTGATTTTGGCCTGAGATCGGGAATCAGAAGATAATTCATAAAATTTCATGGGTGTTCTCCAGAAACAACAAAACCCGCTCAATGGCGGGTTCTGGTAAAGTTCATGCGCTTGATTCGCCTCGCGATACAGCTTTGCGAAGCGTACTGGAATTGAAGCAGTTTATGGCTAAAATTGCAAGAACTTTTTTAAAGCTGCATCAGCCTTTCCACCAGTTTATCTCTGCGAACAACAAACCAACCATTGGCTCTCGCCAGTTCCAGCCATGACTCAAGGGAAATAACAATATCATCATCCCGCAACTGAATTGTGGAAACAGTGACACCGCCTTGCTGATAACAGAGAACTCGCGTGTCGTAACTTTTCTGGCATGAAACTGGCGCTGACGGATCCTTTTGTCTGAAATAGCAGTCTTCCAGTCTTTCGAACACATCCCACGCCTGATCGGTTTCGAGCATTTTGGCATGACGGGCTGCTCCGCGTTCTGTCCAGAGTATGAGGGAGCGGGCTTTCGGGGAAATTTGTAACCCTCTTAAAGATGGTTGCAAATTTTGTGAGTTACTTAAAGTAACCCGCAAATTTTGTGAGTAGTTTAAAGCTACCCGCAATTCTTTAAGGTCATTACCAACAACTTTGAAAAAGTGTTTCCCTTCAACGAAGCGTACTTTGTTCTCATGATGATTCTGGCGAATACGCACCGGCTCAGTGCCGTAAAGCTGCGCCAAAAGTTCGGTGGTAATAACAGGAATCTGGTTATGGGTGATCGGGGAGAGAGTTTCAACAGAAATTTGAGTTGTCATAATGACGCCCTCTGGTGGTTTCTTAATAACTCACCACCGACGACGCCAATCGTCTGGTGGTGAACTGTGCAGGGTTGGCGTAACCGGGAAACCGACCGGCGCGGATCTCTCCGCTCCCACACAGCCCACCATAATTCAGATGTGCGCGTGCAT
>ERZ777306.2472-NODE-2472-length-23345-cov-35.677587_pt1 | contig 23345 bp, 19 predicted proteins | sample MGYA00374966_ERZ777306 | MGnify/ENA primary metagenome ERZ777306 (study PRJEB29329, sample SAMN06343882) | mouse gut metagenome | isolation source: Mouse cecum | place: Austria: Vienna | collected 2014-11-15 ...
AACTGCTGAGGGGGCTTGTCAAATACAAAAAGTAAGCCCAACTTCTGCCGTTCAGGAAGTTGGACTCGCCTTTTTATGGTTTAGCGGACAGTAATATTTTTCTATAGGGAGCCAGAGACAGGCGTTTATTTTCTAAATAGCTATTATAAAAAGAATTAACTATAATGCAAATTGTAGAGAGAACCTTTTATAGAGTGGGTAATGGTTTGTTCGGAATGGAACATACCAACGATATAATAAGTGTGTATGATTGTGGAAGTACAAACCAACGACTTGTCAATAATGCCATTGACAGGGCGGCTAAAGCCTACCCCCGGGATATACCTATAGATAATATATTTATATCCCATTATGATAAAGATCATGTAAATGGGCTGCTAAGATTCTTACAAGAATATACACAAGTTAGACGGGTGATATTACCTATGATACCTAATCTAACTAGAGTTATCAATAGTTCTTCTACAAGTAACAGGTTTCTATCTGATTTTATTATAGATCCGGAGGCTTATATACGCAATGTTTCACCTCAAACAAATGTGATATTCGTTGATGCAACCGATAGGGACAACAATATTAATGATAGGATACAAGATAGCGAAGAAATAAATCTGAGTTATATTGAGAATGGTGCGACTGTACCCAGTAGATTTCAGATTTTTACTATCAATGATTGGATATACATAATTTATAATAGAAGATTGCTAAATGATGCCGAGATTGCCACGTTCATGAAAAAGCTGGGACTGCCACCTACTGCAACAACTGATGAGATAATCTCAGTTCTCAAACAAAAAGGTACCTCCCTGAAAAAATCATTGGATCAGGTATTAACGAATAATGAGATTGAAAATCTGAATGATTACAGTATGGTGGTATGGAGTGGACGAAAAGATTTGTGTCATGGCTGCCTTTATACAGGAGACTATAATGCCAAGAAATATCATAAAGAGCTTGCAAATATATACGGACGATTGAGGTCTCACACAGACATAATCCAGATACCTCATCATGGGTCAATAAATAATTTTAGGCCGGAGATCTGTTCACAAAATTCTATACATGTTGTCTCAGCATCTAAGGGTCCATATAAATCCCGACAAATAGTCAATCCTAATAGTGTCATAACTACAATTCGTAATAGCGGTTTTATTTGTTCAGATACCCGAACCAAAGACATAACTATTTGAAGCAGTGCCAATATATTGTTAGTCTATATTTACCGAGAGTTGTGTAATCCACGAAAAATGAGTAATTTTGCAACCTGAAAAGAAACGATATGCCTCTGACAAAAGAAGAAATACAGTCGCTGTTGAGCGACATAGAGAATGAGCGCGTGGAGCGCACATTGTCCACCGATAACACCAAGAAAATATCGGAGGCTATCTGCTCATTTGCCAATGACATTCGTAATACGAATAAGCCCGGTTATTTTCTCATAGGTGCCGACGATAACGGTAATCTTGATGGACTGACTTTTAGCGATGCACAGTTGCGTTCATATGCTGGGTTACGTAATACCGGAACAATTCTTCCGCCTCCCGCAATGATGGTTTATAAGGAGACATTCCCAGAAGGAGAAGTTGCCGTCATTGAAGTTCAGCCAAGCGAAGATACTCCCGTGCGATACAAAGGCGTTATCTGGATTAGAATTGGAGCAAGAAAGGCAGAGGCAAATACTGAGGAAGAGCGCATCCTGACCGAAAAGGGTCAGATTCACAGTTCTTCTTTCGATGGTCGTCCATGTCGCGAAGCTACCATTGATGACATTGACATAGATCTGTTCAAGAATGAGTATTTGCCGAAGGCTGTATCGCCGGTTACTTTAGCGAAGGATAAGCGCAGCGTAATTCAGCAGCTTGCTTCTTTGCGACTTTTCGATACTCGTTTCAACTGTCCGACTTATGCCGGTATTCTTTTGTTAGGACACGACCCGCAGTATTTTATTCCGGGAGCATACATTCAGTATGTCAAATTTGCAGGAACTACTCGTGCGACAAAAGTATTGAAGGAAAACCGCTTCAAAGGCAATTTGATTTCAATGCTAAAAGAGCTGGAGTATTTCATCAAATATTCCATCGAGAGCAAACGCCCGGAGTTTGTGAGTGTCCTTCGCGAAGAACCACGCATTAACTATCCTTGGGAGGCAATCCGTGAACTTGCAATGAATGCCGTAATGCACCGCGCCTATAATGGTAATAACTCCCCGATAAAATTCTACGAATACAACGACCGCATAGAGATTGACAACCCCGGTAATTTATACGGCAAAGTCAATTTGGAGAACTTTCCTAATGAAACCGACTATCGCAACCCTAATATAGCCGAGATAATGCTGAATCTGGGTTATGTCAATCGTTTCGGCAGCGGTGTAAATACTGTATCAACACTTCTCGAAGAAAATAAGAGCAACCCTGCGGAATTTCTTCTCGGTGACTATACCACATTCAAAGTTATTGTTCAGAATGCTGATGTCATAGAAAATGGCACCGATGGCACCGATAAAACGCCTAGAATTATAGTGAACACTACGGAAAGTGGCACCGATGGCACCGATAAATCTGAATTTGGCACCGATAATGGCACCGATGGCACTAATAGTGGCACCGATGAAATATCTCGTGAAGATGCGATTGTGAATCTAATGCGTAAAAACAAGCGTATAAGCATCAAAGAAATCTCATCACAACTAAACATTCCGAGAAGAACCTTATTCCGAATTATTGATACACTAAAATCAGATGGACGCATCCGTCGTGTAGGTTCTGAGAAATCCGGGACATGGGAAGTCATTGAATAAATGTGATAATTGAAGGGAAGCAAATATGGAAGGCTCAGTAATCTCTAAAGAATTGATTGAGGCGTTCCGCCCTATCATAGAGATCAATAACGCACAATTTCGGCAAGTTAAGACTATGCTTGCTGGATTTATCGCTACGCAAGAAAGAGATCTGGACTATATGGATGGGTATATGGACACTCTTTTCAATTTTATGGATCCACGATCAGATACCGAGACGTTAATGCGCCAATACTATAATTATATCGCTACTTTTGATCCGAAGGAAGCGAAGGCGCGCATTGAACGCCTTGAAGATGATATGGGATAGATGACCAAAATCGTGTATGCCGCCGGATCGGTGGCTCATAAATTGCATACTGGACAAATGGATAAAGGAGGTAACGATTATTTTGAATCACACCTTCTAAAAGTAGCGTCAAGAGGATTCGATTGGAAAGAAAAGGTTGTGGGATTTCTACATGATGCCTCCGAGGATTGCGATGTGACTGTTGAGGATGTTCTGAGAATGCTTGATGCAGAAATATCGAAAGTGGTTGAAAATCCGGAAGAGAATTGGTGGGAAGAGTGGATGGAAGACATTGATGTATATCCATGCGAAGTAACCCACTCTATAACCGATGAAGAACGTGAAGAACTAAAAAATGCACTGAATCTCCTCAATCATCATACTGCATCTTCAAGAGAAGAATATATCGCACATATATCAGAAAACCGTCTTGCATTGAGAGTCAAGATGCATGATCTGGAGAACAACATGGATTTAACCCGTATCCCACAGCCAACAGCGAAAGACTTTGCTCGCGTTGAGCGTTACCGAAGAGAATACGAGTTTTTAACAAACGCCCTTCATAACTGTGTTTCAGGATGAAATCCATAATGAATGCTAACCGCCAAGACTCCGGTTATTAGTGCTGAGATGGCCGATGTTTGATGTCATAGATGATTCCACCAATGTCATAGTAAAAAGTTTCGTTTCATAGATAATGTCACTAATAAATTCAATGTTGGCACCGATGGCACCAATGGAATGGTATAGAATAATCAGCGAAATAATCAAAATCCATAATACATCGGCAAGGAGTGATGCTCCCTGCCGATGCTGTTTTAATGAGGCCTTACTACTTGATGTAGTTTAGGATTGGTTGAGTTGCTGCAACCATTGTGCCTCAAATCGCTTGGCGAGTTCTTTTACCTCGTGCATAACCGAGGTCATTTCCAATGTGGCTTTCTCCAGCTTGTAGAGCATTGTCATAGCCTTATTTTCTGAAAATCCCGACTTGAGTTCCTTCACAACAAGGTCATAATTGACCCCGACAGTGCGGAACTGGGCGAAAAATTCCGAGAGTTTGGCGCAGAATACTGCAAGTGAGCGGTCGGTTTTCAGCACCCGGAACGGGCGCGAGAACACCAGTTGTTTGATAAAAGTGGCTTTCACATCCTGATTGGCTTTCTCCATCATCCCGATGAAGCTGTCCCATTCGAGGTCATCAAAGCGCACTTTGACGCAGTGAATACATTTGTTGGCGACAGGCGGTCGCCCTCCTTTGTTGAAATTTTCTGCCATTGAATGTCTGATTCAACGGTTTCACTTCCACTCCAGCCTGAGGCAACGCAGTTTGTAGATGGTGAACGCGACTTTGGAGCGTTCACAACCTTGCAAGGTTGTTTTGTGGGAGTGGGTCCCTCAAAACCTTTTCGGACCCCGAAAAGACACCTTGCTATGTACACGTGTACATCTAATTCGATAAGAAAAAATGAGGTTTGAGAATCAGAGTCCGGTTGACCCTCTTTGCCTCGGTTTTCTTGTGTGCGGCCTCTCTCATGAGGCTGAATGAGCATGGAAGCTTGATATAAAGATAGCAAAAATTTCCGAGACTGCCAAATCCGGACTGACTCCCGAAAAAATCTTCACTCCGGAAATGTTAAAGTTTTTGCCTTATATCGGTGCGTTTGCTTGCCAAACCGCGCCAAAATGCGCCAAGTATCTGAAACTCAAAAATTTGAAAGATTTTAAGATTTGGAAATGCCCTTCTTTTTTGTTATCTTTGCAGAGCATTTGACCCAGATATCTGTCTTCATGTCACGATATAATTATGAAGATACACACGGATGGACATCGTTAGACACGTATATGGGAAGATTGCTGAAGAGAGTTCTTTGAATGTATGTAGAGACAGGTCTATCCATAAAACTGCCTGTGTATGTCCTTCCATAGAGTTCAACCTTATTTTGGATTTATGTTTGTTGGGAACTTCTTATCGAACGATGTATGCAACAGTATTTGAATTTACCTCTCTTAATATATAGCAATATAGCTTTCGATCTAATTACCTATATAGATAGGTATCTATAGCCCTATGGCCGTCAGGCTGTCGGCAACCGGTGATGAGTGAGCATCCGAAGCCCCTCCCGGCAGTGAGGGAAGCGGCACTGCGAAGTGTCGGATAAATGCTGCCATACCCGTCCGCATCCGTGCTGACGGTAGCAATTCGAGAACAATACGGATGTTGTTCTCAAATTCCAAATAGAATATGCCCAAATCATTGAGGAATTCTTATTCCAACAACACACCACCGCCCCTCATGCTCCTAATTCCCCAAGAAGAATGGCAATCATTGCATGAGAAACTTGACCGACTGACCGACATGGTCGAGAAAACCCAAAAAGGCAGCTCCAACTGCGACTGGCTCGAATCCGAAGAGGCGCGAAAACTCCTCGGCATCTCACCAAAAACATGGCAGAACTACCGCGATCAACGCCTCATCCCCTTCTCGCAGATAGGCCGCAAAATCTACGTCAACCGCGCCGACCTCGACACCTTCCTCCGCTCGCACCGCATAGGAAAAAAGTAATAACAAAAGCGTCAATACCCTCTCCAAACGTATGAGGGAATTGGCGTTTTGAGAGTAAAATTGAGATTAATAAACGTGAGTTCGATATAAGCAATAGACCATTCACCAATAAAACAATCAGCCATTTAGTTTTACACTAAATGGCTGATTTTCTTGGCATTCTCGCGAAAAAACCGTAAATTTACAGTGCCTAATTGCAAGATTTACAAGAATTTGCGCTATGATTACCGAGAACAAAATTACTGAAATTTTCTGTCTTGCCGATGATTTCTGCAAGTATTTTTCTTCTGAACTCAAAAAGCATCAGCTCAGTGATGGCAAGAAGCATCGCAATAAGCCGGGACGGCTTTCCGATGCCGAGGTCATCACCATCCTGATTCTCTTTCACAGCAAGGGATTCAGATGCCTCAAACACTTTTACACTCAGTATGTCTGCAAGCACCTTCTCCACCTGTTCCCTAAGACTGTGTCATACAACAGATTTGTCGAATTGCAAAAGTCCGTGCTACTGTCATTCACGGTATTCATAAAGGAAGTGTTGCTTGGGACTTGTACCGGCATTGCGTATGTTGATTCGACTCCGTTGAGAGTCTGCAAACACCAGCGCATACTTATCCACAAGACTTTCAAAGGTATCGCTCAGCGGGGCAAGTGCTCGATGGGATGGTTCTTCGGCTTTAAGCTGCACCTGATCATCAATGACAAAGGTGAGATTCTGAACTTTATGTTTACACCGGGCAATGTCGATGACCGTCAGCCTCTGTATTCAGAGTCATTTATTGAAAATGTAAAGGGCAAGCTCTGTGGAGATAAAGGATATATCGGCAAGCAACTGTTTGAGTTTCTGTTCATGAATGGAGTTCAGCTTATCACAAAAGTCAAGAACAACATGAGGAACTCGCTGATGTCTGTTTCCGACAAGATTATGCTTCGCAAAAGGGCTTTGGTTGAATCTGTTAATGACGAACTTAAGAACATCGCTCAGATAGAACACTCAAGACATCGGTCTTTCGCAAATTTCATAACCAATGCCCTGAGTGCAATAGCTGCATATTGTTTCTTCCCGAAGAAACCGTCTATCTCTTTGGAATTTGTCGCTGACAAGCAACTGACGTTGTTCTGATTACTTATGTCGAACTCACGTTAATAACTGTCCGATATATCAGTTTTAACTCTCTCCATATCCGATATGTCGTAAAAAAATGCTAACTTTGCAATCAGCACATTTTATGCTGACAATAGACCAATTATGTAAGATAGAACTAATATTAAAAATATAGTTTAAGCTTCCTTGTAGATGCTAACGGCTTGGTCTCCGGTCAGCACTATAAGGAAGTTTATGTTATGAGAGATTCAGAACTGAAAGTTGTGGATTTGTTCTGTGGATGTGGTGGCATGTCCATGGGATTTGAGAAAGCCGGATTCAATGTTGTAGCATCCTACGACAATTGGGATCCTGCAATTGCTGTGTATCGCCTCAACTTCCAACATCCTATATATAAACGAGATCTTCTTGACACCAAAGACGTGTCTGATATAGCGTCACACAAACCTGATGTTATTATTGGTGGTCCCCCTTGCCAAGATTTTTCGAGTGCAGGACATCGAGATGAGACTCTTGGCAGAGCCAATCTCACCTTATCGTATGCTGATATAATCACCAAGATACTACCTCGCTTTTTCGTTATGGAAAATGTCCCTACAATCAAAAAGAGCGAAAAACTTGAAATCATAAAACGCCAATTCAAGGAGGCTGGTTATGGTCTCAGTGAACTTGTTCTTGATGCAAGCTTATGTGGGGTGCCCCAGAAGCGAAAACGATTCTTTTTGATAGGTCATCTTGGCGGAGTTGATGAGGCATTGTTGCCGTTTTTGAAAAAGCACTTGGCAACTAAATCTCTAACATTACACGACTACTTTGGAGACACATTAGGCTTTGAATATTACTTTCGGGTTCCTCGTTCATATAGTAGGCGCGGAATATTCAGTATATATGAACCCGCCATGACAGTCCGAGGGGTAGATCGCCCTGTTCCAAAAGGATACCCCGGGCATCCTGGGGATCCCATTCCAATGAATGATTCAATTCGTACTTTGACTATTGAAGAACGAAGCCAGTTTCAGACATTCCCTAAAGATTTTAGATATGAAGGATCTAAGACAGTTGTTAACCAAATGATTGGAAACGCCGTACCAGTCAATTTGGCTAAATATGTAGCAACCGCTCTAAAAGAATATATCTATGCCTCGATTAGTTGATTTATTCTGTGGATGTGGCGGTATGTCTCTTGGATTTCAAGAGGCAGGCTTTGATATTATAGAATCTTTTGACAACTGGGCTCCTGCGATTGCAACCTATTCTGCCAACTTCAATCATCCCATAACATCTCTTGATCTTTCAGATAGCGATAGAATAATTTCCCACTTAAAAGACAGGGATATAGACATAATAATCGGTGGTCCACCATGTCAGGATTTTTCTATAGCAGGAAAAAGGGATTTTCTTGGAAATCGGGCGAATCTTACTTTGTCATACGCTAAAGCAGTCACCTCTTTGGCTCCAAAATGGTTTGTGATGGAGAACGTGTATAATATCCAAAAATCACCGATTTTTCAAGAGGCAATAAAAATATTTTCAGAAGCTGGATATGGATTAAATATCCGAATCTTGGATGCGAGCCTTATGGGAGTACCCCAACAAAGGAAAAGATGCTTTGTAATAGGGAAAATGGGTGCTAAAGACAATTTCTTAGATCAGATCATAGATTCTAAATTAAGTACAAGCCATACTACTGTAAGACAATACTTAGGCGAAACATTAGGAACGGATTTCTATTATATGCACCCTCGGAGTTACAATCGCAGGGCGATATTTTCAATTGACGAACCAAGTTCAACGATTAGAGGAGTCAATCGTCCCATGCCTGCCACATATAAGTTTCACCCGGCGGACAAATGTACTGATTATTCAAAAATCAGAGCTTTGTCATATATAGAGAGGAGTTATCTTCAAACCTTCCCAAATGGTTATAAATTTAAGGGCTCCAATGCTCAAATTGAACAACAAATAGGGAATGCCGTCCCTGTTAAGATGGCAGAATTTGTGGCAACTATAATATTTGAGAACTTCTGATGAAGACGTTGGAACAAATAAAACACGCTCTTGAATCAATCGAATTAAATTCGATTGAACACTGGCTGTCTACCCTTTTGGAAGCATTTGACATTCCAGGTATTACCATACGCAAGATATTAGATAAAATCGGAGAACGGCGAAATGTTGTCCCTATTAGTTTATATCGGCGAGCTGTGTTTTTGTATTCCACTGAAGATGATGACCTCTCCGTCTTTACACAATACCTTGATACATACCCAATCGTTTTTATTCTAAAAGATAGCACATTCAGTTTCTCTACCGGCTCCTTTCAGGAAGTTGGCGTACCCTATTCGGATGTATCGGACTATGTTACTGAATTTCAATCTCTTCAAAATCGTGGACGGATAGAGAAAGATTTATTTTCGACTCTTGATTTTGCCCCTATTGTCGCAGAACTTAATTCCAGATTGGGTTTACTTGACAATAATCCAATAGATGCTTTTAATTATATTATTGACCTCATTACCGTTGCATTTGTAGACCAAATTTTGGAACAGAATGTGATTCTAAAATATGAGAAATGGATGCGATCTTGTGAGCCGAACAACCTCAACGGATATGTATCACAAATAATATTTGAGGGTGAGTATAATCAATTCCTTAACCTTACATATCAAGACATAAAACATAATGCACATACAAAAGAATTAGTTATTAAGCTACTGAAATATGATGTCAAAGGAATAGACTCCGAAGTGCTGGGTTCTATAGTATATAAGATATTTGCGTCGTCAGAAGAATCGACTCTCTATGGGAATCAAACTGCAAAAACCTATATAAATAGGTTGTTTGAAGCTTTATTCGTAATCAAATTCCGAGATTCCCTTGAAAACTTAAATTACGATGATGCACTGAAAATATTGGAAGCATCTTACTTTGACCCAACGAATAGTCCGGGCAGTTTTATTGTGAACGCTTTCCTTAAATTGGTTGAGCTCTCTAACGAATACGCTCAGGTATCACATCGCAACGCTATTAAGATTGACTATGCTAATTTTGTTAGCGTGGTTGATAATGACATAGCTTTCAGACTGACAAAACTCAATTTCTTCATTGTTTGTATTCAGTACCAATTCTCCTATTTCCGAATTTCAAAAGAAATAGTATACAATATATTTAATGGATTACGAATATATAAAGACAATCAACTAAGGTGTTCTTGGGAGTCTTATTGCCCCAATAATGGTAATGTGTACATTATTGGAAGCCCCACGTTCAGAGGTAATCGCAAACTTTCTGTATCTCAGAAAAATGACATGAAATATGCCTGTGGCTTTTCAAAAATTACAGATGCAGACTATTCATCAGCATGGCTAATAAAGGGGGCGAACTATATTAGCGGAACAAAATCATCAATAGCATTGGTGTTAACCAATTCCGTATGTCAAGGCACACAGGTAGCGACAATATGGAAGCCAATATATCAGAAAGGCTGTCAAATATCCTTTGCATACAATTCATTCAAATGGATGAATCCAGAGAACAAAACAGTTGCTGTATCAGTCGTTATGATTGGATTACAGGGAATGCGTTCTGATGCTGTGAAGCTTCTGTTTAACAAATCGACTTGTTTTAGATGCCGTTCCATCGGCCCTTATCTTATTCAAAACTCAGAAGTGATTGTGGAAGCTCAATCGAGTCCAATCTCTCCACGTCCTAAAATGATAAAAGGTAACATGCCGTATGCTGCCGAGCAAGTGCTTTTTGATATAGATACTAAAACGGCACAAGTACAGCTCGATCCTGGGATAGAACCATACATCCGTAAAGTTTATGGCTCCAAGGAATTTATGGATAATGCCCCACGGTATTGTCTGTGGATTGCAGATGAACAATATGATGTTGCCATAACACATCCTTTTATCAAGGCTAAAATGGATGAAATATCATCTGCCCGAAGGGCGTTGAAAGACTGTCCTAAAAAGCTGTTGGACCAACCTCATAAATTCAGGGAAAATAATGACACCAACAGGGGAAGCCAAAGTCTTATTGTACCGTCGGTTTCCTCGGAAAACAGGCAATACCATCCAATGGGATTCGTATATAACGATTCTATTGTGACTAATCTATCATTCGCCATATATGATTGTGAAATATGGATTTTGGCACTTCTTGTTTCACGTATGCATAATGTCTGGTCAAAATTAGTATGCGGTCAATTAGAGTCTCGAAATCGGTACTCAAATGAGCTCGCCTATAACACTTTCCCATTTCCTCGTCTTTCAGTTGAAATCAAAGAAACGCTTAAAGAGTACACACTCAATCTTATTAAAATTCGAGAAGAGTTCTGCGAGGTACCAATTGGTCGATTATACTCAGACATGCCTCCAAAATTAAAAAATTTTCATGCCCAAATTGATGAATATGTCGATTCATTATATTCAAATGATCCGCTATTTTCTGACTATGACAGGCGCGCACTTCTCATCTCAATGTATGAATCCTCGATAAATGTATAGTTATGTTTAATCTAATCGAAGCTCAATATAATCAGAATGGCGCAAGTGTCAATACCAATAATATGGGCATGCGCGAAATGCAGCAACGTGCATATGAAAAATATGCGCAGCAATATATATTACTAAAAGCACCTCCTGCTTCAGGTAAATCGCGAGCTTTGATGTTTATCGCTCTTGAAAAACTCAAACAAGGGATGGTAAAAAAAGTCATTGTTGCTGTACCGGAGAAGTCTATAGGTAAATCTTTTGGCACAACGGCGCTGAAAGCAAATGGATTCCATTCAGATTGGAATCCAAATCCTAAATATGATCTCTGTGCACCCGGTGCGGACGCATCGCTAACCAATATACTCATTCGCTTTCTTCAGGATGATTCAGAAGACGCGAAAATCTTGATATGCACTCATTCGACTCTCAGATTTGCATATGCGAAGATTGGGAATCAATCATTTAATGACGTACTTCTGGCGATTGATGAATTTCATCACGTATCGGCGGAAGCAGATAACAAACTTGGCAACTTAATTCGAGACATCATGGCCAATACGAATGCTCATGTTTTGGCTATGACAGGCTCTTACTTCCGAGGCGATTGTACGGCAGTGCTTTCTCCCTTGGATGAATATAAGTTTAGACATGGCCGTGTAACCTACAACTACTATGAACAACTAAATGGCTATCAATATCTTAAATCATTGGGAATAGGGTTTCATTTTTATCAAGAAGGTTACTTAAATTCCATAAAAGATGTTTTGAACCTTGATGAAAAGACTATTATCTATATACCCAATGTCAATTCTGCCGAATCAACCAAAGAAAAACTTTACGAGGTTGATCAATTGGTTGATATTATTGGTACTTTTGACCATGTAGATGAGAACAACATCTATCATATTATAACAAGCACAGGCAAAGAATTAAAAGTTGCGGATTTAGTCACTCCAGGGAGCGATAGAGATAAGGTGCAAAACTATCTTCGAAATATGAAAAACGTTGATGATATTGATATTATCATCGCATTGGGAATGGCTAAAGAGGGTTTTGACTGGAAATATTGTCAAACCACACTCACTGTTGGCTATAGAGGTTCTCTGACTGAGATTGTCCAAATAATAGGTCGCTGCACGAGAGATAGCGAGAATAAGACCCACGCTCAATTTACAAATTTGATAGCAGAGCCGGATGCTGAAAGAGAACAGGTAACTCATTGTATCAATGATATACTGAAAGCTATATCCGCTTCCCTGCTAATGGAAGAGGTTGTTGCTCCCAAATACAACTTTACCCCAAAAACCAATGAAGACGGCACAAATACAGATGAACCTGTAATAAATATATCAGGATACCGTCCGATTAAATCCCAAGCAGTAAAAGATATTGTAGATAATGACCTTGTCGACTTGAAGGCAAGAATATATCAGAACCCTAACATTCAGGGTGCGATGATGGGAGCCGTACCTCCGGAAACCCTTACAAAGCATCTTATTCCTAAAGTTATTGAGGAATTGTACTCTGATCTATCAAGAGATGAAGTTAAACAACTCAGTGATTATATAGTGGTTGACTCTTTCCTCAATGCCGTACGAGGAACCGAAAAGTCTTCCGATCCTGCATCAGAATCAGAAGAATCACTTAATAAAAAGATAATCAAATTTGCCTCGCTGCTGAATGTAGCGGACTTGAACATGGATCTAATCTACTCGATAAATCCGTTCAATCAGGCATACGAGATAATTTCAAAACAATTAGATTCCAAGGTGTTTAAGGCAATACAGAATACTATCCGTGCGATGAAAATCGATATTACGGAAGAAGAAGCGCTTGATAATTGGCCTCTTATAAATGAGTTTTTCTCGAAATTCGGAAGAGAACCCAATCTCGATTCAATAGACCCATTTGAAAAAAGGTTAGCAGAATCCTTGTGCTTCCTTAAAAATCTCACACAATCAACTAAATAAATCAATATGACAAGAGATGAGATTCTAACTGCTTTGAAAGAGACCGATAAATTCGGCCTCCTTGCTCGTCGTGAAGTAAAAAAGCCAACGGCATCTCAGCTACCTCTTGTCAATGCGTTTGAAGAGATTGTAGATTTCTTTGAATCCAATGGACGTCTGCCAGAGTGTAGGAAAGATAATATTCAGGAATTTCAGCTGTATCATAGATACAAATCAATATGTAGAGACTCTCAAAAACTCCAATTTTTGAGAGATTATGATTTAAACAATATTCTTGTAGATGAGACCAATGAGATAGACCCCATTGAGCGTTTGAAATCTGAGGATGTTCATGGATTATTAGCTGCTGAACCGCTAGAAATATTTAAAATGAAACATGTGTCAGAACGTATTGCAGCGGAATATATTTCTCGACGCAAGTTCTGTCATAACTTTAGTAAATACCAAAAACAGTTTGAGCAAATTGCCTCTGATCTTCAAACAAAACGGAGGAAGCTGATTAACTACTCTCCTGAAGCCTTGAACCCTGGTAGGTTCTATGTCTTGAATGGAATTATACTTTATTTGGAATCTGTTGATGGAGAATCCTCTGAATACGATTATAGGAGTGGCACTCGAACTCGTTTTGACGGGCGAACATCAATTGTTTTTGATAATGGAACTATGTCTGATATGCTATATCGCTCATTAGACAAGGCTTTACAAAAGGATGGATTTTCCATTTCAGAACCCATTGAATTGTCTTCAATTCAAGAAATATCAGAAGAAGACAACCATAATGGCTATATCTATATTCTGAGAACAAAAAATAATAGGCTCTCAAAATATAAGAATCTGTACAAGATTGGATGCACCACCTCTGCTGTGAGTGATCGCATTAAAAACGCACATAAGGAAGCAACCTATCTATTTTCAGAGGTTGAAATAGTTAAAGCCCTGAGATGCTATAACATAATTCCAGATGAGTTAGAAGATAAAATTCATAAATTCTTTAACGAGCAACGATTGAGTATAGAAATATACGACAAGGATAATAATTTATTCCGACCAAGAGAATGGTTTGTGGTGGCATTAGATGCCATTGAAGAAGCCGTAAGTATAATATTGCGAAATGAACAAGATATTTACTACTACAATCAAACCATTCAGCAAATAGTGAAAAAATAATCATTATGAATAAATTCTCACTTACTGTTAATTATATAAGTTCAACCTCACATCTTACATGCAAGAACTTATTCGATAGATTTTTAGAAAAAAAATACTCGGATTGTACGGGGTGGGGGTACTCAAATGTGTCATTGGACGAGTCTCTTATCATGGGGACTCTCCTTAAATCCGTGATACGATATTACCAAGTGTGGAATCCGGAAACTTCTGTATTAGAGAAGAAATCTTATACTCAAGTTAAAGAAATAAACTTTAGAATTGATTTATTGCACTCTTCATTCATTGTAGAAGGGGGAGTGAAAGATATGAACACAGTAAAACAGTCTTTAAGACAGATTGCATATAATGAATTTACATATGCGCCATTAGATACGACACTCTATAGTCTTCTTGTAAAGTTTTCATTTGATGCAATCCTTGAATCAATTGAAGAAGTTGTTTTAACTGACTATCGCACAGAAAAATTGTTTGTAGGGAATTATAGTGCTAAATTGGTTGATCCTTTTGTCAAAATTGACTCATTAGCAAATTATGAAAAACTCATTGGACGGTTTAAAGCCGTATTGAGTCTTTCTGGAAGAAGGGTTGTAATCATAGCAAATACAAAGTCTAATTTCATAGTAATAGGCTCTGAGAATGACAGATTAGAATTAATGGAGTATTTAACTAATAAACTTTTGTCTAATGGCTGAATCACAAGGCGTAATGGGCGATATGTGGAATGATAACGCAGTCGCACTTTTGGAATATCTAAATTGGGATCACATTGGAGATACGAATATGGATCTTCCTGGGAGTGACCAAAATGAATATGGCGTTGATGCTTTGACAGTATATTCGTCTCCACTTCTTGATGTCCTCCAGAGTTGCGTTGTTGAATCGAAGAGATACAGTACTAAAAGTATCTCTCAATCACTCATCCAGAAATGGATTGACAGATTACGCCTTAAGATTGACTCGTTTGCAAATTCTCAAGCACTTCTTGACAAATTTGGTGCTCTGAATGAGGCGTGCCAAATAAACCTGGGTGTTATTATGTGTTGGGTTCATGATGCTCTCAACGAAGACTACTTTAACACGACATTCAATAGTTTTATAAAAAAATCCATAATTAATACTCAAGTTTCAAAATCTGGCTATAAAAGAATCTTTGTATTAACAAACCCACGTATAATTCGGTTATGCTCTATGTTACAAAAGATTCGATCAAATGAGTATGAGTATAAGTTTATTTATCCGGCACAAATACTGGGAGGGAAACCGCTATTGAAATCAAAAACTCTGACTATAGAATATGCAACCTCAGATTTTATATTTGCTGAAAGAATTAAGAGGGGGGAACCCCGCCTTGTTGTATTCTATTTTGGAAATCTTTCATCGAAAGGATTTACAAATTTATATGATGCTTTGATTTTTTACAATTTGGTAGAGCAAGACCAAAAAGTAATAGTCTATTTCTATGGTTCAGAGGTCGAAAATCGTGAGAATTTAGCAGAAGGGAAACGAATTTTCAAGAATAAAAATCTCGATGTTGCATTTAAGCCACTGCCAATTTTGAGCATATCGACCGAACCATCCATTTTATCTAAAAACAGTGATCAAGATGACTAAGCAACCTCTAACTTACCCATCTCCTCAGGACTTGGAATTTATTCTTTGCACATGTGTAAGGAAATGTGATCTATTGACCTTTCTTAGAAACCGGTCTGTATTTCTATTCAACGCTTCCATTGAAGATGCCGCTAAGGAAGTTGCGCGATATCTATATAGTGCTGATTCTCTCGAAGAATTAAGGGCACTGGCATATAGGTCTTCTAATAACAAAATACTTAGTGGTTTTCATTTGTTTAGTGATAAGGAATTTGCACTTGACAACATCTATAATGATATTAGAAACAAGGGACTTTTGACATCTAAAGGTTACAGACTAAACACAATCGCCAAAGTAACTGAATCGGATAAAATCTATTTTGAAGGAACACTGTCTTATCTTAAACAGTCTGCTGGTAGAATAAACTTTATAAGAACAGAAGAACGAGATGTAGCTTTTAAAATGTATCAAATTTCTGATACTGAGTGGCAAGTAGAGGTTGATGGTGCTAAATCCAGTGATGGTAAAACTGTTATGAGTATGTTGGGAGATGTTGCAAAGAAACGCGGAATTGAAACCAAGTCACTGCGTATAGACAGATTGACAAATGGAGATACAATATCTTTTTTTGATAAACTCGCAAAAGAGGGTCTCCCAAACACGTGGGAAATTGTAGACATTGGACGAATTAACATAAAACGCGAACCAGGGACAAAAGTTGATGATTTCGGTGACGATGAACAAGAAGTTGAACAAGAGCAGTTGTCTGGAATAACAAATGCCATATTAGAAGGCAAGAACTTACGTGAACATCAGTTTGTGAGAAATGCAGAAGAATCTGGTTATGCATTTACTTCAATGACCTATCTATTTCATAATCATCAAACAGATGAGAAAATTAGAATAAGAGCTGAATTTAAGGGCAGCCCCAAAATTTTCGAGGTTGCATTGGAAGCCTATTTTATAGGCATCGAAGGTAATTCGGATGATGAAAATCAGCTTAGTATACTGGATGATAAGAAAAACCTTAATATCAGGTCTATATTTTGGAATAACGCATGTAGTATTTTTTATGATGTATGCACCAACGTTAACTAATGTTGACTAAGTCTATAACAATCCATTGCTAATCGCATGATTCTATCCTTTATACGTTTTAGATTTAAGTTATGAGAAAGAAGTCGATTCGTTTTTTCAATGACCGCGAGGTGAGGGCGGTCTGGGATGACGAGAACAACTGCTGGTGGTTTTCGGCTACTGACGTGGTGCGCGCTATCAATGATGAGCCGGACTATACGAAGGCCGGTAACTATTGGCGTTGGCTTAAACGCAAGCTGGGGCAAGAGGGCGTTCAACTCGTGAGTCCCACTCACGGGTTCAAATTCGAGGCCCCAGATGGCAAACAGCGCAAGGCCGATGTGCTCAACAGCGAGGGGGTTATTATACTTGCCAAGCATTATCCCAACAATCGTGCAGCTAAGTTTCTTGATTGGTTTACGTATAGCGACAATACTATCGACGGGCAGAGCCGCAAGAAGGCGTATACTCTGTTTGAAAGCGGATTGCTGAACTCTCTGGAGCCGGGCAGCATGAAATGCCTACAACAGATTCATGCCTACCTCTTCGGCGGTCTCTATGAGTTTGCCGGACAGATAAGAACCAAGAACATATCAAAGGGTGGTTTCACGTTTGCCAACTGCCTACATTTCTCAACTATCATTCCGACCATTGAACGTATGCCGGAAACGACGGTAGACGAAATCGCCGACAAGTATGTAGAGATGAACGTCGTACATCCGTTTATGGAAGGGAACGGACGCAGCACGCGCATCTGGCTCGACCTGATGCTCCGTCGCTCGCTGAAACTGTGCGTAGACTGGAGCCGGATTGACAAGAATGAATATCTGACCGCGATGAGAGAAAGCGTTATTGACTCAACCCATATCAAAGCCTTGCTGAAAGGTGCGCTGACCGACAAAATCAACGACCGCGAAATGTTTATGAAAGGCATCGACTACTCATATTACTACGAGGAAGAGTAGGCTTACTCTCTAATACCGCCTATGCGTATCGGCGTGCAAAAGTTACGCGGATTATTTGAATTTTGCCTGTAATTTGCCTGTAGAAAATATAAGAAAGCGACTTAACAAAGTGATAAACACTAAGTTAAGTCGCTTTTGCTGTGCCCAGAACAGGACTCGAACCTGCACGCCTCGCAGCACTCGCACCTGAAACGAGCGCGTCTACCATTCCGCCACCTGGGCAATAATTTATTACTTTTACACCCCCTCTGGGGTTTTGCGTTGCAAAGTTAGATTTTTTTTTCGAACTGTGCAAATTTTTCTGATGCAACATATCATGTTTTTTTACCGACACTCCATAAAATCATAAACAAAAGCATCCATAATACGCATAAACACACCAACAACCCACAATAAATCACGCCATTACGAAACACCCGCTGATATGTTTTAACATCACAGTCTGAAATAAGAAACTTGCATGGCTCACTCTATTTGAAATCTACGCGCTTTATTTGAGCTCTCTGCTCTCTATTTGAAGTATCCACAATCTATCTGACATCTCTGCGTTCACCGAAATGCCATCCAACTCGCATGCAATATGAACAACATACGTCCGACAAAAAGATCATACACCGATCTGAAGTTTAGAGGTATTGCAAACTCCATCAGATCGCAGATTAAAGCAATCTCAGTTTAGTCCCTATACCCTGTTAAATATTATGTCTTACAGACTCGCGACTCATACAGATTGTCATCAGCTGTCAAGATCTACGATATAACGGAAAAAGCGGGACCGACTCCAGTTGAAGAAGTCAGTAAGATCCACTGCGTGGACTACAATCATACCCGAATGCGTCAGCCTGACGTGCTGCGGAAGCACTCGGTAAAAAACGACAGTCCCGTATAATGGCAAGCATACTGCTTCAGCGGCTCTATACATGAATCTGTTTGATCATAAGGATTATCACACGATGGCTTTTACACTGAGAAACCGACCATCGAAAATCTGCCGTCCATAGCTGTACTTTAGTTCAACCGTAGAGTTCAACCGGCTATTTCACCAACTGAATGGAGCACGGTACGTCGCGCCATAAAACACATCGTGCGCACCGTCCACCCGACTGAAACCACAGATCTCTGCTGAATTAATCAACAATCAACATAAAGACGATGGCCATGTGTCAGGCACCACAATCTGACACATGGCCATGTTTTTATTCCGATAGCGAAAACGATGCCGGAAAGTCCAGTGGACTACAACACACTCGTTTTCGACACATTACACACCTGTCAACGCGCCACAATCTTGCTCACCGCTCCGTCGCGGCTGCGGTAAATATACACGCTGCCTGGTCTTAAAGCACTGCGTCCGACACGACGGCCATTGAGATCAAACCATTCTCCGTCGCCGCCTCCGGTCTCATCGCCGGCTACGACTGTAAGCGACGTCGGTATCTGCTCGAACTCACAACCGAGCGCCATATCACCCGTGACTACGATCGTTCCGTAGCCTGCCGACATATCCAGCGTCCGCCCGTCGACAGTTATCTCCTTCAGCCGATAACCTTCAGCCGCCGATGCAAATACATACAGCGTCGAGCCAAAGTCGTGATATATCTCTGATGCCACCGGATCGCCGGTGCCGAGGCCATCGGCACCCACCGACCGATACACCGTGAGATTCCCGTGAAGATGACGCCCGATCAGCAGACGGTGACGGTCGATGGCAAACACCGCCGCTATATCGGTCGGGCTTCGCACCGAAAGGACGAATCCCGAGGGGTCATCAAGATAGCGGCTCAGCATCTCCTGACCGTTGACCGTTAAGGATTCAATATGATGATGGTCTGCCGACGACAGCACTACGCCAATCTTCGCACCGTCGGCAACCACAGTCCCCGATTCAAACGAAATGTCCGACATGGTGCATGTCATCGTCCCCTGCCCTATAGAACCAAACACCACCGGATAATCCGAAGCAAAATAAGCCACACACTCCATATCCGCATCGCCCGACAGTTCTATCTCCGGCTCATTCCATACCTCGCCGTTGACAGTCCACTCGACAAAGCGGTCATACTCCGATGCTGCAACGGCTCTTATACGCACCACTGCCCTGCTCGTGACCGACTGGACACCGACAGACTCACCTACGATCTCCGCCCTACCCTTTGTCGGATCAGCCGAACGCACACTCACTGTGCGCTCGGCCTTGATTGCGTGATCAAACACCGCGACAAGCGACAGATCCCCCTGGCCGGGCCATTCAAAACGGCTGCCATCCCCAGGGCCTGAAGTACCTCCCTCGTATATCCACCCCACGAAGGTAAATCCGGCTGACGCATCGGCATAGAACGCGTGCGACTCGCCATAGCGTGCCTCTACAGCAGTCACGCCGTCGCTGTCTATCCATACCTTGCCGCCGCTGCAGCCCTCCGGACTGCGGGAGGCCACACGCAAATGATACACACCCGCGGCATCAGACACAAAGACGCTCAGCAGTTCTGTCGGCCCCGTTACAGTCACACAGTAGGTGCCGTCCGGTTCCTGTCCAACCGGCACGCCGTTGACTTTTAGCTGTGACGGCAGATACATCCTGTCAGCCGTTAACGTCACAGTTAGTCGTGTGCCCTCCTCCACCATCTCTCCGTCGGCTACCTCCATGCCATCGGCTGTTGTCACCGTCATCGAACCGTTGCCGCCGTTGCGCAATGTCAGCTTATGACGCTCTTTCTGCGGATCATCAGGATCAACCGGAGGCACAGGATCAATACCGGCGACACTGAACACGGCCGTAAGTGTCGTATTGCCCCACACCTGATACTCCATTGAGGCTTCAGCCCCCACCGATATCCCACCGGCATTCCACCCCTCAAACACATAACCATCTGCAGCAACAGCATTTATCATCATCCGATCTCCGACCTCACAGCTACGCTGCACAGCCGTTTCATCATCCGCTATCCATACTTTTCCGCCCGACGTCGGACTTGCTGTCAGATTCACAAGCACACGGTTGTCATCCGGCATATCTGTGGCCGGCTGCATCGTCAGCACATGAAAGCCAAGCTCACCCGCCACCTCATGGACAAAACCTGTCAGATCCATCGGCCGCGTCCAATTTGCATCCCTCTTCATCTCAGTTGTGATCTCAAGCGAGTTGTTTTCCTGCGAAAGTCTGATCAGCTGCTCGTCGTCGGGATACTGTCCGATATTGCGACACACCGGATTGACCATTCCCAGGTAGACATTGACACCTCGCAGCCGCAGCATACGGTTATTTGACGACTTGCGGTCGGCATACAAATCGGCAAATGCCACATCCGACACCGGAGCTTCACGCTTTGACCCCGATACTGTCACCGGAGCTCCCATAAGCACTATCTTAGGCGAAACGGCGGTAGAACTCACCTCATAACGTCCTGTCACATCCGACAAGACAGCACCCTCCTCCGGCTTCCAGTCACCTGTATAAGCCGGATGATTTGACAACAGCAACAGTCGATCGCCATCGGTCACCACCGCATCTCGACTATTGCCTACCACAGCCACTACCGTCAGAGGCATGCCTATACTGACAAGTGAATTGACAGCCGCAGAGCCGTCAAGCAGCCCCGCCAGACTCTCCTGCGGCAGCACTGCTTCACAGATATCAGCACTGACCGAAATATCACTCTCTACTGCAAACGAGGCGCTACTATCGGCAGTCATAGCCATGCCATCTACCATAATCGACTGCACCACATAGTTCGAAGCCGGACGAACAGTCACCGTCACATACTTTCCATCATCTACCGTGCCACCCGAAACGACTGTCTGCCCATCACACACCACTTCTATCTCACCATGCGAAGGCTTCTCGTATGTCACTGTCCAGATCTTTACAAACCGTGCGGTCAATGATGTCGACGACTCCACCGCAAAAGTATAATCGGCCTCACCCGACATCTTCTTCTCACCATCATACCAGCCTTCAAAACGCGCTCCCTGACGCGCTACAGCCCTGACCGTAACCGATGTGCCGACCACGACTCTGCCAGAGGATACGTTCACTTCACCCATCTCGGCATCACTTGACGACACCGTCACATCACACTCCATGACAGCTACATTCTCTTTGGCAAATACCGCCACATATCCTATGTCGCATAGCACCGGATCAGTAGTATACTGCTCTTCGGTCGACACCTCTTTCCCGTTGAGAGTCCATCTGACAAACTCATATCCTTCTGCCGGCGTTGCAGTCAGCTTCACCACATCACCATCCGACACCACACTCTCCCCTTCATCACCCTCTACCTTCACACTCCCCGCGCCATCAATATTGACATATCCATCTACCGACCAACTTATCGGTGCGGACTTCACCTCTGAATCCTTGTCTATATATGCATATATGTCTGAACCCATACTTTCCAACATACCGACAAACAGATAGCTGTAGTTTTCTATGCATGACGTAGCTCCAAAGATTGTAACTTTACCAGATTCCTTAATTACTGCTTTTTGTGACTGTATACTCTTAATCGTCCCCTTGAATCTTATCAGCCTGTTTGCATACTCCAGACTGACCTTTGAAGCCTCCACCTCCTCCGGAATCATATAGAAACGTTCAGCATCCGACAATGCGCGTCCGGAAAAAATACTTCCACAAGTCGATGTACATTTTAAGTAAGGAATATCCGACGCATGCTGAACTTCACATACCAAATTGGTTAACTCATTGGTAACACCGTCAAAAAAGCTCTTATAACCTTCTTTTTGCAAAGACGACACAACACTAAGCCTTACACAAAAATCATCCTTGCCATCTGTAACATACAAATTATCATAAAACTTACCGACTCTGTAAAGCCTGTCAATTTTCACCACCGTACCTGAACTAAGATCTCTGATCTCGCTTAACAAGCCAACACTCAGAGGCGAATCCTTAGTCTGCGCCACTGCCACCACGCTCCACACGATCGCTGCCACAACAGCCATAATGCTACGCATTAAATTGTTCTTCATCTGATTTAAGGTGTTATATTACTATATCAATCATGCATTTACCTCGCACAATCACCGTGATGACTGCCGAGCAACACGTTTGACAAATGTATAAAAAAAACGACTACAATCCCTTCCCATACACTATGTTCTACAACATATTCCATCAAATCTCCTCAATTTTTCCTCCTCCCGACTGCTCCGATCACCTCCGATCCCGTCCGGCTTTCCGATTGCACCGGTCAATACGATCCTATGATAAAAAACAAAGCTGCCTCCATGGTCGCAGTGACCATGGAGGCAGCTTGTCAAAAAGGGGGCGGTTACCTACTTTCCCGCTTT
>ERZ777306.2479-NODE-2479-length-23321-cov-4.450314_pt1 | contig 23321 bp, 22 predicted proteins | sample MGYA00374966_ERZ777306 | MGnify/ENA primary metagenome ERZ777306 (study PRJEB29329, sample SAMN06343882) | mouse gut metagenome | isolation source: Mouse cecum | place: Austria: Vienna | collected 2014-11-15 ...
CCTTTCGCGGCTATTGTATCAAGTCCGGGGATGCGGCGCAATGGAAGTTTCCTCTGTGGACCATTTCCCGTCCTAAGCTGCCCTCCCGCGCGGTCGGCAGGTCCCCGCTTTCATAAAAAATGACGCGCCGAGATGGCGCGTCATTTTTCAGCGACGTGGCCGATTGGTCACGCCCTGTCGTTGGGTTTACGCGGCTCTGCCGGCCTCGGTCTCAATGAGCTTGACCGCGGAGGCGATCACCGCAAAGAGGATCCAGAAGAGGAACATATTGCGGGGATAGAACCAGGTATATTCCACCAGGCCGATGGCCAGCAGACCAACCAGACCGCCTAAGGCAGCGGCCAGGATCCGCCTGAGCTGCTTGTCCGCCTTGCGGAAGGCCCGCAGACTTTCCCGCACCTGTACCACCATCAGACCCAGGTAGGCCAACAGGCCGAAGATACCGATCTCCGCCCACATCTGAAGATAATTGTTGTGGGTGTGGATGGGGTAGTTTCCGTCATAGAGAGTGGGATAGTGGAGGAACACCCGGCGGGTCACGTCACTGCCCAGGCCCACGCCGGTAACGCCGTAATCCTTCAGCAGCCGTGCGGTGTCCTCGTAGATGGCGATGCGGTACCGGGCGGAGGAATCCTTCATGTTGCCGATGGTGAGGATGCGGTTGAGGATGGTCCGGGGCAGGAAGGGAATGGCACACCCCCCTACCACCAGCATAGCGGGAAGGAACCGCCAGTCCTTCAGCGCCAGGAAGATTACCGCCGCCAGGGCCAATCCCAGCCAACTGGAACGGGAGTAGGTCATGCCGATGGCGGCGGCGCCCAAACCCAGGGCGACCAAGCCGCACAGCCGTCCCCGCCAACCCCTGGCGTTGAGCGTCAAGGCTCCCACGAGGGGGAAGAACATCACCAGCACCTCAGCAAAGTTATTGGGGTTATCAAAAAAGGAGTAGATGCGCCCGGGCATGTCCTTGTTAAGGGTCATGTCCTGCTGGGAGGCCACCACCTCCACCCCGATATAGCCCTGGTAACAGCCGTAGAGGGAAGCCGCCGCCAGACCGATCCCCGCCAGGATCAGGAGGGTCTTGAGTTGACGGTATTCCCGCACAGCGCTCACCGTCACCACCGCCAGCAAGAAGCAGGTCAGGTGAAAGAGGAAGAACCGCAGGGACAGGCTCCGGCTGAAGGAGCCCACCAGACCCAGGGTAATAAACACCGCGTAAAAGGCGAAGTAGGGGCCAAACCGGCCCACCTCCAGGCTCCGCCCCCGGTCCGCGCAGCCAACGCAATAGAGGGCAAAGATGGCCACCGCCGCCAAAAAGCCGTAAATATTGTTCCATGCCTCGTGGGGAGAGACCAGCATCCACAGGGTAAACAGCCCCACCAAGGCGGCGGCGGACCGGCCAAGAGCGGCGAGGCCCCGGAAGGCCAGGCTCCCATTCCACAGACCGCTGAGGGCCCGGTAAAGCCCCTTCAGTAAACGGACGGGCAAATTCCAAAGCCCCACAAACAGCCGCCCAAAAAGGCTGCTCTGCCAAGCCTTGGTCATTGCGCCGTCCCGGACCACCACGTCCACCACCTGGCTGTTCGCACCCGCCCGCTGAAGGTCTGTGCGGCGGCGGTGGAACCAGCCACCCACAGCGCTGGCGTGCCACGTAGCCCGCAGGGTGTTCCAAAGGCTCACCAACCAGCGGCACAGGAGGCTCCCCGCCGCCACATTTACAGTCCCGTTCATTTCTGCACCGCCTTTTTGTAGACCTGATAGGTATCCTGAGACAGCTTGCCCAATTCAAAGCGTTCCTTCACGTTTTTTTCCGCATTCTCCCGGCACCGCTTCAAAAAGTCCGGGTCCTCCAAGAAGGGGACCAGTCCTTTGGCCGTTCCCTCCGGGTCGTCGTAGGGCAGCAGCACGCCCCCCTGCTCCGGCCCAGTCAAAATGTCCGGGTTGCCCGCCATGTCGGTAATGGCGGCGGGAAGGCCCGCGGCCATGGCCTCAATGATGAGGAAGGAAAGGGCCTCGTGCCGGGAGGAATTGATGTAGAGGTCAGCGGCCTTAAAAAGGTTTTTCATGTCCTTACGAAAACCAATAAACTTTACAACATCGCTGTCCAGCCCCAGTTGGCTGCATAGGGCCTTGGTGGGCTCCAGCAACTCTCCGTCGCCCGCCAGGACCAGGGTAAAAGGGACTTGGGTCAGCCCCTGCAGCGCCTTGACCGAACGGATCAGGTAGCTGTGCCCCTTATCATCGGCAAACCGGGAGGCGCACAGCATCACAAAGCGGTTTTCGGGGATGCCCAGCTCGGCGCGGAGCGTGGAGTCGGTCCGTGTCCCCGACCAGGCGGACAGGTCCACCCCGTTGTGGACCACCTGGATCTTGTCCGCGCTCCAACCGTTAGCGATGAGCTGCTCCCTGCCCTTGTTGCAAACGGCGATCATCCGATCCTGCCTCTTGTCCAGCAGGCGGTTGGAAATGCGGGTCACAAGGTCGTTGGCCAGGATAAAGTGGTTGGTGTACACCACCCGCACTTTTTTATTGTACCGCTTGGCCAGCAGGGCGATATAGTTCTCCCGCAGATAGTGGCAGTGGATGAGGTCGATGTCCCACTCGCCGCACAGAGCGGCCAGGGCCTTGGCGGCCTTGAGGTCGAAGCGGCTGTTCATAGGCAGCTGCCTCGTTGGCACTCCCATGGCCTCCAGTCGCTCCACCAGCAGGCCCGCGGTGTTGTAGGCAAAGTGCGGCTCCACCTGTCCGCTGCCCTGGGGACCCAAATACTTCACCAGGGATTCCACATAGCGCTCCGTCCCCGCCTTACCGGCGAAGTTGAGCAGATAGAGCACCCTCATACGAGCTCTCCTTTCTTTTCTCACAAAGACGCCGCGCCGCCAGCCGCCTTGCCCATCAGCTCGGCCAGACGCGCCTCATCCATGTCCGCCTCGCCCTTGAGCCAGATGAGGTAGACCCGCATGATGGCGGCGGCGTAAAACTCCCCTAAAAGCCGTAGCTCCGGTTCACTGTGTACTCCCTGCCCGCGGTAAAAATTCTCGATGCCGTCGCGCAGAAGGGTGCGCACCCGCTCCATATAGTAGGTGTAACCGCCCCCTCGAGCCAGACGGCGAAACAGCGGCATATCCCGGTTGGCCAACTCGCACAACACCCGGAAAAAGGCGGTCATATCCACGCTCTCCGTCCGGAAGATCCCCTCCCGGTCAATGGATTCCCGCAGGGCGCGCAGGGAGTCCTCGTAAAACTCCTCCAGGATCTCGTCCACGGTCTGATAGTGAAGGTAAAAGGTCTTGCGGTCCACGTCCGCCCGGCGGGTCAGCTCGGTCACGGATATCTTGGAAAAATCCTTCTCCCCCAGTAGCTCAAACAGCGCCGCCGTCAGTGCCGCCTTGGTGCGGGTCACCCGCCGATCTGCCGCCATCCGGTCACCGCTCCCTTCCTTTGCGTGTGCTTTGGCGCCCCTTTCCGGACGCCGACGCTCCGTCCATGTCGCCACATGGCGTTCACTCTAAACTATTGGGATATTATACTACACCCCGTCGAGCAAATCAACACCTGAGGAAAAATATGGGGAAGAAAATGCTTGCAATTTGGATTCAAATAGGTTACAATTTAGTAACAGTTTAAATGAGAAGGCGAGTGAAGCTCCTTGCGAAAGCGATTGGTTTGTCTTTGGGCGGTCCTCACCCTGCTGACGGGGCTTTGGGTCCCTGCTCTGGCCGCGCCCGCCAGCCAGGTCCCGGTGTATGTGGACGGCGAAGAACTTGAAACCGCCGCTGCGGTGGTGGACAATGGAGTGACCTACGTATCTCTTTACTTTACCACGCTGGCCCTGCGCTCCGGTTCCCTGCTGCGGCCCGACGGCATGATGGAGGGTGAAGATTTCCTCCTGGCCGCATGGCCGGGGCAGGCTTATCTGGCGTGCAACGGCCGGTTCCTCTATGTGCCCGGCCTGGTGCGTTCCCACCCGGAGACCTATGAGACTCTGGTGCCCGTCCGTACTCTGGCCACCGCCCTTGGAGCCGCGGTGGAGTGGAAGGACGGCGGCGTTCACCTTACCACCGGCGGCCCCGCTCTGGAGAGTGGCGACACATTTTATAATGCCCAGGACGTGGACCTGATCGCCCGGGTGGTCCAGCACGAGAGCGGCAACCAGCCGCTGGCGGGAAAGATCGGCGTGGCCAATGTGATCCTGAACCGGGTCAAGTTCCCCCAGTTCCCCAACACTGTACCAGAGGTCCTGGCCCAGAAGAATCAGTTCACCGGCGCCACCAACGCCACCCCCAAGGCGGAGGCGGTCATCGCCGCCAAACTGGCGCTGGAGGGGGCCAACACCGTGGGCAACGCCTGCTGGTTCAACGGCGTGGGAAAGTCCTTCTGGGCCTCCCAGCATAAAAGCCTGATCGTCACCATTGGCAACCACTCCTTCTACGGCTGAGTCTTGGATATAGCAAGGACCCAACCCTTTGTGTTCAAAGGGTTGGGTCCTTTTTCATTTGGCAGGAAGAATGATTACTTCAGGCCGTTCTCGTAAGCCTCGATCATCTTCTTGACCATCTGGCCGCCGACGGAGCCGGCCTGACGGGCGGTGATGTCGCCGTTGTAGCCGTTCTTCAGGTTCACGCCCACCTCGTTGGCGGCTTCCATCTTGAACTTGTCCATGGCCTCGCGGGCCTCAGGGACGTTGATCTTGTTGGAGTTCTTGCTAGACATTGTCGTTTCTCCTTTTCTCTTTGTGGGTTTGCGGGTCCTTTTCTTGACCCACGCCTAGTTTGGTCCAACCCAAAAAAGTTATGTGGAGAAATTATCGGTAACTCTACCAGCTTTTCTCACGTCAAATTATTTTCTGAAATAGTTGTAATATGCAGTTTGCTCCCTTACCACCCTCGTCTCCGGCTGGAGCTCCGCCGGGTGGTGGTACTGCCGCCGAAGAGGGTGCCCATGAGGCCCCGCTTCAGGATCTGGCCGCCGGCGCTGATGAGCTGGCTTTCGATCTTGGCCTTGCGGCGGTCCGCCTCCTTCTGGCGGCGGGCTTCCTCCCGCTCGAGCTCCTTCTCCAGCTTCTTCTGGGCGGCCTCGGCGGCCTTTTCCGCCTGCTTGCGGGCCGCTTCCTCCTCCTTGGCCTTTTGTGCCTCAAAGGCGGCCTTTTCCGCCTCGAAGGCCGCCCGCTCGGCGTCCAGCGCGGCCTGCTGCTCCGCCTTTTCCTTCTCCGCCTCCAGCACCTCATAGGCGGACTCGCTGTCCACCGCCTGGTCATATTTCGCCATGCCGTCCGCCTCCAAAGCGGCGTTCCAGCTGGCTTGGTCACAGGGGGCCATCAGGCTCTGGGGGCAGATGATGGCGGTGCGCTGGACCATGCCGGGCACGCCCCTGTCGTCCAGAACAGACACCAGCGCCTCGCCCACACCCAGCTCCATGAGCACATCCTCCGCCCGGAAGGCGGGGTTCTCCCGGAACGCCTGGACCGCGGCCTTCACCGCCTTTTGCTCGGCGGGGGTGTACGCCCGCAGGGCGTGTTGGACCCGGTGGGAGAGCTGAGCCAGGACGCTGTCGGGAATGTCGCCGGGGGACTGGGTGACAAAGTACACCCCCACTCCCTTGGAGCGGATAAGCTTGACCACCTGCTCTATCTTCTGCACCAGGGCCTTGGGGGCGTCGGCAAAGAGCATGTGGGCCTCGTCAAAGAAGAACACCAGCTTGGGCCTGTCCTGGTCCCCCGCCTCAGGCAGCTCCTCAAAGAGCTCGGAGAGCATCCACAGCAGGAAGGTGGCGTAGAGGGTAGGGTTCTGGACCAGCTTGACGCAGCTAAGGATATTCACCATCCCCTGGCCGTCAGGGGCGTGGCGCATCCAGTCGTGGATGTCCAGGTCGGGCTCCCCGAAGAAGAGGTCGCCCCCCTGCCGCTCCAAAGGCAGCAGAGCGCGCAGAATGCCGCCCAGAGACTGGGTGGCAATGTTGCCGTAGGTGGCGGAAAACTCGTCCTTGTGGTCGCCCACATAGCCCAGCATGGCCCGCAGGTCCTTCATGTCCAACAGCAAAAGGCCGTTGTCGTCGGCGATCTTGAAGACGATCTCCAGCACCCCCTCCTGGGCGGGGGTGAGGCCCAGGATGCGGCTCAGCAGGCTGGGGCCCATGCCGGAGACGGTGCACCGCACCGGGTGGCCCATCTCCTGGTAGATGTCCCAAAAGGCCACCGGGTAGCCCTTGTAAGAAAAGGAGTCCCGCAGGCCGAACTTGTCGATGCGCTTCTCCATCCCCTCGCTCTGTGCGCCCGCCTGGGCCAGACCGGACACGTCCCCCTTTACGTCGCAGAGGAACACGGGTACCCCCGCGTCGGAGAAGGATTCGGCCATCACCTTCATGGTGATGGTCTTGCCCGTTCCGCTGGCTCCGGCGATGAGACCGTGGCGGTTAGCCATTTTGAGGGGCAGGTTGACCCGTCCCTCGTCGCTGAGGCCCAGATAAAGATTTCCATCGCCCAAATACATTTCTTCGTCCTCCTTATGTTGATGGGGGATCCTGCTTCAAGGTATTGCGAAGGCTCCGCGGCCCTTGGGCCACGTCCTCCTTCAGCAGCTTATAGCACCCGGCGGCCAGAGGGACGCCCAGGATCATACCGAACACGCCGAACATCCCGCCGCCGATGATCACCGCCGCCAGCACCCAGATGCTGGGCAAGCCCAGAGAGGTACCCACCACCTTGGGGTAGATGAGGTTGCCCTCCAGCTGCTGGAGGACGTTGAGATAGACCACAAACAAAACGGCCCGGATGGGGGAGACGGTCAAAATGAGCAAAAAGCCCACCGCTCCGCCGATATAGGCGCCCGCCACGGGGATGAGGGCGGTAAAGCCCACGGTAGCCCCCACCACGGCGGCGTAGGGGAAGCCCAGCAGGGCCATGCCCAGGGCGCAGAGACAGCCCAGGATCACCGCCTCGGTACACTGGCCCACGATATACTTGTGGAAGCACTCGTTCATCACGTCCCACACATGCCGGCCGCCACGGCGAATCTTTTCGGGTAGATAGCGGCGGAAGAGGGCTTTGAACTGCCCCTCCAGACGTTCCTTGCCCAACAGGATATAGAGCCCGACGATCGCGCCCATGGTCACCGTCACCGTCCAGGAGAGTACCGAGTTGACGATGCCCATGACTCCGTTGGCCACGTTGCCAAAGCCGCTGACCACCACGTCGATGACCTGCTGGACCAGCTGGGGCCAGTTGATGTGGGCCAGGGATTCCACCACTGTGCCCTCCAGCCACTCGATCCCCGCCAGCCACTGGGATATCTCCATCAGCGCCTGCGGCACCTGGGCCACCAGCATGGTCACGCAGGTTACCAGCTCGGGAGCGACGATGACCACGATGAGCCCTACCACCGCCGCCAGGCTGATAAGGGCCAACGCCAAACTCACCCCCCGGCGGAGCTGGCACAGACGCTTGTTCTCACTCTTGGGAAAATGCCGTTCGAAAAAGCTCATGGGGATGTTCACCACATAGGCGATGACGCACCCCAGTAAAATGGGCGCGGCCGCCGCCAGCAGAGCCTTCAAAAGCCGCGCCGCCACGGGCCAGTAGTGAACGCACAGATAGAGGACAAACACGCTGACGCCCACCCGAACGCAGGTCTTCCGGTCTAATTTCATGGCACTTTCCTCCTAACTCCGCCTCAGGGCAGCTTCAAAATATCGGCAAGCTTATCTCCCTTGGGCATGAGCTTCAGCTCGGAACGACTCAAAAGCTTTAAATAAATCACCAAAAAGGCGTACACCGCCACGGCCACTAAAATAGCGATGAGCACCGATAGGGTGTTGCCCAGAACCAGGTGGACCAACCTATACGAGCCCCAGGCCGCCACGCCCATGACGGCCGTGGCCAGAGCGGGGCCAAAGAACAGCCTAAAGAACCGGGGTGGGCTCGGGATCAGCCGACGGATGAGGAAAAAGTCCACCGCCGCGGCAATGGTGAAGCAGCAAAGGGTGCCAATGGGGGAGCCGAAGATGTTGATGGAGGGCACCGCCACCAGATTGTAGTCGATGAGGAGCATAGCGCTCCCCGCCGCCACCATCACGCCAATGGGCAGGCGCTGGTAGCCATAGGCCTGGAGCACCGCGTTGGACACCGACACCATGCACACACAGATGGACGCAATGCCCAGGATCGCCAGCAGTGCGCCGGACAGGGCCGGGTCCTTGGGCTTAAAGAGCAGCCGCACAATGGGCTCGGCCAGGACGCTCATCCCCACCCCCATGGGAAACACCAGCAGGGCAGTGACGTGGAAGGCCGCCTTGACCACCCGGCCCGCCTCCTTCTGCCGGCCCTGGGCCAGGGCGGCGGAGACGGTGGGAATGACAGAGGCGGTGACAGCGATGATGAAGGAGGCGGGGAGGTTATAGATGTTCTGCACCCCCGAATAAGCGCCAAACAAAGTCCGGGACTGCTCCTCCGCCATGCCCAGGGCGTTCTGGAGCTGTCCCTGGACCACCGAGGCGTCGATGGTGTTGATCACCGACACCGCCGAGGAGGTCAGGGTGATCGGGATGGCGATGACCATCAGCTCCCGCAGGATGCTCCCCGATGAGGACATGGCAGGCATCAGCGGCCGCCCAGTGGGACGGTTGCGCAGATACTCCAGCACCATGTAGACCAAGGCCAGCGCCTCACCCACGGTGACGCCCAAAATGGCGTAGGCGGCGCATAGATCCTCCCCCTTGCCCGCCTCCACCGACAGATAGGCCAGGGGCAGGCCGATGAGCAGCTTGCCCAACGCCTCGATGACCTGGCTGACTGCCGAGGGGACCATATAGGAGTGGCCCTGGGCGTACCCCCGGAAGGAGGACAGAAGGCTGACGCACACCACCGCGGGGGCTAAGTACCGAATGGCCGCAGCGGCCTGGGTGTCGTTCATCCGGTCCGCTAAAAAGACGTTGCCGAAAAACATCAGCAGGAAGGAACCAAAGCCCAGCACAAAAAACACCGTCAGGGACACCCGGAAGACCTTACGAACTTGGCCGTCCTGCTCTACGGCGTGGCTGGCCGCTACCATTTTGGAAAGGGCCACCGACAGCCCCGCGGTGGAGACGGTGAGCAGAATGCTGTAAATATAGTAGGCGTTGGAGAAATCCGCGTAGCTGGCCTCTCCCAAAATGCGGACGATGGGGATCTTGAAGATGGCCCCGATGACCTTCACCAGGGCGATGCCCGCCGCCAAAATGGCCGCGCCGCCGAAAAAGCTGTTTTGTCTGGTCTGTTCCCGACTCATAACGGTTCCCTCCTTTCTGTTTCAGTGGCTTATTATTATACCCGCTTTAACCTTATTTGTCCAGTAGGGCAGACGGCTGCGTTTTTCTTTTTCGCCGCTCCCTTCCGGACAAAAAACGCACGGTCCGAGGATACCGAGAGAGTATCTTCGGACCGTGCGGTCGGACAACTTAGGAACTAGTCTCGCCATATCGCACTGAAATAGAGGGCGTTGCCGAAGTCATGGCTTCGGACGATCTCCTTTGCCAGCCCGACGGCGTCAAATCCGCTTTTCCCGGTCATCTCGAATTCCAGTTCCATGCCTTTCCGATTCAATAAACGGATGGTCACGCCATCCTGAACGTACCCATCCAGCACTTCACACACCTTATCGGTCAGCAACAGCGCCTTTACGATCAGCATTGTTGTTCTCCCTCCTAGCCCTTGCCGTTGACATAGGCAGCAGGATCATTGGGGATGCCGCCGCCAGAATAGGGGGACTCAAAGCACTGGGTGTAGGCCGTGTTGTAAGTATTCGCGTGCGCCGTGTCGCTCTCCTGCTCGGCAATGTAACCAGCGATCTTCAGAGCAGACATGACCTCCAGAGCGTTCAGGGGACCATCCTCGTAGCCGTAGGACAGGCCGTCTTCCTTCTCTTCGCCAATCACGCCGAGCCGGAGATTTTTCCACTCGGGATTGGCGCGCATTTCGTCCATGCGCAACCTGCGAAGCTTTACCTCAGTGCCCATCCATGTGGTCACACAGCAAAGATACTATGGCTCAATGTCCCACAGCTGCACCTCTTTCCCCGGCATCACCGTCCACAGCATGGACCGCTCCGACGGAACTGCCCAGAGCCTTTTAGAGGGCTTTTCTTATCTGATTGGCGAAGATGCGATGGTACTCTATGGAGACACTTGGATCGATCCGCAGGATCTCCAACGCCTCTGGGAGCAGCCCGCCCCTGCGGCTCTAGTGTATCCTCTGGGGGTAGAGCGCGCTGTGGACTGGATCTGTGCCTCCCTGTCAGAAGGCTTTCTTGCCTCCATAGGCGCCCATCACCGGGGGAACGGTATGACCCACCGTCTGGCCGCCTTTGTGCTACCTGTCACCTTTTCCAAGCATCTACTGATAACCCCCGAATACTTCCCCAACATGAAGGTCGGGGAAGGCGCACCCCATGAACCTTATCTTGAAGCCGCCCTCTCCTGCGCTCTGCCGGAGATGCCGGTTGTTTGTATTGAGGGAACCGGCGCCTACTTTGATGTAGATAAACCTTGGCACTTGCTCCAGCTCAACACCTATTTAGTTCACCGCCGCTGTGGACAACTCACCGGACACATTTGTGAAGAAGGAAGCTCCATTTCCCCCGCTGCCACAATCAAGGGTTTTGTCCATTTGGGCAAGGGCAGTTCCATTGGCGAGCACGTCCGGGTAGAGGGCAGTCTAATCGTCGGGGAAAACACCGTCATTGACAACGGAGCGATTTTTGCCGGCGACGCAGTTGTGGGCAGCGATACCCGTATTACAAACTATTGTCAAATCTATGACGGCTGCTCCATCGGGGATAACTGCATCTTAGATCACGCCGCCGAACTGACCGGCGGGATGCTGTGGTACAGGCCGGGCAGGCTATTTACAGCACCCTGAAGGCCAGAGGCCGCTTCTTTGTCACCGGTACCGGACATTCTCATATGCTAGCGGAGGAATTCTACACCAGAGCCGGTGGGCTGGCTTCAGTCATCCCCATCCTCCTCACCGAATTCCAGCTTCACGAGCACCCCTTAAAAAGCACCGCCGTGGAGCGGCTGACCGCCTATGCACCGATTATTTTTGAAGTATACGGCCTCCAAAAGGGCGACGTGCTTCTCATCGCCTCCAACTCCGGACGCAACGGCCTCATTGTGGAACTGGCCTTGGAAGCAAAAGCCCGTGGGCTTACCGTCATTGCCATTACCTCTGTTGAAGGCACGCGCACCCAGACCTCCCGTCATTCCAGCGGAAAGAAACTCTGCGAGGTGGCGGACATCGTACTGGACAACTGCAGCGTAGAAGGTGACGCCTGCTGCACCATTGACGACTTCGGCCAGCGCATGGGCGCAACTTCCACTATTACAGGGGCCTATCTGGTTCAACAATTAAGCATGGCGGTGGCCGCTGCCTTCTGGGCCGATGGAACCCGCCCCCCTGTGTTTATGAGCTCCAACGTAGACGGCGCGGACGAGGGCAATCGCGAGTTGTTCCGCCGCTTTTACCACGTTTGACCGAGCGGCGCTCCCTTCCATTTTCTATATGGCGCCGTTTCGATCTATCTTTCCTCCAATGGCCAAGACCCCAGCGGGAAATCCCGCTGGGGTCTTGGCCATCTTTTTGTATCACTGCTTTGCAAAAAACTGCTCGTACCACTCCAGGAAGCAGTACACCGTAAAGATCCGCTTCATGCCGCCGTTGTGGCCCGATTTGTGGTCGTCCAGCAGCTTCAGGAGGGCGTCTTGGTTGAAATACTTCGCTGCGTTCTCGCTCCCGAACCGGGCGCGCACCCGCGCGTAAAACTCATCCCGGCGCAGCCAGTCGTTCAGCGGCGTGATAAACCCGATCTTTGGCATTTTCGCCGACTTCTCCGGCAGCACCTTCCCCGCCGCCCGCCGGAGGGCCACCTTGGTCATCCCCTTCTCCACCCGGTAACGGGACGGGATGGCGGTGGCCACCGCCAGCATTTCCTTGTCCAGGAAGGGCACCCGCAGCTCCAGGGACGCTGCCATGGACATCTTATCCGCCTTCTGAAGAATGTCATAGGGCAGCCAGGCGCGCATATCCACATACTGCATCCGGGTCACCTCATCCTCCCCGGCGGCGGCGTCGAAGTAGGGCTTGGTCAAGGTGTAGGGCGGGATCTTTTCATACCCCTCATGGAGATACTTGGGAAGCTCAGAATACTGGAAGTTATAATTGTTGCGGATATACCGTTTTTCCAAAGGAAGCCGTCCCCGGGTGAGGAAGCGCTGACCGTGGAATTTAGGCAGTTTGGCGGCAACGCTCCCCGCCAGGCTCCTCAGGGGCTGGGGCACCTTCATATACTTCTCAAAATCCAGACATTCGATGTAGTAATTATAGCCGCCGAACAGCTCGTCGGCCCCCTCTCCGGACAGCACCACCGTCACATATTGGCTGGCCATCTGGGTGAGGTAGTAGAGGGGCACGGCGGAGGGATTGGGCAGAGGCTCATCCATGTGGTACTGTACCTTTGGCACCGCATCAAAAAAGTCCTGGGCGGTGATGGTACGGGTGATGCACTCCACCCCGATCTTCTCTGCCAGCTCGGTGGCGTGGGACAGCTCGCTGTATTTTTCCTCGGCATAGCCGATGGAAAAAGCGCGCACGGGCATATCGTCCCTCAGGAGGCGGGTCACGTAGGAAGAGTCCACCCCCGAGCTGAGGAAACACCCCACCTCCACGACGGCGATACGGTGGGCCCGGCATGAGCCGCGGAAAGTCTCTTCAATCAGGTTCTCCCATTCCTCCATGCTCTTGCCGTCGTCGATGTGGTACTTGATCTCAAAATAGGGTCTTGTCATCAAGCCATTGCCGTCCAGGGTAAACATATGCCCCGCCGGGAGCTTCTTGACCCCCTCAAACAAGGTCTCCTCGTTGGGAATGTACTCAAAGCACAGATAGGTGGGCAGCCACTTCTCCGCGAACACGGGTTTAAACTTCGGATGGGGATAGAAGGACTTGATCTCGCTACCGTAGAGGAAGGCCCCGTCCTTCTCATAATAATAGAAGGGCTTAATGCCGAAAATGTCACGGGCGCCAAACATCCGCTTTTGATTGCGGTCATAGATCACAAAGGCGAACATCCCCCGGAGCCTGCGAGGCAGTTCCTCTCCCCATTCCTCATAGCCGTGGAGGACCACCTCCGTGTCCGTCTTGGTGGAGAACACATGGCCCTTGGCCTCCAGCTCAGCGCGCAGCTCCCGGAAGTTGTAAATCTCCCCGTTGAAGGTGATGACCACGCTCTTGTCCTCGTTGAAGATGGGCTGAGTGCCGCCCTCCAGGTCGATGATGGACAGCCGCCGGAAGCCTAGAGCCGCGGGGCCCTCCACAAAGTACCCCTCCGAGTCGGGGCCGCGGTGGACGATCTTGTCCGCCATGGCCTTCACCGTGGCGGCAGCGTCATATGTCACATGTTTATCCCAAAATCCCACAATGCCGCACATAGCCCGGCCTCCTTGTGTGTTATGCCTTGAATTTCTTGCGCTGCTTGACCATAAACCAGGCCGGATAGAGCCGACGCAGGAGGTTTTTCTCCCCCCAGTAGGCCAAGGGGTCATGGACACAGCTCTTTTTCTGGATGGACGGGCAAAGCACCCCCGCCAGACCGGAGGGATCGCCCCCCTTGGCATACAGCTCCTTCACCCGCTCGCGCAGGTGGTCGTCCTTGATGTAGGTGGTCAAAACGTCCTTGGGGACCACGGTGTAGAGGCTGTCCACATTGTCGGCCACCACCTCGCCCTCAAAGTCCTTTTCATAGATGAGGTCGTCCACCATCCACTTCACCGCGTTGAAGCCCGAGCCGGTGATGTAGAAGTTGCTCCTGCCCAGGCGGGTGTTGATCTCAAAGAAGCGGAAGGAGCCGTCCCGGCTGTCGTACTTAATGTCAAAGTTGGCGAAGCCCCGGTAGCCCACATGCTCCAGCAGGCGCTTGGCGTGGTCCATCAGTTCCCGGTTCACCTCGTTCAAAATGGCCACCGGGTTGCCCACCCCCATGGCGGCGTTGTCCTCCAAGAGGCAGTGGCCCCCGGCGAAGAAGCGGCACTTGCCGTGGCGGTCGCAGTACACCGTGAGGATGTGCATATTGTAGTCCAAGCCCGGGATGGTGTCCTGAATGAGGAATTTATAATTGTAGCCGCTTTTGCCCAATTTGTCCAGCATGGCGGACAGCTCTTCCTCGTCCTTCATGCGAAAGACCTTTTTCTTGCCCTCGAACCTGGCGTAGTGGTACGCCGCCGAGGACGCGGGCTTGGCGATGACGGGATAGGGAAAGTCGAATTCCAGGGGCCGGGGGTCGGCACAGTCGTAGACAAAGGTCTTGGGATAGGGCACGCCCACCTCGTCGCAGATAGCGTAAAAGCTGTCCTTGAGCACCAGCCGATCCAGCAGCTCCAGGTCGATATAAGGGATGATATAGTCCTTCTCCAGCTCCGCCTTGTGCTCCACGATGAGGCGCACGTACCAGTCCCCACAGGCCAGCAGCAGCTTCTTCTTCGCCGGGTAACGCCCGGCGACGTCGTGGAGCCGCTCCACGAAGCGGTCCTTGTTGTCCATATCGGGCACGACGATGTTTTCAATGATGCTGGAACGGGAGATCATGGCGCTTTTGAGCATGCTCACCGCCACAGACTTGATCCCGTATGCCTCGTGAAAGCTTCGGGCCAGGGAGTAGGTGGTGATGTCGCCCCCCAGGATCACCGGCACAAATTCTGTCTCTTTCATCGTCCTCAGCTCCTCATATCCAAACGTACCCAGTATACTATTGGTACATTGTACCTCATTCCGCCGCCGTTGTCCAGAATTTTCACTCCACCAGACCCTCCACATCCTCTAAGGTCAGACCTCTCTGCACCGCCAGGTCGATGGCGTAGCCGATGAGCTTGGCGCACTCCGCCACCCGCTGGTCAATATCCCGGGGGGTAACAAAGGCCCCGCCGGGCTCCAGCGCCTCCGGCTCCAGATCTCCCCGGCCCGCTTCCTCCAGCACATCCCGGGTCAGGGTGTTTACATCCACCACCGTAGGCACCCCCACCGCGATCACCGGCACCCCCAGGCTCTCCTTGTCCAGCGCGGCGCGGCAGTTGCCCACCCCCGAGCCGGGGGCAATGCCCGCGTCGCTGAGCTGGACGGCAGTGCACAGCCGCTTCATGCTCCGGGCCGCCAGGGCGTCCACCGCGATGACGCAGTCGGGGCAAACCCGCTCCACCACCCCCCGCACCAGCTCCGCGCTCTCCACTCCTGTGGTCCCCAGCACCCCTGCCGCCACCGCCGCCATGGGGCGGAAGCTCCCAAACACCTCGGGCAGCTGCTCCACCAGGTGGCGGGTCACCAGCAACCACTCGTGGGTCAGGGGCCCGACGGCGTCCGGCGTGATGGCCCGGTTGCCCAGCCCCACCACCAGCACCGTGCCCTCCCCCTGGGGGATGAGCTTGGCCAGCTCCCCCGCCAGCACATGGCAGGCACGCTGAAACCCCTCCGCCTCCCGCCGCTGCACTGGGCCCAGCTCTAGAGTCACGTACCGTCCCAGGGGCTTGCCCACCTTCTCCGCCGCCTCCGGGGTGCGCAGCTCCACCACTGTCACCGTCACCCCGTCCTCTGTCCGTTCGGTCTGCTCCACCCCCGCTAACCCGGCGGCGGCGGTCACCGCCTGGGCCGCCTCCAAAGCCAAGTCTGTCCTTCTCTCCGGCATGAGAAACCCTCCTTTTTTACGTCCTCTCCCCCATAGCATGCCCCATTGCAGAAAATTTTTCCCAAAAGGGGGTTGCAATCCGGGCGGGAAGATGCTAAAATACATGTCTGTATGATGCAAACAAGATTTTCCGCCTGATATATTTATTTGGCGAAGCAAGGAGGTGTTTGGTTTGCCGAATATCAAATCCGCCAAGAAGCGCGTGCTGGTCAACAAGACCAAGGCCGAGCAGAACAAGGCCGCCAAGTCCGCGCTCAAGACCGACCTGAAGCGGTTCCAGACCGCCGTTGCCGACGGCGACAAGGCCGCTGCCACCAGCGCGTACGCCGTGGCCGTCAAGGCCGTGGACAAGGCCGCCGCCCATGGCCTGATCCACCGCAACAACGCCGCGCGTAAGAAGAGCGGCCTCACCCTGCGGCTCAACAAGCTGGAGGGCTGATCCTACCGTAAAAAGGCCGTCTGCATTTGGCAGACGGTTTTTTTCGTTCGGGGGACTTCGCCCGTCCCCCCAAGGAGGTTTGCGTCCCCTATGGAAAATATCACCCTTATTGGAATGCCCGGTTCGGGGAAAAGTACTGTCGGCGTGGTGCTAGCCAAGACCCTGGGCTATTCCTTTCTGGACGTGGACCTGGTGATCCAGGAGCGGCAAGGCAAGCTTCTTCAGGAGCTTTTAAACGCCCTCGGAAGCGAGTCCTTTCTCGACCTGGAGGGGGCGACCATCCGCTCCCTGTGCCCCAGCCGGACCGTTCTGGCTCCCGGCGGCAGCTGCGTTCTGCGCGCCGGCGTCATGGAGCACCTGCGTTCCCTGAGCACGGTGGTCTATCTCCATCTGAGCTATGACGCTTTAGAGGGGCGCATCCACAACCTGGCCACCCGCGGCATTGCCTTTGCCCCCGGCCAGACCCTTCGGGATGTGTACGACCAGCGCGCCCCTCTTTACGCCCGCTACGCCGACCTCACCGTGGAGGTGGACGGCCAGACCCTGGACCAGACCTTGGCCGCTGTCCGAGCTGTTCTCCCTCCCGCGAAAATCCATCCATAAGGAAAGGTATTTATGACGTTCAACGAACTTGGCCTCTGCACAGCCATTCTCAAGGCCCTGGACACCCAGGGCTATGTGCAGCCTACCCCCATTCAGCAAGGCGCCATTCCCCCCGCGCTGGCGGGCCGGGACGTGCTGGGCATCGCCCAGACAGGCACAGGCAAGACCTGCGCCTTCGCCGCCCCCATCCTCCAGCGGCTGGCCGCCCGGCCCGTCCAGGGCAAGCGGCCCATCCGCTCCCTCATTTTGACTCCCACCCGTGAGCTGGCTCTTCAGATCCAGGAGAGTTTTTTGGCCTACGGGAAAAATCTGCCCCTCCGTAGCGCCGTGATCTTCGGCGGTGTGGGCCAGCAGCCCCAGGTGGACCAACTCCGCCGGGGACTTGATGTGCTGGTGGCTACCCCGGGACGGCTCCTGGACCTTCAGGGCCAGGGCTTTATCGACCTCTCCCAAGTGGAGATCTTTGTTTTGGACGAGGCCGACCGGATGCTGGACATGGGCTTCATCCACGACGTGCGCAAGGTGCTCAAGCTCCTGCCCGAGAAAAAGCAGACCCTCTTCTTCTCCGCCACCATGCCCCCCGAAGTGCAGTCCCTGGTGAACGCCCTGCTCCACGACCCCGCCAAGGTGACCGTCACCCCGGTGTCCTCCCCGGTGGAGGTCATCGACCAGTCCCTTTATTTTGTGGACAAACCCAACAAATCCAAGCTCCTGGCCCATCTGGTCAGTCAGCCGGGAGTGAAAAACGCCCTGGTCTTCTCCCGCACCAAGCACGGGGCCAACAAGATTGCCGGCGAGCTTTCCAAGGCGGGCATTTCCGCCGCCGCCATCCACGGCAACAAGTCCCAGACCGCCCGTCAGCAAGCCCTCAGCGACTTCAAGGCCGGGCGGGTGAAGGTACTGGTCGCCACCGACATCGCCGCCCGAGGCATCGACATTGAGGAGCTTTCCCACGTGTTCAACTACAACCTCCCAGACGTTCCCGAGACCTATGTTCACCGCATCGGGCGCACCGGACGGGCCGGTCACGGCGGAGCGGCCATTTCCTTTTGCGACATCAGCGAAAGGGACGATCTGAAGGACATTGAAAAGCTCCTGGGCCGCAAGATCCCCGTGGTGGAGGGTCACCCCTGGCCCATGGAGAACTTCACGCCCCCCCAGCGGGATAAACACGGCAAGCTGGTCAACCCCGAGGACGCGGAGGCCCGCCAGGCTGCCCGGGAGCGCAAGCAGCAGCGCAAACAGGCCAAGCCTACCGAAACGGCCCCTGTAGGGGCGGGTTCCAAACCCGCCCGCGCAGGGCGCGACGACTCGGCGCGCCAAACGCCCACCCCCGTGCTGCGGGACCGCACCCCCGGCCAGAAGCGCCAGGCGGCGGGCTACAAGCCCAGCAAGACCCTGGATGAGGCTCTTACCGCCATGTCTCCTAAAAGAGAACAAAAGAGGCCCGCCGGGAGGCGGGACGGTACGAAAGCGCCGCGAATCCCGGCGCAGCCGAGTTTCCGCAGGGAGGCTTTGCCGACCGAGGACACAAGATCCGAACGGGACCTTGCGTTCGAGCGTTGGATGGCGGAGGAACGCGCCATTCAAGCCAAACAGGGCTATACCGACGCCCTCTCCAGCGACACGGTGATGGACGCCACCGCGAGATTACTCGCCCCCCGCAAGAGCGCGCAAAAAACCGCGGCCCAGCCTCAGCAGCCCAAGCAGCAACGGCCCAAGGCCCATCCCAACCCCATCCAACGCCCCTCCCAAAGGGCCGCCGCCCCCGCCAAGCCCGTCCAGAAGGCGGCCCCCGCGCCCCAGAAGCCCTCAAAACCCCAGAAGCTCCAAAAGCCCTCCCCCTCCCTGGAGGACCGCAAGGCCCAGATCCGGGCCGCCACTAAGGCCCGCCGCCGGGGAGGCCCGGAGGCGCCCAAGACCGCCCACCAGAAGGACTCCACCGAGCAGCCCAGCCTGATGAAGCCCTATTATCTCAGCGACGATTAAGAAGCAAGCGGCCCGGCAAATCATGCCGAGGCCGCTTGCTTTGCCTATCCCCGCACCAGATTGCGGCGGTATTCCGCGTTGATCTCCGCGATCTCCTTCTCCCCTTCGATATAGGGCCGGTAGAGCTCATCCACGCTTCCGCCGCCCAGGTTGTCGCAGCCGTTGCACGTGCCGCACCCGCCGCCGCAGGCGTTCAGCGACTGAGCCACAATGCGCTCCCGTTCCTCCCGGGTGGTATCTTTGATCAAAATCGACTTCATATTTTCTCTCCTTTCAGGCCAATTGCCCAACACTAGGTTGGGCGGCGGCAAAAATCTTATGCGGCCCTTGCATTTCCAGGGAGTTTTTTATATAATAGACCACAGCGTTGATCGACTTGTCATATAGGAGGCGTCACCATGACCAACCAAGAAAAAACCATGGAAAAGATCGTAGCCCTGTGCAAGGGCCGGGGCTTTATCTTCGCCGGGTCCGAGATCTACGGCGGCCTGGCCAACACCTGGGACTACGGCCCCCTGGGCGCGGAGCTGAAGAACAACATCAAGCGGGCTTGGTGGAAGAAATTCGTTCAGGAAAACCCCTATAACGTGGGTCTGGACGCCGCCATCCTTATGAACCCCCAGACCTGGGTGGCCTCCGGCCATCTGGCGGGCTTTTCCGATCCCCTGATGGACTGCCGGGAGTGCCACGAGCGCTTTCGCGCCGACCAGGTCATTGAGAACTGGTGCGGCGAGAGCGGCTTTACCCTGGAAAAGCCCATCGACGCCTTTACCCAGCAGGAGATGAAGGAATTTATCGAACACCACGCCATCCCCTGCCCCACCTGCGGCAAGCACAACTGGACGGACATCCGCCAGTTCAACCTGATGTTCAAGACCTTCCAGGGGGTCACCGAGGACGCCAAGAACACCGTGTACCTCCGTCCCGAGACCGCCCAGGGCATCTTCACCAACTTCGTCAACGTCCAGCGCACCACCCGCAAGAAGCTTCCCTTCGGCATCGCCCAGATCGGCAAGTCCTTCCGCAACGAGATCACCCCGGGCAACTTCATTTTCCGGGTGCGGGAGTTTGAGCAGATGGAGCTGGAGTTCTTCTGCGAGCCGGACACCGACCTGGAGTGGTTTGCCTACTGGAGGGAGTTCTGCCACCAGTGGCTGCTGTCCATCGGCCTGAAGGAGGAGAACCTGCGCCTCCGGGACCACGACCCGGAGGAGCTGTCCTTCTATTCCAAGGCCACCACCGACTTCGAGTTCCTCTTCCCCTTCGGCTGGGGCGAGCTGTGGGGCGTGGCCTCTCGAACCAGCTTTGACCTCACCGCCCATCAGAATACCTCCGGCAAGGATCAGTCCTACTTTGACCCTGAGACCAACGAGCGCTATATCCCCTACGTCATCGAGCCCTCCCTGGGCGCGGACCGGGTTGTGCTGGCCTTCCTGGTGGACGCCTACGACGAGGAGGTCGTTGACCCGGAGAAGAACGACGTGCGCACCGTCCTCCGCCTGCACCCGGCTCTCGCCCCCTTTAAGGCCGCCGTGCTGCCCCTGAGCAAAAAGCTGGGGGACAAGGCCCGTGAGATTCAGGCGGAGCTATCCAAGGACTGGATGGTGGATTACGACGACACCGGCTCTATCGGCAAGCGCTACCGCCGGCAGGACGAGGTGGGTACCCCCTACTGCATCACCGTCGACTTCGAGACCGTGGGCGACGACAAGACCCCCGCGGACAACTGCGTCACCGTCCGGGAGCGCGACAGCATGAAGCAGGTCCGGCTCCCCATCAGCGAGCTGAAGAGCTGGCTGGCAGAAAAACTGGCGTATTAATGCAAGTTTCCCCCGTCTCAGCTGAGACGGGGGACGTTTTTGCTTTTTATGGCGTTTTTTCACAGCCGGCAGACAGAGCGAGCATCACCGCGGAGTGGAACATATCCTTCTCGTGGGAAAACTCCGCAAATCCGCCATACGTTTCCGCAATGGCCCGGATGCTCTGCAGACCGGCGCCCCGGTGCTGTCCCTTGGTGGAGACATAGCGCCCGCCGTCCATGTGGACGAGGCCGTCAAACCCGTTGTCCACCGCAATAGCCAGCATCCCGCCGGAAAGGGCCATCTCAAACCGGATCTGCCGCCCCCCGCTCCCTGCGGCCTCAATGGCGTTTTCCAGCAGATTCCCCAGCAGCACGGCCATATCCTCATTCCGGACATCCAGTTTGTCCGGTACGGAAATATGGGCGGTAAACCCGATGCCCTGTTCCACCGCCATTGCCTGATAGTGGCCCACCACCGCGTTGACGGTGTGGTTCCCGCACAGCCAGACGACCCTGTCCTGCTTCTCCGTATTCAGATAGTTTTCCACATATGCCGCGGCCCGTCCCGTTTCCCCCTGCCGCAGATAGCCCTGCAGGACCACCATATGGTGGCGCAGGTCGTGGCGCATCCGGCGGCTGCTCTCAATATTGTCGCTGATGCGCCGGTACTGCTCCTCCTGCAGCGTCAGCAGATTGCGGGCCTGGCTCGCTTCCTGCTGGGCTGTCAGCTTATCATGGGTAACGGCGATGATTTTAAACAGCACCGCATAGACCACAAGCACGGTCACGATCAGCGACACATACAGGAGCACGGATGACATAAACAGGGTATCGAAGTCGGTGGTGGTGTATCCAAGAACCACCATGCACATCAGAGCCAGCGACAGGAACGACAGGAGAGACAGGTATAGGGCCTCCGCTGGTGCGATCCTGGCCTCCACCGGCAGATAGAAGTACTTGATCAGCAGAAAGGAGAGGAGGGCCATGCCAAGAGTACATACTGCCAATATTGGCGTGGTCCAGCCCTGGTAGGGCAGTCCGTCCCATGTGGGCGTGGGGAAGTACTCCTCGACGCGCTGCACGATGGTATCAGCGACAGTCACGGCGAGGGCAGCTTCTGTAAACACGAAGGAAAAGGCAAACAGCTTTCTCTGCCACGGCGCGGTCACTGCGAACAGAAACCACAGCAGGCAGAGCAGCAGATTGACGCAGAACACCAGGTTATGCGCAGCGTACAGGGTTGCGTCAGGCGGAAACAACCGCCGCAGATAAAGGCCCGTACCGCCGTAAACTGCTGCCTGCGTGCAGAGCAGCGCTGCGGTCAGACCCGCCAGCTTCCGGGCGGGAAAGCGAAAGTGGCCCGAACACGTGTAAAACGCGAGGAACGCATGCAGCGCTATCTGCGCTATGTATCCGAAAAACAGACGAACAAACAGCATATATCCATCTTTCTCCCGGCCCGCTGCCGGGGGACGTATCAAAAACACCCGCCCCGGAACCGGGGCGGGTATTTTTACCCTATGTAGCTTACTCCTCTACGATCGCGTCGGTGGGGCAGTTCGCCGCACAAGCGCCGCAGTCCACACAGGTGTCCGCGTCGATGACATACTGGGTCTCACCCTGGGAAATCGCCTCAACGGGGCAATTCTCAGCGCAGGTGCCGCAGCTGACGCAGGCATCAGTAATCTTGTGAGCCATACTTGCTTTACCTCCTATAGAATGGTACCTACATTGTAACATGAAGTTGAAAAAAAGCAAGTGTAAAATCAGCGCAGAACGGGAAAAATCTAGCGGCAGGACAGGCCCCGGCCACGAAGCGGCGGACAGGGCTTCCACAAAGCGCTGATAAAATGTGTAAAAGCACCCGCCGGGGGCATACTGTAACTGTTTTGAAAGGCTTACGCCGTAAAGATAGGGAAATTTTTCAACAATTTACGGCTTCATTGTGGACAACAAGCGCATCAGAAAGGATGAACACGCTATGTACGATAATCGGTTTACGCCCAGGGCCCAGAGCGCGCTGCGTCTGGCGCAAGAATCGGCGGAGGAGCTGGGCCACAGCTACGTGGGCAGCGAACACCTGCTGCTGGGCCTGCTGCGGGAGGAGGAGGGCGCGGCCCACCGGTGCCTGGCCGAGCAGTCTGTTACCAGGGACAAGGCCCGGGACGTCATTGTGCGCCTCATCGGGGCGGGCCTGCCGGGACTGGCCCCGCCCCAGGGGCTGACGCCCAGGGCAAAGCGGGTAATCGAAAACGCGGTGGGGGAGTCGGTGCGCTCCGGCAGCGGCTATGTGGGCACGGAACATCTGCTGCTGGGGGTATTGCGGGAGAGCGGCACCATGGCCATGCGGGTGCTCCAGGCCATGGGCGCGGACCCGAAAAAGCTGCAATCCGCCCTGCTCCAGCGCATGAGCGCCTATCAGCCCCTCCAGCGGCAGGCCCAGGGCCGGGCCATGATGGCGGAGGGGCCCAGGGCCTCGCTCTCCGCCCCCGGACCGGCCCCCATGTCCAAGGCCCTGGAGCAGTTCACCCGGAGCCTGAACGCCCTGGCCCTGAAGGGCCGGCTGGACCCGGTGATCGGGCGGGAGCGGGAGATTGGGCGGACCATCCGTATCCTCTCCCGCCGGACGAAAAATAATCCCGTGCTCATCGGGGAGCCGGGGGTGGGCAAGACCGCCGTGGCCGAGGGGCTGGCCCAGCGGATCGTGGCGGGGGACGTGCCGGAGGAGCTGCTGGGGAAGAATATCCTGTCCATCGACCTGTCCGCCATGCTGGCGGGGACCAAGTACCGG
>ERZ777306.2490-NODE-2490-length-23210-cov-4.277607_pt1 | contig 23210 bp, 18 predicted proteins | sample MGYA00374966_ERZ777306 | MGnify/ENA primary metagenome ERZ777306 (study PRJEB29329, sample SAMN06343882) | mouse gut metagenome | isolation source: Mouse cecum | place: Austria: Vienna | collected 2014-11-15 ...
ACTACTTCGGCTCCGTCCTGTACGCCCCCGCCAACGGCCGCGTGTTTGTCGACGCCCCGGAGATGTTCCTGCACCCGTCCGTACTCAAACGCGTATGGGACATCGTCGAGGGTCTGCGCCCCGACTGTCGCTTCATCTACACCACCCACGACCTCGACTTCCCGGGATCGCGCTCCCGCAACGGGGTAATATGGGTAAAAGGCTACCAGGCCGCCACCGACCGCTGGGATTACGAGCTGCTGCCGCGCGACGCCGGCATCTCCGACGAGATATACATGGCCATCATCGGCACCCGCAAGCCCGTGCTGTTCATCGAGGGTGACACCATACATTCCATCGATGCCAAGCTGTATCCGCTTGTATTCCAGGATTTCACCATAAAACCGCTCGGAAGCTGCGACAAGGTTATCGAGGCGACCCGCGCATTCAACGACCTCAGGGGCTTCCACCACCTCGAGAGCAGGGGAATCGTTGACCGCGACCGCCGCGACGACCACGAGGTAGAGTATCTGCGCGGCAAAAGGGTGTTCGTCCCGGAAGTCGCCGAAGTCGAGAACATCCTCATGCTTGAGGAGGTCGTGAGAGCCGTGGCATCTTATTGCGGAAAAAACGAGACTAAGGTGTTTGAAAGCGTCAAGCGATCGATAATCAACCAATTCAAGAAAGACATCCACCAGCAGGCGATGCAGCACACGCGCCACCGCGTGAAACGCATGATGGAGTACCGCACCGACGGCAAGTTCTCCAACATCAACGCCTTTGAGACGCACCTCCACTCACTCGTCCGCGACATCAACCCGCGCGGCATGTACGAGAAGATGTGCCGCGACTTCTCCATAGCCGCTCAGACCGGCGACTATGCCGCCGTGCTGAAAGTCTACAATCAGAAATCGATGGTTCCAGGCTCGAACGTCGCCGGCCTCTGCGGCCTCAACGGCTCCAAACGCGCCTACATCGACACCATCCTGGCCATCCTCCGCTCCAACGTCCCGCAGGCCGCCCGCATCCGCGCCGCCATCATCCGCTGCTTCGGCCTCTCCGCCAACTGATTCGAATAATGCCAATATAAGCAATATAACAGCGTCATTTTACGTTCTTTAAATAAGAACAACCAATATTATGAAAATAGCGCGATTTTTGCTTTATGCTCTTAACGGAGTAATCATCACTTCTTGTGCTGACAGCGACAATGCGACAAGCCAAGAACCACCTGGCGGCCCGGAAACGCCTGCCGCAGGGAGAGTCAACGCCTTGGTATCAGATGATTTGTGCCAAAAATTCAATTATGATGATAAGAGGAGAATCACAACGGCTGAATTCACAGTCCCTGGTGCGGATGACAATGAGGGGTTATTTGTACACTATGATTATTCGGATGATGGCGCGATCGGGTTACGCTATTCCGACTATTCATACGAGGACGGTCATTCGCGATTTCGCAAATGGGACGAGACACTGCGTCTATCGGCGAACGGCTTAGCCGATTACTGCGAGGGCATTTTTGAAGCAACAGTGAACTCTTATCCCGAACTAACCGCGAAATACAAGATTGAGTTCCATTACGACGCGGACAAACAGCTGGTAGATGCCAAGCACTATCAATGGACCATGGCGTATGGCGGTTATGATATGGAACATCCTTGGACGTGGTATGAATGGTTCGTATGGGAAAACGGCAATCTTGTCAGACACGAAGACTGCGACGGCTCATCCAAGCCCAAACACATCAACGAGCTGACATATTTGGAATGGCCGGCAGATGACGCCGTTTCCCCGCTTATCTACTCAACGTTCAATCGAGCTTACGGCCCCCTTCAGGCTGCCGGGATATTTGGAGCCAATTCAAAAAACCTTGTAAAAATTGTGCGCCATACAAGTAACGCCGACTTATCTCCAAGCATTATTAATAAAATATCGTTCGCATACCACTTTGACGACAACGGACGAATAACGAATTACAACGAGACATACCTGCCTGGTTCGGGTCAATACAAAAACTACGCATACAGGGTTGATTGGGGCGATTAGCTTTCCGATAGCCGCCGCATGAAACATAGTTATCGTTAAAATTCTTTAATCTTCATCCCAGGGATGGCCGGAGGGGCAGTAGAGGACGCGCTGGTTGGAGGAGCCGCGGAAACGGAGTCCGGTGTCGCGGAGGGAAAGGATGAACGGCCCGTCAACAACCACATCGACCGCGTCGAGGACGGGACGCAGGCGCGGCGATGCCGCTATCTGCTCGAACGTGTAGCCGGTATAAAGCCAGATGTTATAGCCGCGGCGCCGAATCGCGGCTGCCAGGGGAAGAAGGGCGTCAATCTGCAACAGGGGGTCCCCTCCCGAAAATGTAACGTTGAAACCGTTATCCTCCACCACATCCAAAATCTCGTCAGCAGTCATAACACGTCCGCCCTCCGGATTCCATGACTGGGGATTATGGCACCCCTCGCAATGATGGGGGCATCCGGCAAAATATATGGTAGTGCGAAGCCCCGGCCCGTCGACCGACGTGCCGGGGATGATGTCGAGGACTCTTAAAGATGTAAAGCCAGCCATATATAGACATTTGACAGGTATCGCTCGGCACATGCGGTTTATTTATGCACCACGCGGTCGGCAAGCTCCGCCAGCTTGGCGGAGTTCCAGCGGTCGGTGGTACCCACGAGGTAGCCTGTTATACGCTGCAGCTTGTCGATGTGCCTGCTGCCGCATTTGGGACATACTTCCAGGTTCTCCTGGGCATCCTCGTAGCCGCACTCCATACAGCGGTTGCGGTTGTGGTTAACGGAGCAGTAGCCTATGTTGTGCTTGTCCATCAGGTCCACAATGTCGGAGATCGCGTCGGGGTTGTGGGTCGCGTCACCGTCGATTTCCACATAGAAGATATGGCCTCCACGCGTAAGCTCGTGATACGGGCCCTCGACGCGGGCCTTGTGGCGCGGCGAGCAGTGGTAATATACCGGGACGTGGTTGGAGTTGGTGTAATACGCCTTGTCGGTAACGCCGGGGATGATGCCGAACGAGCGGCGGTCCTTGGCGGTGAACTTGCCGGAAAGGCCTTCGGCCGGCGTCGCCAGCACGGAGAAGTTGTGGTTATACCGCTCGCAGAATTCGTTGACGCGGGAGCGCATATGACCTACGATCCGCAATCCGAGTTTCTGGGCCTCCTCCGATTCGCCGTGATGCTTGCCTGTAAGAGCCACGAGCGCCTCGGCCAGACCGATAAAGCCGATTCCGAGCGTGCCCTGGTTCATGACGCTCTCGATAGTGTCGGAAGGCGACAGCTTGTCGGCACCCACCCACAGGCGCGACATAAGCAGGGGAAACTGCTTGGCGTACGCCGTTTTCTGGAAGTCGAAACGGTCGCAGAGCTGCCGGGCGGTGATTTCCAAAACCTCGTCAAGCTTGGCGAAAAAGCGCTCCACGCGCTCCGAAAGGTTCTGGATCGCCATGCACTCTATCGCTATGCGCACGATGTTGATTGTCGAGAAGCTGAGGTTTCCGCGCCCTACGGAGGTCTTTTCGCCATAGCGGTTCTCGAACACGCGCGTGCGGCAGCCCATAGTGGCTATCTCATACAGGTAACGCTTCGGGTCGTCGGCCTGCCATTTTTCGTGATGATTGAACGAGGCATCGAGGTTGACGAAGTTGGGGAAGAAACGCCGCGCCGTGACCTTGCACGCAAGGCGGTAGAGGTCGTAGTTTCGGTCGGACGGCTCATAGTTCACACCCCGTTTCTTCTTCCATATCTGTATCGGGAAAATGGCGGTGGCCCCGTTGCCGACACCCTCGTAGGTAGAGGCCAGCAGCTCGCGGATCACGCAGCGGCCTTCGGCCGAGGTATCAGTTCCATAGTTTATAGAACTGAACACCACCTGGTTGCCACCGCGCGAATGAATCGTGTTCATATTGTGGATAAACGCCTCCATGGACTGATGCACCCGGCTCACGGTAGAGTTCACGGCGTGCTGGAGGGCGCGCTCCCTCCCTTTCAGCCCGTCGAGCGGGCGGCTAACGAAATCATCCATCTCGACATCGTAGAGGTCGGAATAGTCCTCGCCCGTCATCTGCTCGACTTTCTTAACCTCTTCCACAAAAGAAGAGCGCACGAACGGCGCGAGGTAGAAATCGAACGCCGGAATCGCCTGTCCGCCGTGCATCTCGTTCTGGGCCGTCTCGAGCGATATGCAGGCTATGACCGACGCCGTCTCTATGCGCTTCGCAGGCCGCGACTCGCCGTGGCCCGCCACAAACCCGTGACGCAGGATGTTGTCGAGCGGATGCTGGACGCATGTCAGGCTCTTCGTGGGATAATAATCCTTGTCGTGGATGTGGAGGTAGCCGTTGCGGACGGCGTCGCGCGCCTCCTGGCTCAACAGGTAATCATCGACGAACGGCTTTGTTGTCTCCGACGCAAATTTCATCATCATTCCCGCCGGAGAATCGGTGTTCATATTGGCGTTCTCGCGGGTGATGTCGTTGTTCTTTGCCTCGATTATCTCGAGGAATATGTCGCGCGTCTTGGCGCGGCGGGCAATCGAGCGCTGGTCGCGGTAGGCGATGTATTTCTTGGCGACCTCCTTGCGGGGCGACTTCATAAGCTCCAGCTCCACGCGGTCCTGGATGGCCTCGACGGTCATCTGCTCGTCGCCGGCGACGCCTATGCGGTCGGATATCTTCTGGATAAGGGCCTCGTCTTCGCCAAGCGGTGTCTGCAACATCGCCTTGCGGATGGCGGCCTTGATTTTTTCCTCGTTATATCCAACCACGCGTCCGTCGCGCTTGATCACGGTCTGTATCATTATCGGATTGTTTCAGTCGTTAGTTTTTGTCAATGCGTTTGCAAAGATAGCGCTATTGTCAAAAGCGCGCAAATTTATAACGCCAAATAATCCGCAAGTTTTCATTTTTGGAAAACTTTCAGCGAGTTAAAAATCATTAAATTGTTTATTTGCAGAATAATAACATCCACAAATGGAAAACTCCACAAACATCACCTCGCCTGCGATTTCAATCATTTGGAAAGATATGGCTCCAGGAGCTCCCTGTCGGTCTTCCGCAGGCCGGCGTTGCCGATCAACAGCGCCTGGTTCAGGTCATTGAGGTACACGGCCGGAGTAGGGGCGTACGCCCGGTCGAGAAGAGAAGCGCTGCGTGTGATATACGGCGATGTTATGCCGGCCGCCTGGAGCATCGACGGGAACAGTGATTTCTGAGGCGAGACACGGCGCCCGCGGTTAATCCGCAAAGCCTTTTCAAACCGGGGTTCGGCCCGTCGGAGCGAATCGGAAAGCCAGCAGAGGGTAGCCACGCGCAACTGGTAGTATGTCGGATTCGGTGACGCGTGGAGGAAACGCTGGCGCTCGTCATCAAAAATATCCTCCCCGTGGTCGGAGCTGTAAAACATGGCGGCACGGCAGTCCATCGCCCCGAGCATGGCGATTACCTCGTTGAGCACGCTGTCGGTATACAGCACCGTGTTGTCAAACGAGTTGATCAGCCTGTCACGGTCTTTCGCCGACGCGTCGATGAAATCGTCGGGCAGGAAACGGGCGTTCCCGGCAGGATACCTGTCGCGGTAAAGGAAATGCGAGCCGTAAGTGTGAAGCACCACGAACTTCTTCCTCGCGGAAGTGTCGGCAAGCTCCTCTCCGAGATATTTCAGCAGCTCCTCGTCGAGACGCGGCACGCGTCCGTCAGGCTTTATGTAAACCACCCGGTCGGCCTCATCGGCGAAATACTGGGTATACGAGCCATTCGGCGGCTGGTTTGAGAAAAAGGCCGTGCGGTAGCCCGCCTCCTTGAAGGCCGTGACGATGCTCTTGGTCCGGGGAAGCTCGTTGAAGTTCTCGGCTGAGAGATGGCTTATCAGCATGGGCACACTCTTGTGCGTGGTGTTCGACTCTGTGACGGAGTAGGGGAAGAATGTCACTCCCGCCGCTCTCGACAGTCTGGGATTCGTCTCGCGCCCATACCCGGCAAGTTGCCAGTTGAGCGCCCTGGAAGTTTCTCCGACCACCATGACATACACCTCCGGCTCCTCGGCAGGGCGGGTCGAGCGAGCCCCGTAGGAGAAACCGGCGGATGTTTCGGGGTACGCTTTCGACTCACGCGCCCTGTCGAACGCCTCAACCAGATTGGACACAGCGTTGACCGGGAATGTCTCGTGCTCGAAGCTGTAACGTTTGCACAGCAACGCACCCAAACCAGCGCAGACCAGTCCGGCACACCCCAGCAAAATGCCGAGCCTCCGGCTCCGCAAAGCCCAGGCTGACGGAAGTCTCGCCTTGTCGCGGACCGCCAACACACCCCAGACGATAGCCGTCAGATAAATAACGACGACCTGCGCCATGGCGCCGACAAGGCTCGACAACAGTTCCGTGGCCTCGGAATAACTTGTCGTGGCTACATTGAGGAACATATCGACAGCGATTACTGACTCCCCATACAAGTTCAGCAACACCAGCTCGAAAGCAGCGAAAAACATAAACGGAATCATCAGCAGCGCCGTGCGCCCGGTTTTGCGGCTCAGCCCGAAAAGAAGCATATAAACACCGAGAGGCAGAAGCACGTTGGCCCCCTTCCCCCAGCCGCATCCCTGCTCAGTAACGCAGAGCGCGACATTCGGGACCATCAGTCCGGCGACAACCCAGAGTAACAGCCATGGAGCGGAACGCGATATGAGATTATGAAACTTTCGCATAATGAAATGAGTGGTCTTTTCTGTCATGTTTACGGGCTAAAACGCCTCGTTGATGCTCACGTTGAAAGCCGTCGAATGGCGGCCGATGCCGAAATCGACCCTCACGTTGACACGGTTCTTGAATTCCCAGCGGTAGCCTATGCCGTAGGTCGGCAGCAGCCTCCTTCCTGATATTTCCGAAGGATGGTCGAAGACAGCCGCCACTCCCCCCCAGAGGACTATCCCGTTCCGCCGCCATACCTTCTGACGCAGTTCCAGCACCACGTCGGCCTCGTTGCGGTCGCGGTAGCGGCCCTCGTAATACCCGCGGACAGAGCCGGAGGTATCAATCGCAGGGAGCATGCTCCAAGGCGTGTCACTGCCCGACACAGCGCCATGGAGCTGCAACGCCCAGACACCGGACTCCCAGAAACGGCGATATATCCCGAACGTCATCTCGCCGGTGTAGAAGATGCGCCTGTTCCCTAAAAATTCCGGATAGAACCTGCTGCTGACATGGAAGTGCAGACCGCTGTACGGGTTCTCGGGATAGTCGCGCGTGTCGAGCGAGAAAACCACGCCGGCCCCGTAGTTAAGCTGTTTCAACCGCTCCCCCCGCCATAATTCCGGCTTTCTGACATCGTTGGCCTGGGAATAATTGAACGTGAAAGCCGGACCGAGGAATACCCGGCTACCCAGGCGCCACAGGAACTCGGCGTTCACTTTCGACTCGAAAAGGGTGTACTTACCTTTGTTGCCGTCGTCACTCTCGCTGTCGAAACCGATGCCCCAGAAATATGACGGGAACCGCTGGAAGTTGCCGTCGTACTTGATACGCATATGGTCGTTCGGGAAAATGTGGCTGCCGCGCACCCCTACGTTGAACATGCCGATTACCGATACCTCTGCAAACACGGATATGCTGGAGCGAGGCGTCAGAGAATCATACCGCGACTTGTACAGCCCCGCGGCGATTACCGCCACCTCGAAATTCGTGGAGGAAGAATAGCTCGGCCCTCCGAGAAAGGAAATGTCGAACTTTTTGTCGGAAGGGGGCTTGTTGGAGTCATCGAAATAACTGATAATCCTCGAAATCAGTCCCTTCTTTTTAGGAGCGACTGTGTCAGCCGCCGCCTCGGGAATCACTGTCATTGAAGAGTCAGCTGCCGCCTCATTCTGTCCCACGACGGCAAACGCGCCGAAAATCAGCGATAAAAGAGCGCAAATGGTTTGTCGGGTGATGAACTTCATAAAAGAATAACAGCGAAATCGGGCGCAAAGTTACGAAAACCGGCCACTTTTGATTAATTTCGCGATATGATATGTTGGCACAAAAGGCCACTTTTGTAGTTGATATGCTGAAACCTGACACCGAGAAAACCGTATGCCGCATGATCGCGCGGGCCTTGGCGGCCTACGGGGTGCGCCGGACCGTCACCTCTCCCGGCAGCCGGAACGCCCCGCTGCTTATGGCGCTGGCCCGCGCGGGGAATATCGACACCATACCTGTGATTGACGAGCGCTGCGCGGCGTTCGAAGCCCTCGGGCTGGCGGATGTCTCCGGCGAGCCTGTGGCCCTGTGCTGCACTTCCGGCTCGGCCATGCTCAACTACGCCCCGGCGCTGGCCGAGGCATATTACAGGGGGATACCGCTTATCGCCATAACAGCGGACCGCCCGGAGGCCTGGATAGACCAGGCCGACAGCCAGACAATCAGGCAGCCAGGAGCGCTTTCCAACATCGTTAGAGCGCAGATCTCAATAAACGGCGACGAACGCGACGACGAAGGTCTCTGGCATATCAACCGCCTGCTCAACGACGTACTGGTCGCGGCGACATCAGGGCCGAAAGGCCCCGCGCACATCAACGTGCACCTGTCGGCCCCGCTGACTGTCGAGGCTGTGACTGACAGCGACGAGACACCGTTCCACAAGATCGACTTCATAGGCAGGCCTCAGGTCATCCCGGTCGAGGAGGCGCGCCGTCTGGCGGCGAGGCTGATTGACAGGCGCGTGCTGGTGATCGGCGGCTTCAACGCTCCCGACGACCGCCTTAGCCGCGCGCTTTCCGACATTTCCCGCATCGAGGGGTTCGAGGTGGCCGACGAAGGGCTCGCTAACCTCCGCGGAAACCATATATTAAGGGATACAGACCGTATCCTGACCGCCAATCCGGAAGTGCTCATAACTTTCGGAGGCTCCATTGTCTCGGCAAAGGTCAAAGAGCGCCTGCGCGGCAGCGAAAGCATCCGCGAGCATTGGCATGTCGGAGTGGCGGACCATGCCGTCGACACGTTCAAACGCCTGACGACCCGCGTCAACTTCCCCCCCGAGGGGTTCTTCCCCCGTCTGGCCGGAGCTTTGAACCACTACCTCCGTATCGGAGACTGCACGGCCAAGACAACTCCAGGAGAATCCGCGACACCGCCGGCAGACGGATCATGGTCATCGTCAAACGCTGTCAGGATATTGCTTGACGCGGTTCCACGCCAGTGGAACCTCCAGCTTGGCAACGGCATGGCCGTGCGCCTCGCGCTGCCGGTAGCGGGAGGACGCTTCCACCGCGTCAGCGCCAACCGGGGCGTCAGCGGTATCGACGGCTGCGTGTCAACCGCCGTCGGAGCGTCTGCGGCATACGACAAGCCGACACTGCTGATTGCAGGCGACATGTCGACGCAGTACGACCTCGGCGCGTTCGCGTCGCGCCAGTTGTCGCCCAGACTGAAAATCGCGGTCCTCGACAACGCGGGAGGCGGGATTTTCCGCCGGGTGGCCACTACCCGCGACCTCCCCGAGCGGGAGACGCTCATCGCCGGAGGCGTGAACCTGCCGCTGGCGCGGATCGCCGCCGCCTACGGGTTCTGCTATTCGGAAGCCGACAGCCCGGCATCACTGGCTGAGGCCGCCAAGCGGCTTGTCGCCGAGAGGGATCGCCCCTGCATCCTGAGAATTATTCTTGAAAACAAATAAGACCCCTGAGAGCATATGAGAAACTGGGAAACCATAAAAGAATACGAGGACATCCTCTTCGAGCGCTTCGGAAAGATTGCCAAGATAACGATCAATAGGCCGAAAGTATATAACGCCTTCCGCCCGCGGACAAACGCGGAAATGCTCGACGCGTTCACCTACTGCCGCACAAGTTCCGAAATCGGCGTCATTATCCTGACCGGTGCCGGCGACAAGGCTTTTTGCTCGGGAGGAGACCAGCATTACAAAGGCCTGGGCGGCTATATCGACGCCGACGGAACCCCGCGTCTCAACGTGCTGGAACTGCACAAGATGATCCGTTCGATTCCGAAACCGGTGATCGCCATGGTCAACGGCTACGCCATAGGAGGCGGCAACGTGCTGAACGTCGTCTGCGACCTGTCGATCGCGTCGGAGAACGCCCGCTTCGGCCAGACAGGTCCGAAAGTGGGAAGTTTCGACGCCGGGTTCGGCTCGTCGTACCTCGCCAGGTGCGTCGGGCAGAAAAAAGCCCGCGAAATCTGGTACCTCTGCCGCCAGTATACCGCGAAGGAAGCCCTCGAAATGGGTATGATAAACGCCGTAGTGCCTTTCGAGCGCCTTGAGGACGAGACGGTGGAATGGTGCGAGACGATTCTGAAACGTTCGCCGATGGCGATACGCATGATCAAGCGCGCCCTCAACGCCGAGCTCGACGGCCAGGCCGGGCTTATGGAGTTCGCCGGCGACGCCACCCTCCTTTACTACCTCATGCCGGAAGCCCAGGAGGGGAAGAACGCTTTTCTTGAAAAGCGCGATCCCGATTTCGACCAGTTCCCGAAATTCCCAGGATGATGGTCCGGGCCTCCTACGCGCCATACTCGCTGGTTTTCCGCGAAACAGCCATCACCTCGCGGCAGAAGATGGATGTCAAGGAGACATTCCTTCTGCGGCTCGACGACGGCGCGAGACACGCCGTCGCCGAGATTCCGCTGTTCCGCGGGCTTAGCGCCGAAGACACCCCCGGCTTTGAAGCTGTTCTCGCCGATTTTTGCCGCCTATGCGGAAACGTGACCGACAGACAGACCGAAAGTCTGCCGTCATCAATCCGTTTCGGATACGAGGCCGCGAAAGCCTCGCTCGACGGCAACTCTCAGGAACAGCTTTTCGACACCCCGTGGAGCCGCGGAGAGAAAGGGATACGCATCAACGGCCTGGTATGGATGGGCGACCGCCGCGCCATGGCCCGCAGGATCCGGGCAAAACTCGACGGAGGATTCCGTTGCGTGAAACTCAAAATAGGCGGCATCGACTTCGCCGACGAGCTGGCCCTGCTGCGTTACATCCGTTCGGAATTCGGCCCCGGAGACATAGAGCTGCGCCTCGACGCCAACGGAGCGTTCACGCCGCGAAACGCATACGACCGGCTCGGCTATCTCTCGGAACTGGGAATCCATTCCATCGAGCAGCCGATCCGCGCCGGGCAGTGGGACGCTATGGCTGAGATATGCGCCCGGTCGCCGATTCCAGTAGCTCTCGACGAGGAACTGATAGGCATACGAACCGACGACGAGAAACGCCGCATGCTTGAAGCCATCCGCCCGGCATACATAATTCTGAAACCGTCGCTTTGCGGAGGGTTGTCAGAGGCAGACCGATGGATTGACCTCGCCGAAAAACGCGGAACAGGGTGGTGGGCGACTTCGGCTTTGGAGTCAGACCTGGGCCTGAACGCCATAGCCCAGTGGGTGAGCCAACGCGAGCCGCAAATGCCGCAGGGCCTTGGCACAGGGCTGCTGTACACCAACAATTTCCCCTCTCCGCTCGAACTTCGGGGCGAGGAACTCTGGTTCAATCCCGAGAAACGGTTCTCCATACCGGCAATCGACTGGATCCGACCTCATACAACAACCTTATAACGACTCCCGATGGCTGACAGATTACGGCTTACTGAGAAAGGGGGCCAATTCCTCCGCGAATGGCTGTCAGGCGATTCTTTCATAATGGCGCGCACATCCGGCTCGACCGGGAAGCCGAAAGAAATACGCCTGCCGAAAAGCGATATGAGAGCGTCGGCAAGAGCTACGAACCGATTCTTCGGCATAGGGCGCGATTCGTTTCTGCTATGCCCGTTGTCTGCCGACTACATAGCGGGGAAAATGATGATTGTCAGAGCGCTCGAAGCCGGTTGCGGACTGCTGATGACTGAGCCCTCCAACCACCTCGGCAACACCATAAACAAGATCGCGGCGGAATACGGCCTGATCGACCTTCTTCCGCTGGTCCCGTCGCAATGTGAATCATCCATCGCGGAAACCGACTGCCGGGCGATAAGAAACATCATCGTGGGGGGTGCCCCGGTCTCTCCCGAGACAGAGAAACAACTGACCGGACTGCCATGCTCCGTATGGGCCACATACGGGATGACGGAAACCTGCTCCCACGTCGCTGTCAGACCGATGGGTTCACCGCTTTACGAGGCGATGCCCGGCATATCGTTTTCAGCCGACGAGGATGGCAAACTCGCCATCATAGCGCCGGAATACAGCTTTTCGACCCTCCCGACCAACGATGTCGTCGAACTTGCCGACAGCCGCCATTTCCGCTGGCTCGGCCGGGCCGACAACGTCGTGAACTCCGGCGGTATCAAAATCTTTCCCGAGCAGCTCGAGCGCGAGCTCGCTCCGCTCATCCCGTTCCCCTTCTATTTCAAAGGTGAACCAGACGCGAAATGGGGGACGCGGCTGGTACTCGTGGCGCAATGCCGCAGGCACGAGGCGGAGCGGCTCGCGAGGTTATGCCGCCACCACCTGCCTCCGTATTCGGTACCCAAGGACATACGCTGTGTAGAAAAAATCCCCGCTACCGCCAACGGCAAGATACGCCGTGTGTGAACACGGATGCCGTCGGGACACACGACTTTCTACATATCCGAGTTCCGGGGATTGTTGTTAAGCGTCTCCACGCTCTCACCGACCTCTTCCCGTGTCGCGTCCCCGCGGTCAGCGATGTCAATCGCTGCGCCGGGATAATCATTTGCCGCCTGTTCCTGCCGGGCGGAAAGCGCCGTTTCAGGCGAATCGGTGTCGAGCGGCAATTTGGAAAGCTGCTCTATGTAGTCGAGAATCTCGACGCGCCCCCGCCTGTCAACTGACGAGGTGCGGAAAACCGGCGGTAGTTCCTCCCACCGTTCGAGAAGTTCCGCGCAATAGTTCGATGTCACGGTCTTCGCGGCGTTGGAACTCATCTTGTCGAGCTTGGTGAACACGATGCAGAAAGGGACCTCGTTCTCTCCCAGCCAGTCCATGAATTCCATATCGTTTTTCTGCGGCTTGTGCCGGCCGTCGATCAGGAGGAACAGACAGGTCATCTGCGGGCGCGTCAGTATGTACTCCTTTATTATGCGGTTTATGTCGTTGCGCGTTTCGCGGCTGCGCTGTGCGTAGCCATAACCGGGGAGGTCAACCAGATACCACTCGTCATTGATCAGGAAGTGATTGATCAGCAACGTCTTGCCTGGGGTCGAGGAGGTCATGGCCAACCCCTTCTTGCCCGTCAGCATATTTATCAGCGAGGACTTGCCGACATTCGAGCGGCCGATGAAGGCGAATTCGTGGCGCATTTCATTCGGGCACATTTCAACTTTGCTGTTGCTGACAACGAACCGGGCTTGATTTACTATCATAGGGATAATCGATGTGGGTGTTTGTGAAATCGGATTCAAAATTAGCTAAAATCCACCTGAAAAACAACCCGCATGGCCCCGCGGTTTGCACAATGCGCTGGAATATGGTAATTTCGCGATGAATCCGCAACATATTCCACCGCGATGAGGAACCCGAATAGAGAAACCACATTCCGCTTCCGGCAGTTCTCGGTAGAGAACCGACGGAGCGCCATGAAGGTAGGTACCGACGGCGTGCTTCTCGGCGCGTGGGCGGAGTTCCCGCCGTCATCACCGGCAGCGGCCTGCCTTGGCATTCTCGATATCGGGGCGGGCACCGGGCTGGTATCGCTGATGCTTGCGCAGCGGTTCCCCTCGGCAGCCATAACCGCGATTGAAATCGACCCTGAGAGCGCCCGGGAATGTCTTGAAAACTTCCGGCACTCCCCATGGAGCGCCCGCCTGAGCTTGCTGCACGGAAATTTCATCGAAGAACCACTGACGGGAGGATACGGTCTGATTGTCAGCAACCCGCCGTTCTTCAACAACGGGGCCAAGGCTCCGGACCACGCGCGCCATACGGCGCGCCACGAAGACTCCCTGCCGCTCGAAAAGCTGATAGGAAAATCAGCCGCGTTGCTGGCACCTGGGCGTGGCTCCCTCGCGCTGGTGCTCCCCGCCGAGCGCGGCGAGGAAGCGGAGTTCGCGGCCGAGGTAGCGCGGCTGCGGCTCTGGCGCAAAGTATCGCTGTCAACCGTTCCCGGCAAACCTCCCAGGCGCGTGCTCATGCAATTCGTCAACAACGGAATGACGGAAACAGCCTCCGGCCTCCTGGCGGATGCCGACCTGCCCGAAATCTCGGCAGAGTGCCTGTCAGCCACCTCAGGCCAGCGGTCGCCATGGCACCGAAACCTTGTCAAGGATTTTTATCTCAACCCCTGAAATACCCGTATGTCTACCTACAAAGAAGTGAACGACTACCGCATAGCGAGACCCGGAATCGGGCTGTCGCTCCTGGGATGCGTTTTCCTGTTCTGCCTGATCGTGGCGTCACTCCTGATCGGGATGCTGTCAAAGATAATCTCCAGGCCGGAGGCCGCGGTCCGTATCGGCACCGTAGTGCAGGATTTCATGGTGTTCATCATCCCCGCGATTGCCACCGCTATGGTCGCGAGCCGCCTTCCGGCGCGGTTGCTGGCCGTTGACCGATGGCCCGGCTGGCGACCCGTCATATGGACGCTTCTCACGATGGGCATTTCAATCCCGGCAATGAACGTCATTATCGAATGGAACCAGAACCTGCATCTGCCAGCTTCCATGGCTGCTTTCGAAGAGCAGATGCGGGCGATGGAGGACGCGGCGGCAGCGTCGACGGAAATGTTGCTGGGCGGTTCCGGCGCCGGATCCATAATTGTCTCGGTCCTGATCGTGGGCGTGCTCGCCGGATTCAGCGAGGAGCTGTTTTTCCGCGGGGCATTGCAGCGGCTGCTCGGCATGGCGAGCCGGAACAAGCACATAGCCGTCTGGCTTACGGCCTTTGTTTTCAGCGCGGTTCACTTCCAGTTCTTCGGCTTCGTGCCCAGGATGTTGCTGGGAGCCTTCTTCGGTTACCTGCTCTGGTGGAGCGGGTCGCTATGGCTCCCGGTCATAGCGCACGTTTTCAATAACTCGCTCGTGGTGATTTCGGAATACGCCCAGGCCGGCCACGGAGGGTCATTCGACATCGACGCAGTGGGAACGTCAAGCGTGATCCTGCTCGTAGTCAGCGTAGTCCTTACCGGTTGCGGAATCTGGACGGTCAAAGAGTCCCTTTCCGCACGACGATAAGCGCCTTTGAGCCGTCGGCCACCGTGCAGCCGACAACGCGTAACGCGCCCCCGGACTTTACCCCCAGACGCCTGGCCAAGAGCTCGGGGGTGAATCGCGGCAGATTCCTTACGGCGACATCCGCCCTGCCGATGTTTTTCCCGACCGCTTTCAGAGTGGAGGATGCCAGCGGATAAACCGCCTCAATCTGCCGGCACTTTCCCGGAAACCCCTCGGGGACTTTATCCCCGACAAACAGGTGAGTGTCGCGGTGCAGCGCTGAAAGCCCGAACCGCCTCGCGAGCAGACTGAACGCTCCGGACTTCATGGCCGCCGGCCCAGGCTCGCACAGCCACATCCCCGGATGCGGCAGGGCATACGCATCCCCTGCCACGGCATCCTCGGAAAGCCTCAACGACAGCTCCGTGTTATCGTCGTGGACCACTATCTCCGGCTCAGCCGGGGGAACGGTGAAATCAATAACGGCAAGCAGTTCGCGGCAGTCGCCGCGCTCCTCGACGATATGCAGTCGCACCACGCCGGGCAGCTCGCGGAGCGTCTGCGTCACATCGAGCATCGGCGACAGTTTAACCATAACCCTTTCGGACTTGGCTTTCAGCAACGGCAACAGCGACAGCACGTCGGGCGAGCAATCGGATATGCCGTAGAGGCGCTTGTTGCCGTCGCCCCTTCTCGCCGGATCGATGAACACGAGATCGAAAGGCTCACCGTCATACGCGGCGAGCCATCGGATTGAATCGGCATTGACCACGTTGACATTCGGCATATCCGCGAAATTGAACCTCGCGGCATCGGCCAGCGCATCATTCAGCTCTATTGTCGTCAGCTCTCGTCCTCCACGGGCAAGGAACCTGCTGTCGATGCCGAGGCCGCATGTCATATCGAGCACCCGGCGGCTGTTTCCGGCGAGACGGTCATGCAGCATCCCTATCCGGGCTGATGTCGCCTGCTCGACCGCCAGCGGCCTCGCGATGACGCGCGGCGTAAAGTCCGCGCCGTCTTCCGCCACGAACTTGCGCCCGCACTTCCGCAGCCCCTCGATATGGTCCAAGGCCAGAGGCATCCACCAGCGTCGGTCGCCATGGTGTCTGAGCCGCAGAACGACCGGATCGACACCCCGGTTTTCCGCCACGAATGAAAAAAAGTCGTCAGATAATCGCATCATATAATAATCCTTGTCCGTAAGAAGGGTAGGGGTTATATGACGGAAGCCGCACCGATGGGCGCGGCTTCCCGATGTATATGTCACATTTTATTTGCGTACAGCGGCTATGCCGGGGAGTATCTTGCCTTCGATAGCCTCAAGAAGAGCGCCACCGCCGGTTGATACGTAGCTTACCTGGTCGGCCAGGCCGAACTTGTTGACACAGGCAACGGAGTCGCCACCGCCCACGAGCGAGAAAGCGCCGTTGTTTGTAGCCTCCACGATAGCCTCGGCGATAGCGCGCGAGCCGGCTGTGAAGTTGTCAAACTCGAATACGCCGGCGGGGCCGTTCCAAAGGATTGTCTTGGCGTTCTTGATCACGTCGGCGAAAGCCTTGCGGGTCTCGGGACCGGCATCGAGGCCTTCCCAGCCGTCGGGAATCTCCATGCAGGAGCATACCATGGTCTTCGCGTCGTTGCTGAACGAGTCGGCGGCAACGCAGTCGGTGCCGAGCACGAGGTTGACACCCTTCTCCTGAGCCTTCTTCATTATGTCGCGGGCGAGGTCGAGCTTGTCCTCCTCGCAGATCGACTGGCCGACATGGCCTCCTTTGGCCTTAGCGAAGGTATAAGTCATGCCGCCGCATAGGATGAGGTTGTCAACCTTGTCCATAAGGTTCTCTATGATGCCGATCTTGGTGGAAACCTTCGAACCGCCCATGATAGCGGTGAACGGGCGCTTGATGTCGCTGAGAATCTTGTCGACGGCGTCGACCTCTTTCTCCATCAGGTAGCCGAGCATCTTGTCGTTATCCCCGAAGTAGTCGGCGATGACGGCGGTGGAGGCGTGTTTGCGGTGGGCGGTGCCGAAAGCGTCGTTTACATAAACATCGGCGTAGGAGGCGAGCTTCTTTGCGAACTCTTTCTGACGCTCCTTCATCTCCTTCTTGGCGGCGTCGTAGGCGGGATCCTCCTTGTCGATGCCGACAGGCTTCCCTTCCTCCTCGGGATAGAAGCGGAGGTTCTCGAGCAGGAGCACCTCGCCTGGCTTGAGATTGGCGGCGGCTTCCGCGGCGTCGGCGCAGTCAGGGGCGAACTTCACGTCGCGGCCCAGGGCCTTGGCAACGTCGTCCTTGATCTGGCTGAGGGAATATTTTGGGTTAACCTTGCCTTTGGGCTTGCCCATGTGCGACATGATGATCAGCGAGCCCCCCTGTTCAAGGATATGTTTGAGGGTGGGGAGGGCGCCGCGGATGCGGGTATCGTCCGTGATGTGGCCGTTCTCGTCGAGGGGCACATTGAAGTCAACTCGCACGATGGCTTTCTTGCCGGCGAAGTTGTAATCGTTGATTTTCATTTGTCTGATGTATTAAGTTTCGTGTTGTTATGTCTATGGTCGCGAAGTTACTGAAAATTCACCTATGCCGCATATTCCGCAAGGTTAAATTTTGCTCACGATGCTTCGCATAAACCGCCGTCACGGTTAAATTTTGCTGTAAAGGGCGAGCATTTTCCTCATCTCGCCGGCAAGCTCTTTTGCGGCAGCCCCCGCCGCCTCGGCGAAATCTTCGCCGTCAGATGCGTAAATGATGCCGCGTGACGAGTTCACGAGCAGCCCGCAGTCATCCGTCATACCATATTTGCATACCTCTTCGAGCGAGCCTCCCTGCGCGCCCACGCCGGGCACCAGCAGAAAGCTGTCGGGAGCCGCGGCGCGTATGTCCTTGAACATCTCCCCCTGGGTGGCGCCGACGACATACATCATCTCGTCCGTGCCGCCCCAGCGCTTCGAGGTGTGGATCACGTTCTCGAACAGGCGGTTGCCGTTCTCGTCGCGCGTGAGTTGGAAATCGCCGCTCCCCTTGTTCGACGTGAGGGCCAGCAGTATCACCCATTTGCCCGGATACCCGAGGAAAGGCTTCACGCTGTCTTCTCCCATATAGGGCGCGACCGTCACAGCGTCAACATCAAGGTATTCGAAAAACGAGCGGGCATACAGGTTGGAGGTATTGCCGATGTCGCCGCGCTTGGCGTCAGCGATAACGAACTGGTCGGGGTAGTTCTCTTTGAGGTATCTCACGGTTTTTTCCAGCGCTTCCTGCCCCTTGGCACCCAGGCTTTCGTAAAAAGCGAGGTTGGGCTTATACGCTACGCAATACGGGGCGGTAGCGTCGATAACGGCCTTGTTGAAAGCGAATACCGGGTCTTCCTCCCCGAGCAGGTGGCGGGGTATCTTCTTGATGTCGGTGTCGAGTCCGACGCAGAGAAACGAGCCTTTCCTACGTATTTCCTCGACGATTTGCTGTCTGTTCATATATTGGTGGATATGGTTTGCCTGTTGTGAGTTATGGGAAATCAGAGCTCCTGGGCTTTGAGCTTTTCAGCGTTTTCGGCCACGATGAGATGGTCGATGCAGTCCTGTATGTCACCGTCGACGAACGCCTGGAGGTTATACACGGTGTAATTTATGCGGTGGTCGGTAATGCGCCCCTGCGGATAGTTATAGGTGCGTATTTTCGCCGAACGGTCGCCCGTGGAGACAAGCGTCTTGCGGCGCGAGGCAATGTCGTCGACATACTTCTGATGCTCCTTGTCGTAGATGAAAGTGCGCAGACGGCTCAGGGCGCGTTCCTTGTTTTTCGGCTGGTCGCGGGTCTCGGTACATTCGATCAGGATCTCGTCCGTCTGCCCGCTTACGGGGTTCTTCCACATATAGCGCAGGCGCACGCCCGATTCCACCTTGTTGACGTTCTGTCCGCCCGCTCCGCCGCTGCGGAATGTCTCCCACTTGATTTCGCCCTCGTTTATCTCCACATCGAAGGCTTCCGCCTCTGGGAGCACGGCGACAGTCGCCGCAGAAGTGTGCACGCGTCCCTGGGTCTCGGTGGCAGGCACGCGCTGCACGCGGTGAACGCCGCTCTCGTATTTGAGCGTGCCGTAGACATTGTCGCCGCTGACCGCGAACACAATCTCCTTGAATCCGCCGGCCGCGCCCTCCGAAACACTCGTCACCGCGACAGACCAGCCCTTTGACTCGCAATACCGCGAATACATCTTGAAGAGGTCGCCGGCGAACAGGGCGGCCTCGTCGCCGCCGGTACCGCCGCGGATTTCCACGATAGCGTTCTTTGAATCCTCCGGGTCGGCAGGTATCAGGAGAATCTTGATTTCTTCTTCAAGCGAGGGTAGGGCGGCCGTCGCCTGGTCTAGCTGCTCGCGCGCCATGGCGCGGATCTCGTCATCGCCCTCGGATTCGAGCAGCATCCTGGCCTCCGCCACATCATCGAGCAACCGGCGGTAACGCGACGTCGCATCAGTCAGCCTCTCAAGCTCGCGGTACTCCTTGTTGAGCCGCACATAGCGCTTCATATCGGCTATGACTGCCGGATCGGTGATAAGCGTCTTTACTTCCTCGAATCGTGATTCAATGCCTTCAAGTCGGCCGAGTAGCGATGTGTCTGCCATTTAAATCCGTTTATACCGCGAATTTACTCAATTCCTTAAACACTTACATTATATTTTTAATATAAGTGCCGTTCCCATTTACTGAAATTATATTAGTGCTGTTTTTGCCAATTTTCTTTGCTCCGCTTATTGTGAATGTAGTGTTAGAATCGAATGTTAAATTTAAATCATAATATATCTCGGGAATAGTTCCGATATCCACAAGTTTGAGCTTACATGTATTTGCAGACTCTTTTGAAAACGAATAGTTATATCCACTTCTAACATCTTTGGAAGAGCTCTCGCAAGTACATCTTGCATTATAATTGTAAAATAGGAACTTATATATCTCCTTTATCTTATCACCATCAACTGATGCATAGTTTATATGCATCAATAATTTTCGTCCTCCTAAACTTGGTGGACACCAGTCTTGATCCTTTCCTGGAATAGGTGGCTCTTCGTATTTTATGTAGCTGAATGTTGGAAATGTTGATCCTTGATATTGCCCTGTCCATGATTTGTCAGAAATATCATATATTTTCCAAGAGTCACCACCTTTTTCAAGAGTAGTAATGAGCATTTTCTCTTTTAGTAGATATTTCCAGGTTCCTCTATGATTGGATCCGACAAGATAATCGGGATTACCGCCAGCCGGCGAGGAAAAACATTTCCCATCTGATTGAAAGGTGTAATATATTCCTCCATACGAGACATTATTAAACCATGTGCCAACAAATTTTGCAGCTTCTGAAGACATATCATTGTCTTCATCCTTCTGATTTGGCTCATCATGTCCACACGCAGCCATAGCTAATGCCAAGAAGCTAAGCAAAAAAATAGATAAGTATTTATCCATACGTTTTTATGTTATTAATTCAATCGCAAAAATAATCATTTTTTCTTGTATTTTGGTCATCCCCGGAAGCAATTATGCATCTTAATCCACAACTATTTTGTAAAAGCCTATTTTGTAGAAGCTCTTTTTATTTAACTTAACCGCCATTCTGTTTCAAATCTGCGCCCTCCCCGCGGGGCATAATGTTTGGCGGTTCGGGCGCGTTTGGTTAACTTCGCGGAAATTTCTGATTGGAATTTGTTATATGAATAAGTAATGCTTTTTGACATCGTAAACCTGTTCCATTATGCCTAATGTTTCGCAACGCGGCATAGATATGCCCGCATCCCCGATACGCCGCCTTGTGCCGCTGGCCGACGAAGCACGCCGGCGCGGCATCAAAGTGTACTCGCTGAATATCGGACAGCCCGACATCCCGACTCCTCGTGAAGCATTCGACGCGCTCAAAAACATAGACCGCAAGGTGCTGGAATACAGTCCTTCCGCCGGTTTGCTCTCTCTACGCGAGAAACTGCGGGGCTACTACAAACGGTACCACATCGACGTTGATGTTGACGACATCATCGTGACCTGCGGAGGCTCGGAAGCCGTGCTTTTCGCCTTCATGGCATGCCTGGATCCCGGAGACGAGATTATCGTGCCTGAACCGGCATACGCCAATTATATGGCGTTCGCGATTTCCGCCGGTGCCAAGATCGTGACCATCCCGTCAAGCATCGACGAGGGGTTCGCGCTTCCTCCGATGGAGCGATTCGAGGAACTTATCACCCCTAAGACCAAGGGGATACTTATATGCAACCCGAACAACCCGACCGGCTACCTGTATTCGATGAAGGAGATGCTGCAACTGCGCGACATCGTAAAGAAACACGACCTTTTCCTCTTCTCCGACGAGGTATACCGCGAGTTCTGCTACACCGGCGCCCCTTACATCTCGGCGTTCCACCTGCCAGGCATCGAGGAGCAGGTAGTGCTTATCGATTCCGTCTCAAAACGTTACAATGAATGTGGCATACGAGTCGGAGCGCTTATAACGAAGCATCCGCAACTAAAAAAGAACGTCATGAAGTTCTGCCAGGCGCGCCTCAGCCCTCCCCTACTCGGACAGCTTGTCGCGGAAGCGTCGATTGACGCTCCGGCCCAGTACATGCTCGACACGTACAACGAGTACGTCGACCGCCGTAAACTCCTGATTGACGAGATCAACAAGATTCCGGGCTGCTACTCCCCAATCCCCATGGGCGCGTTCTACACCGTTGCCCGCCTACCGGTCGACGATGCCGACGAATTCTGCCAATGGTGCCTCCGCGAATTTTCCTACGAGGGAGAGACCGTGTTCATGGCACCGGCCTCGGGCTTCTACACCACCCCTGGAATGGGCCGTGACGAGGTACGCCTGGCCTACGTCCTTGAAAAGGAGGAGCTTCGCAAGGCGATGCTCGTCCTCCGAAAGGCGCTCGAAGCCTATCCCGGCCGCAAAACCTTATGACGCGGCGGGCATGACACCCCTGAAAGAAGAGGGTATGTCATAATGGCTCATCTGGGTCGTCGCTTGAAGGATTCTTTGCGGAGCAAAGCGACCAAAGGTCGATAACGGTCTCGGTCACAATCTTCAGATTGCTCCCATCGACCTCACCTCCAAGCTCCTACCATCTGAACCATTCTGACTGCACCCTCCCATCCGGATATGAATAAAGGCGTTGTGTCTTATTTTGACACAGCGCCACAAGCACTCACTGATTGGAACTTGTAAAAACCTTTCTGGCACGAGATTTGTTTTTGAAGTATAAAAAATCTTTACTCAGAGAAATTTCAAACTCGAACAGATAACAGGGAATTATGAATTTCAACAGTTTCACTATCAAATCGCAGGAGGCCATCCAGAAAGCGCTGGAAATCACCCGGTCGGCCGGGCAGCAGCAGATTGAGCCGGTCCACCTGCTGAAAGGGATCGTTTCCGAGGGAGAATCGCTCGTGAAGTTCATCTTCCAGAAAGTGGGTGCCAATCTGGCAGCGACCGGCCAGCAGATCGACCGCGAGATCGCGTCCCTGCCGAAAGTGTCGGGAGGCGAGCCATATCTTAGCCGCACCTCCAACGACGTGCTCCAGAAAGCCATCGACATCTCAAAGAAAATGGGCGACGAGTATGTGCCCCTGGAGGCCATACTTCTCGCCATCTTCGAGATCAACTCGCAGGCTTCCACAATACTGAAAGACGCTGGCCTCAGCGCCAAGGAGCTGCGAGGCGCCGTCGAGGAGCTCCGCAAGGGGAAAAAGGCTACCGACCAAAGCGCGGAAGACACTTATAACGCCCTGAGCAAATACGCCGTGAACCTCAACGAGCGGGCCCGTTCCGGCAAGCTCGACCCCGTGATCGGACGCGACGACGAGATACGCCGCGTGCTGCAAATCCTCAGCCGCCGCACCAAGAACAACCCCATGCTCATCGGCGAACCGGGTACCGGTAAAACGGCCATCGCCGAGGGCCTCGCCCAGCGCATCGTGCGCGGCGACGTGCCCGAGAACCTCCGCTCCAAGCAGATTTTCTCCCTCGACATGGGCGCCTTGGTCGCCGGCGCGAAATACAAGGGCGAGTTTGAGGAACGTCTGAAAGCCATTGTCAACGAAGTGACACAGAGCGAC
>ERZ777306.2494-NODE-2494-length-23128-cov-52.218610_pt1 | contig 23128 bp, 20 predicted proteins | sample MGYA00374966_ERZ777306 | MGnify/ENA primary metagenome ERZ777306 (study PRJEB29329, sample SAMN06343882) | mouse gut metagenome | isolation source: Mouse cecum | place: Austria: Vienna | collected 2014-11-15 ...
AAAAGCAGCATAATCTTTCGACTTTTTTTGTCCAAAGTATTGACATAGATCCAATGGCGAAAATCTGCTTCACAACATGGGCGGTTTCCGGGTCGGGAATAAGGTGATTGCGGTCGTTCGGGTCGAGCAGATAACCATACGGCACTTCCCCGTTGACACGTTCGCCCCGCTGGGCCTTGGCCTGCTTCACCGCCCGGATTTTCTTGGAAGTATCGCGGGCGTAAAACTCATTAAACCAATTCCGCAGGGGGGTAAACTCGTTATCTTCCCTTGCTGTGTCCACGCCGTCATTGATGGCGATATAGCGCACCTCATATTCCGGGAATATGATTTCAATAAGTTCCCCGGTTTTCAGGTAGTTCCGGCCCAGGCGGGAAAGGTCTTTCGTTATAACCGTCGCCACGTTTCCGGCCTCGACTTCACGAAGCATGGCTTGAAGCCCCTCGCGCTCAAAGCTGACGCCGGAAAATCCATCATCAACGAAAAAGCGGGTGTTCAGAAAGAAATGCTCGTCAGCATACCGCTGTAAGATCAACTTTTGATTTTGGATGCTCTCGCTCTCGCCTGCCTGCATATCCTCTTGACTTAACCGGCAATATAAAGCGGTTATCTTGTCTGCCTGTAACATTGTTCCTCCTTTCCGACAGCAGACAAGCATGGTATATGTACTGATTACATTATACCATCAACCGCTGTCCTTGTCAGCTCAAAAAATATAAAAAGAGCGCCCTATTTCTGGACGCTTCCGGCGTTCTGCTCCATATCCTTGCGGATAAGTTTCTTGATCTTCTTGTCTATGGTGTCGGTCGCTTTCTCGCTGGCCGACGCACAGACAAAATAAGTCGTTTTGCCAATTTTATGCGTCGTTGTGGCGCTGATCTGATTTTGCGGCAAAGGACTTCCCCCTTTCGCAAATGAATAATACAGTTTATGAATAGCGGCTTGTCCACTATTCTGATAAAGGGGCATAAATCGGACGGCTGGCGGCGACCAGCACCACGGGACTTTCACCCCCGCGTGGTTCTCACGCGGCCCTACCCATTGCCTGCGACGCTTTGAACGCTCGGACTGTGGCTGTAAGGGAGTATCGTTAGCGTATGCGCCGCTGATTATAAGCTGCCAGCTTTTCGGTGTAGGCGGTTCTCGCTCTCCCGCAGGATGCGGGGTCATGGCGCACCCACCGATGCGGCGCATACAGAATGTGTCCGTTGCCCTATGCTGCGCCGCCGTTATCTTGCGGGCTTTCTTTGTCAAGGTGCAGCGCCGGGCCGGAGGCGGGGGAACATGGAAAGGGTAAGGTGTTCCGCCTGCCCTGCCGGGCCGGTTGCCGTCAGTCTACGGCGACGATGGCATAGATGAGCTTGATCTCCAGGAGATGCTTCATGTACTCGTCTACGCACACATGGGGATAGCCGTACTCGTCATACAGCGTCCGGGTACAGAGCTTGTTTATGTAGCCCTCGTAGTACCGCAAGACCTGTTCCACGGCTCCGGCGTCCCCGGCGCGGGCGGCTTCGATCACCGGCATGGGGAGAAGCGCCCGGCCCTTGTAGTCAGGTTCCGACATTCGCGTTCAACCTCCTTTCGGCATCAGCGCCGCCAACTTGTTCCGCAGTTCGTCCAGTGCTTTCCGTCTGCGCCGCTGGACGGCATAGCGGGACAGCTCCATGATCTCACCGATCTTGCCGTCCGACATTCCCAGGACACAGTGCAGTATCAGAATACTTTGTTCCTGCTCCGTCAGGGCGGCAAAGGCGTCGGCCACAAGCTCGTTCTCAATCGGCAGGTCACATCCATGCGACGTAAAAACATGGCTGTCGCTGGGGTAGCGATCTACCGTGGAGAGCTTGTCCATTTCTTTTTGCGGCAGGATGCTCAACGATATATGACGGTCGCGCAGGCTGTCCATTTTCCGCAGATAGTCAATGGCCTCATGTTCCAGTACCAGCTTGCAATAGCGGTCAAACTGGCCCGGTCTGCTAAAGCGGGGGATAGTTCCCATCTTCTCACCCCCTTTCGTCGGGGGATGGTGGTGGTTCTCTCCCTTTCCGCTAACAGAGCGAAGTGATTGGGCCAAACTGCGCGGTAAATGGCCCGATTTGCAAAAATTTTTTTCGGGCCGGTCAGGAAACGACAAAACTCGCCCGGCAGGTCATAGACCCACCGGGCGAGTTGCACAGTATAGTTTGCTTTATCTGCGTCGTATAATATAACCTCATGGCCGCAATTCTCCCAGGCGGGGAACGGGCTTTTTTTGACGGTTCAAATGCTGTCGGATTGTGTCGAACGGCTATGTACTTCATGGCGGCTGCCTCCTGTCAGCCGCCGTATCTGCCAGCGTTACCGCGTCATTCTTTTGGGGGATAAAAGAACGGCGGCTTTAATCTCTTAAAACCGCCGCATGGGACAATAGGCATGGGAAATCGGTCTGCCCAGCAGCGGTTTTTTTCTTCTCTGCCGCTGGGCAGATTATGCTTCCTATTGCACTTATCTTAACCTGCAAATATCACAAGAATGTCACTGGCCCTTCTTGTTTCTACAAAATTGGTATATTTGATTTATTTCATCGAATTTCCTTTTTCCGAAATAGAGCAATCCCCATTCCAGAAGTTAAGACGATCATTAGGAACGAATAGCCGAGCCATCGGTACGGAGTATTTTCAATGTTTTTATTCACTATTCCCTCTGAATCAAACGCATCCGCAAGCTGCATGGCCTGTCCAGAGGGAAGCAGATCATTGACCACTTCAAGAACAGCCCTTGGTGTTCCATCAATATACAAAGGGTTAGGGAGTTCTTCAACCTGTGTGGGAATACCTGCCTCGCTGACGCTTACATAGTGATCGTACACTTTCGGTTCTCTAAGTCTTTGATAGATGAAAGAGCTCGACACAAGCAATATCAAAGCCAGCAACATACTCACAACGGCATTTCCGGCCTTATTAGTGTTGAGCATGGCAAGCATCGTCATGATACTCGCAAAGGCTATGGAAATCCAAAAGCTGCATATCAGACACATGAAAACTACATTTGCTTCTGTCAGCAGTTCGCCACCTTTGGAATTGCCCACTATAATGACACCGGCAACATAGGCCAGAGAGATCAGAATACAAGCAATCGAACACGCAATCAGGTTCGCTAAGTAAATCCGCATTCGAGAATGTCCGACCACCAGCTTATTCCGAATTGTTCCATCACTGTATTCAGAGCCGACGAACAGGCTTACAAGGACTGCCGCCGCAAGACCCACGAACGGCACAAATTCAAAAAAGCACCCGTCAAGAGCAAAGCCCGCGCGGGCCTCCGAAGCGGCATTTGACGCACTATATACGCCGTAGGCAAACATACAGATCATCAAAATCCAAAACACAAATTTTTTTAGCATACGAAAGACTGTCGATAAAAACAATCTACTCATGGCTGACACCTCCAATTAAATTTACATAATAGCTTTCCAGATTTTCTTCCTGCTCCTTTATGGAAAGCACTTCACACTGATACTTTTCGAGGGCAGATGTGAGTTTGGAGATATTCACCCTGCTGTAAACCTCTGACACATTTGGAGCAAGAATTTTGTGAGGCAGCCCCGCCTGTTCCAGAACCGCAGCCAGAGCTTTCCCGTTTGTCACTTCAATGCGGACAGATTTGCGAAATGAATTTTCCAAGTCTTTTGCACTGATCTCCTTTACCATTTTCCCGTTATTGATAAATCCATAATGGGTGGCAAGCCGAGACAATTCATCAAGGTTATGGCTGGAAACCAAGATGGTAATGCCATATTTCTGATTAAGGTCCAAAAGGAGTTGTCGCATTTCGATAATGCCCTGCGGGTCAAGTCCGTTGATCGGCTCGTCAAGCACCAAAAAGCGGGGATTACCTGCAAGCGCAACAGCAATTCCTAAACGCTGTCTCATACCCAGACTGAAATTTTTCGCCCTTTTCCATCCTGTGTTTTCCAATCCGACCATTTTCAATAGCTGTGGAATGGTATCAAAGGAACGTATACCCAAAACACGGTACTGCTCCTTTAGGTTTCCAGTCGCTGACATATCAAGATAGATAGCCGGTGTTTCAATGACAGCTCCCATTCCCTTTCTGGCCCCCAGGATTTCGTGCTTTCGGCTGCTAATCCCAAACAGAGTATAATCCCCGGAAGTAGCTTCTTGCAGGCCGCAGATCAACCGAAGCAGGGTCGTCTTACCAGCTCCATTTTTTCCTACAAGTCCATAAATTGCACCCGGAGGAATGCACATAGAAAAATTGTCCAACGCCTTATGGCGTCCGTAAGTTTTCGTCAGTGCCTCCGTTTTTAGAACATAGTCCAAAATCTTACCTCCTTTGCCGTCACTTTTCTTTTGTAAAGTGCTTTATCCGGCAAGGAGTATCATAAAATGCAAACCTCACAGAAATGTCACGGGCTACTCAAAATTTCGCACTATTTGATTTTGAAATGTCACAATTCTGTGACATTTCAAAACGGCCATCCTTTCGGATGGCCGTTGATGCTTATGATGCAGGCTTATTCGGCCATACGCAGCCGTTCTACCACGGTTTTCCGTGCCATTTTATTGTAGCATACAAGGGGTACAAGAGCAGTAATGAGAACCAGCGGAAAGACGCAGAGAATCACGGGGAGCAGCGTAAAATGCCATGTAAAATAGCTTAATTCCGCACCCATCGTCCGCACCACTGTCAGGCTCCCCGCAACGGAAAGTATGAGAGAACACAGAAATCCCAACGCAGAATAGCCGATGCCCTCATACATCAACATCCGTTTGACCTGTTGGCCTGTCATACCAACTGATTGCAGCATAGCAATTTCCTTGTGCCTCGACAGGATAGAGGTTGTCATGGAGTTAATGAAGTTCAAAATACCTATTAACGCCAGTATTGCACAGAGTACACCACCTACAAGGCGGTACATATTTATCATACCGTCAAAGGACTGACGCAGGACAACTTTTGAAACATAATCCAGGGCTGTGTCGGTATTGGCGGTATAGTTTTTCAGCCAGTTTTCGGCGGCAAGCAGGTTTTCATCATCTACATTGAATATTGTTTTCATGGCTGGCTGATCGGCAGCGACCATGTTTCCCAACAATTCGCTTGTCGGGAACAGGTAATCCAAGCCCATATCTACTTGCAAGGGGGTTTCCAGCGCCCTGGGAATGTCTACTACGGCAAGCACTTCATACGCCTTGCTTGTACCGTCAAGCTGCTGTACGCTGATCTGATCGCCCGGTTGGTACAGGCAGAGAGTACCGTCGCCCATCATTCGCATGGGCGTCACATATACGCCGCTCCCGGCTTTCCACTTTTCCGTATTCAGTTCGCCATCCAAAACCTGCACATATTCTGCCGGGAAAGCATCCAAGCCATAGACATTGACACCATGTTCTTTCCGAACCATATAATTGCCCAGTTCATTCGCAACGGCGTTTGAAGAAGCGGCAAGCTCTTGTAAGCGGGCAAGGTCGCTTTCGGAAAGGGGCTGTTTGGAAGTCCATAGATATACACTCCCTATATCCTCAAGACCATTCAGACTTTCGGCCTGATTGATGAAGTCCTGGCTCACATTTGCCGTGTTATAGGGGGCATAACTGTTGATAACCGTGGTATCGGAAACAGTGAAATCTGTCAAACTGAAATCGGCAACAAATTTGTCAAAATCAAAAGAGGTTACATAGGTGTAAACACTGTTCAAAAGAACAATGCTCAGGGCAAAGGACAATGTGACAATCGTTACCTTTTTCTTATTCCGTCCCAGGTTGTTTTTTGCCATCATGACAGTGCTGATATGCTCTCTGTGCCGGGACTTCTTTTTTGACGAACCCTGCTCCACATAGTGAAGCGCCTCTATTGGGGAAACTTTAGCTGCCAGCGCAGCGGGTTTCCGGCAGCTAATGAAAACCGTAATCAGAGATAATACAACCGCAACCAAAAAAATCACCGGGTTTACGGTAGTGACTACGCGAATATCGTCCGTCAGCATATCGACAATCACGGGGAGCAGCAGACGTCCAATGGGCCAACCGAGCAGCAAGCCCAGAGGGATACCCACAAGGGACAGTCTGGCCGCCTTTTTATAGACGATTTTGCGTATCTGCCTTGCGGTCGTTCCCAGGGTTTTCAGCATCCCATAAAACCGAATATCTTGTGCTATGGAGATATAAAACACATTGTAGATCAGGAGATAACCCGCAATAAAAATGACCCCAACTCCTGCCACAAGAGGGAGTATAGAAGAAAGGCTGATGGTCGCTGTCCCATAAGCGTCATTGATACTTACCCGCTCATCCAGGCCAAATTGTGAAGTCACTTCCGATACCTGCTTTTTGATATTCCATTCGGTAGGCATCATCATAACGGCGTCAATGTAGCCAGTCCCTACCGGGGGCGTGGAACCGTCAGTTTGTCCGTGAATAACAGGGGCCACCTGTTCCGTGTATTCTTCGGACAGCAGCATAGTCTGACGATAGGCCACCGCATCGCCGTCCCAGATACCGCACAGAGTAAAGGTATCGGTGAAGCTGTCTGCATCTGTCACAAAGGTAAGTTCTATTTGTGTACCGATTTCATCCGGCAGTCCCATCGCTGCCAGAACAATGCGGCTTGTGGCAATCTCATTTTTCTGCTCCGGCAACCGCCCGGTATCGGGAAAATTGAATGTCAACTTCGCATAGGCATCATCGCCATAACGAAGTTCCGTAGGTGTTTTATGAAAGCTGTCCCCTACGGCGTTGCCGATGATAACGGAATAGCCAATATCTCTTATCCCTGTGTCGGTTGACAGCAGTTCGTATTCCTCCCAAGACAAACGCTTAATGCCTGCATGGGCAGAAGTTCCGATTGTCCTCATATTGCTTTCCTGCATAGCAGTCTGCAAACTAATTGCAATCGTGAAAAGGCTGGTAAACAAAAGCGTGGCGAGTACGATTGCCAAAACAGCAATCGTATTTTTCTGGGCCTTTAATGACCGCTTTGCCAGAAGTTTCAAGACAGGCCCATTATTGTTGCCAAACAGAATATCATTCATATTCCCGCCCCCTTTACTCAAAAATCCTGCCGTCCTCAATGCGGATAATACGGTCGGCAAGCTGGGCGATCTCATTGTTATGGGTAATCATAACGACCGTTTGATGAAATGCCGCGCTGGTATGCTTGATAAGCCCCAGCACTTCGGCGCTGGTCTTGCTGTCCAGGTTGCCGGTCGGCTCGTCAGCGAGGACAATGGCCGGTTTTGAAATGAGGGCGCGGGCAATCGCCACACGCTGTTGCTGTCCGCCGGAAAGATTGTTTGGCATATTGTTCAGTTTCCCATCAAGGGCCAGCATTTTCACAACTTCGTCCATAAACCGCTTATCCACAGTGTCGCCGTCCAGTTCCACGGGCAGGACAATGTTTTCATAGACGTTCAGGACAGGGACAAGGTTGTAATTCTGGAAGATAAAGCCGATGTTGCGCCTGCGGAAAATGGTAAGCTGCTCGTCATTCAGTTCAGCCAGCTCCTTGCCTTTCACCTTGACGCTGCCGGAGGTCGGCACATCCAGACCGCCCATCATGTTCAGCAGAGTGGATTTGCCGCTGCCGGACGTTCCGACGATAGCGACAAATTCCCCCTGCTCAACGGAGAGGGTCACGCCGTCCAGCGCCTTTGTGATGTTTGGCTCCACGCCGTAGTATTTTTTGAGGTCAGTTGTTTGCAAAATGCTCATGGTAAGCACCATCCTTTCTGTGATGCCGCTATCATAACAGCCAATTCTCACAGAAATGTCACAGGCCACAGGTTTTTCACTCTTGAAATGTCACAATCCTGTGACATTTCAAGAAATTTTTATCTACGGGCAGGAATACGGAAAATGTAGAGCCATGCCCTACCGTTGAAGTGACCTTGATGTAGCCGCCCTGCATGGTGATGATCTCACGGGCAAGATACAGTCCGATGCCGATGCCCTCAATATCGTGTACTTCTTCTTCCCGGTAAAAGCGTTTGAAAATCATTCCCTGTCTGCCCTCAGCTATCCCTTTGCCGCTGTCGGTTATGTCGATTTTCACATAGAACTCCCAGCTTTGAACAGAAACCTGAATATTGCCGCCTGTTGGAGTGTACTTCACCGCATTATCCAGAATGTTGAACAGGGCTTCGCTCGTCCATTTCCTGTCATGGGCCAGCACTATATCTGTTGGACAATCCACGCTGACATGGATATTTTTTCTTTCCGCGTTCAGCAGAATACCGCCCAGCGCCGCCGCCAGCGTATCATAAACCGGCTGCACTTTTCTCTCCAGCGAAATAACGCCGGTTTCCAGACGGGAGGTCTTTATCATGGCCTGCATGAGAAAGTCCAGTTTTTCAATCTGGCCGCTGGACGCCTGCAAAAACTCCCGCTGCTTTTCTTCGGGCATGGGTTGCTCCAGCAACGTGGCATTTACCATTTTGAGGTTGCTGATGGGTGTTTTCACCTGATGGGATATGTCGGAGATCAATTCCTGCAAATCGGCCCGCTCTTTCGCTATGCTCTCGCGGTTCTCCCGCAGAACTTCATAGAGGCGAGCCAGCCGGTGATTGATTTTATAAAACAGGCTTTCTTCCTCGCAGATTTGCGGCGGCGGTGCCGCTCCATCCAGCATATTATCTATCGTCCGGCACAGGTTGTCCGAAAATGAAACCAGCTTGTGACGGAGAAAGGCCACAAAAGCGGCAACACAGGCAAACACCAGCGTAACAAACAGAAATCCCAGCCATAGGACTGCCAGATTTTTGGTAAGGAGAACAGCCGCAACGATGGCAGCGGCGGAGAGAACGCCTAAAAAAGCAGCGCCTACCGCACAGGCGCGGTTGATAGAAAGTTTATCAGCACTCACTTTTTCAGCCCCCCAATCCACATATATCCCATGCCATAGACGGTCTTGATATATTGCAGGCCGTCTATTTCAATCTTCCCACGGATGCGGCTGATCGCAACAGTCAGGGCGTGTTCATCCACAAAGTTTTCGTCTGCGTCCCACAACTTTTCAAGGAGTACCTGCCGGGTCAAGACAATCTGCGGATTTCTCACCAGCACCTTTAACAAGCGGTATTCCATTGGCGTGAAAATGATTGGCTCACCCGCAAGGGTGGCGGTCAGTTCCGAAAAATTGATGGACAGCGTAGCGTCCGTATAGCAATCGCCGCCTGTCTGCTTCTGGATGCGGGCCAGCAGCGCCGATACCTTTTTGCGGAATACACTGATAGGGAACGGCTTTGTTACATAATCATCCGCCCCCAACTCAAAACCTTTCAGCATATCGCTCTCCATATCATTTGCCGTCAGGAAAATCACAGCGGTATCTGGACGGCGCTCTTTGATTTCCTTGCAGAAGTCAAACCCATTTCCATCAGGCAAATTGACATCCAGCACAATCAGATCATAGTCCTGCGCTTCGCAGAAATTGACCGCTGCTGATTTTGTCATAGCAGCGTCCACAGTGTAACCCGCCGCAGAAAGATTGTAGCAAAGCGTATTGCTCAGAAGCCTATCATCCTCAACCACTAAAAGTTTCATGGTATTACCCCCCTCTCAACCAGGATAACACGGAAATGTTACAGAAATCTCACAAGGGCTTTCACAGGTAAAGTACATTTTTATTTTACGGAAATACGGTGAATAAATCAACCTCCAAGATGTAAACAATAAAGAACAGGTTTCTGCTCTGTATACTTTGTTTCCAATTCAAAAAGTAAAGTATACAATATAGATGGGTGATACAATATGGCTAACATTCAGGATTGCCCCGGTTTTGAACCATTTGGGGAGGATGTCAAGGCGGCGAGGAAAAAACGGCGTTTGTCCAGGCAAAAGGTCGCTGAAATGGCGGACATCTCAACGGTCTATCTTATCAACATTGAGAATAACCACATCATACCGGCGCTGCCAGTCATAATTCAGCTTATTCACATTCTTAACCTGCCCGCCGCAAAGTATTTCAATCAGCTTGCCGCAGGGGATGAAAACGACCCGCGCCAGCGCATCAGCCGTAAGGTGATGCAATGTCCAGAAGAACATCTGCCGGTTATTGAGGGAGCATTAGACGGGGCTATCGAAAGCAAATAGGGGCCGCTTTGCAGCGATGCAGAGCGGTTTCTATTTTTTGCGCCTTTTTACGGAAATACCTGCCTTTAGCGCACAGTTTGGGTGTTCCAATTCGCTCTATTAGTACGGAGGACGGGGGAAACGGAACGGGGGGAGGGGTAACGTAGCAAGCATAGGGAGTGTAGCCACACTCCCGGAAAACGGCCTGCCCCGGCCCCTGCCGGGCCGTGTCCGTTTTCGCTTGTTGGGATAATCCCAAACCCTTATGCAGAACGGAGGTGACGCATGGCGAACAGGAAGCGGAAGATCGTGCTGCGTGTCCCGGTGACGGCGGAGGAACAGGCGTTGATACAGCAGAAAATGGCCTTGCTCCATACGGCCAATTTTTCGGCCTATGCCCGGAAGATGCTGATTGACGGCTACATCGTCAACGTGGACACCAGCGACATCCGGGCGCAGACGGCGGAGATACAGAAGATCGGCGTCAATGTCAATCAGATCGCCCGCAGGGTGAACAGCACCGGCACAGTGTACGCGCAGGACATGGAGGACATCAAGGGGGCGCTGGCGGAGATATGGCAGTTACAAAGATACATCCTATCAAGTCAACGCTGAAAAAGGCCCTTGACTACATCGAGAACCCGGAGAAAACCGAGGACAAAATGCTGGTGTCCTCCTTTGGCTGTTCCTATGAAACGGCGGATATTGAGTTTGAAATGCTGCTGGCCCAGGCCATCCAGAAAGGGAACAATTTGGGCCACCACCTGATACAGTCCTTTGCCCCCGGCGAGGCCACGCCGGAGCAGGCCCACGAGATCGGGCGGCGGCTGGCCGACGAGGTTTTGCAGGGCAAATATCCCTATGTGCTGACAACGCACATTGACAAGGGCCATGTCCATAATCACATCATTTTCTGCGCCGTGGATATGGTGAACTGCCGGAAGTATGTTTCCAACAAGCAAAGCTATTCTTTCATCCGGCGCACCAGCGACCGGCTGTGCCGGGAATATGGGCTGTCCGTGATAAAGCCGGGTCAGGATAGAGGCCAATCCTATGTCGAGTGGGACGCCCAGCGGCGGGGCCGGAGCTGGAAAGCAAAGCTGAAAATCGCCATTGACGCCGCTATCCCCCAAGCCAAGGATTTTGAAGATTTTCTGCGGCTCATGGAGAGGCAGGGCTATGAAATCAAGCGGGGGAAATTCGTGTCGTTCCGCGCCCCCGGCCAGGAGCGGTTTACCAGGTGCAAGACGCTGGGCGAAGCCTACACCGAGGAAGCCATTACCGAGCGCATCCAGGGCCGGGCCATCGCCACACGGAAGCCGAAAGCCCGCAAGGGTATTTCCCTGCGTATCGACATTGAGAACAGCATCAAGGCCCAGCAATCGGCGGGCTATGCGCGATGGGCGAAGATACACAATTTACAGCAGGCGGCAAAGACCATGAACTTCCTGACCGAGCATGGCATCGACGCCTATCCTGATCTGGAAAGCCGGGTGGCGGAGATCAGCGCCGCCAGCGAGGAAGCCGCCGCCGCACTGAAAACGGCGGAGCGGCGTTTGGGAGAAATGGCCGTGCTGATAAAGAACGTCACCACCTACAAGCAGACCCGGCCCGTGGCGGTGGAGTATCGCCGGGCGGCGGACAAATCCCGGTTCCGGCAGGAACATGAAAGCGCCCTGATACTGTACGAGGCGGCGGGCCGTGCCTTGCGGGAGGGCGGCGTGACGAAGCTGCCCGATCTGGCCGCGCTGAAAGCGGAGTATGCCCGGCTGTCGGAGGAAAAGGAACGGCTGTACGCCAGGTACGGCGAAGTGAAAAAGGAACTGAAAGAGTACGGCATCATCAAGCAGAATGTGGACGGGATTTTGCGGGTGACGCACCGGCAACAGGAAAGGAAACAAGAGCTGTGAGCATACCAAAGATGAACTATCCGCAGTACCGCAAGGCCCGGAGGCTGACGCGGGAGTGCTGCAACAACGTGGGCGGCAACTGCCTCCTGCTGGACGATGGGGAGGAATGTATCTGTGTGCAGAGCATTTCCTATTCCCTGCTGTGCCGCTGGTTCCGGGCGGCTGTCCTCCCGCTGGACGCTGTTCTGTGCGCCGAGATCGCCAAAGACCACGATCACCTGAAGCTGTGCTGTGAGTGCGGGGCCAGCTTCACGCCGAAGTCCAACCGGGCGAAATATTGCCCCGCCTGCGCCAAGAAAATGCGCCGCCGAAAGGAGGCCGAACGGCAGAGGAAAAGATACCATCGGCCTACGCATTTAGAGGGGTAAAAGCCCGCTGTTTTCAGGGCTTCCAGAGGCCGGTCGGCGGGGTGGCTGAATGATTTATCAATTACCCGCTGAAACGGCGTTCTAAATGCGTAGAAAATGGGTGCAAAAAACCGGGGCGCGAGGGCCATTATTTCGGCTCCCGCGCCCCGGTTTTACTGGCAATTTGCCTCCGACTGTGATATGATACTGTCAAAGCAGAACAGAGAGGTTTTGTGTATGGGCAAAGAAAGAGGATTGGTAGACTATCCCACCATCAAAGCCGCCGTCGCTGGCGAGGCGTGGGCGATTGAAAAGGTGGTGGCTCACTATGCGGACTACATCGAAGAAGTCTGCACCGTAGAAGTCAAAGGGCCGGACGGTTCCGTCAGGAAGTATGTGGACGAAGATATGAAGCAGACTGTTACCCTGCACTTGATTGAGGAAATTCCAAAATTTCCGCTGGCCGGTCAGGAGGACAACTTGTAGGGCTGCCCTGCCTGTCCTATCCCGGCCTTGCGTGCTTTATGCCCCCAGCGTCTACCGTTTACGCAAGCGCCCCGCCTCCGGCGGGCCGCTTGCGGCACCTGCGGAAAAGGTGCATCCGCTCCGCGTCTGCACCTTTTCCGCAGGTCTTGTTACCCATTCTGCTGCCTGTCAGCGTCTAACCTGCCGCGCCGGTTCCCTGTTACTCGTCCGTAAAGAGAAAACGCATATCCTCAAAGTCGGCGTCCGTCATGGCCTCCAGCTTCCTGATCGTCTGCCGGGCCAACGCCTGCATATCCCCGTCCATATCGGGGAGGGCGGCGGTCATGCGGCCCATCGTTCTGCGCCGGTCGGCCTTGTGGTAGACACAGACCAGGTTTTCTTCCTCAACCGTGAAATGTACCATCATCCTACCTCCAATTCGTGATTTTTCGTTTTGGCCGGGGCCTTTTGGGGAGCGGCGGCGCTCTTGGCTGCGGCAAGCTGCTTTCGGATAGAGGGCTTACGGCCAATCTTGATTTTGAACGTGGCCGCACGGTTTTTCTGCCTGCTTTGGCGGGCGGCGGTCAGCAAGCCCCGCAAGGCGTCCTCGCTCTCCGGCTCATAGTGTCTGCTTACCAGCTTGCCATGCTCCGCCACCATCCCATAAATGCCATGATTGTACTGCTCATAGGGATAGCGGCCCTCGGTTCCGTCCTCAAATTTCAGGCTGACTTCCTGAATGGGAAGCGCCTGTTGTCCCAGCTTGGCGGCGTGCTGGCGGTAATCCAGCTCATAGAGATTGCCCATCACCTTGCCGTCCCGCAGGCCGGTGATCTCCACGGCGTAGGCCAAAATGCTGTCCCCCGTGGTGGCGTGGAACGGCCAGGTATGGCTTGCCTGGCTCTCTTTCAGATAGGCGTCACGCTCCCGGAAGCACTCGGTTCCACAGTGGCGGGACAGCCACAGCAAATGGGTGTTTTCCTCGGTGGGATGCCGCGCCGCCTCCATGAACATTTCCATGTCATAGCGGAAATCGCTCTTGTAATGCTCGGTGTTCAGCTCCATCACCGCCCCCAGGGAGGCGATGATGTCCACATCCTCATATTTTCGCAATCGTCACACCTCCAAATCCTGCGATTTATCCTTGGTGGGGGCTTTCGGCTGCTGGCCCTCCTTGGCCGCTTTCAACTGCGCCCGGATGGAGGGCTTTTCCTGCTGTGCTTGCCGGGCCTTGGCCTGCAATTCGCTGGGCTTCTCGCCGGAGAGAGGGCGCAGGAACGAAATGCGGTCAACCACCCAAAAGGTGTTGTCGTTCAACTGACGCTGCCACGCCCCAGCCTTGGGCGACCAACGGAAGCTATTTTCTTTCAGGATGTTCCGGGTGGCCTCGTCGGGCTTGCCCTCAAAGAAAATTTGCAGGCGGTTGGCCTCCCGGTTGATCTCCACCGTGCCGCCGTCAAACTCCCAGCCCACAAAAGCGGTTTCCTGCTGGCGGGTCAACTGCTCAATGCGGCTCCGCACCTGCCGGATGGTGGCGTTGTTGTTGGACAACTGCCAGGGCAAAAAGGGACTGCCCCCGCCGCCCTCGGCCATGCCGGACTGGAACGCCTCAATGCTCTTTTGGGACAGATGGGGACAGCCCTCCAGGGTCTTGTGCTTGCGGTAGTAGGCGTTTACCGCTTTCATCATTTCCTGCTTGGCTTCCAGCTTTTCCAGCTTGGCCTGCAACTTCTCAATGGCGCTGGGGTCGTCGGCGCTGATGCCGCCCATGCCGGTACTGCGGATTTTATCAAGCAAGCCCTGAATATCCTGCCACTCCTGCATATTCTTATCATCGGCGGCGTTCTGCTTCTGCTTTTTCTTCACAGGGAAATTCGCAGGCCCGGCAATCATCACGGAGGGAACACGGGCGGCGATCTCGTAGCCCTTATTCATGTTTTGCGCCAGCAGGCGGGCGTAGGTGTCAAGAAGCTGGTCTATTTTTTCGTGAAACTCCGGGTCAACCCGCTTCTTCTGTCGCTGGGCGATCTCCACCGCCTTGTCCACCATACTGCGGTACTCCGCCGTGGCGCTGCCGGGCCGGTAGTCGTCAAAGCTATTGGCTTCCTTGGCGCGGCGGGCCGCTCCCTCGTTGATGGTGTAGTAGTGGACGGGGGCCTGCTCCGGGGCCTCGGCCTGCGGCGGTTCGGCAAGCGGCTCCCCGGCTTTTTCCTTGGCCTCCACCTCACCGGGGGACGGGGTATTATTCAGAACGCCGTCGATCATGTTCTCGTTCTGCTCGGTGGACAGCTCGGCGGTACGCAGGGGATTTTCCCGCTGGACGGCAACAGCGTAAGCATTCGTGCCATTCCCCATGATGAAATATTTGCCGTCCTCCGACTGATGATGAAAGCCATATCCGGCGGCTTCCATCTGTTCGCGGGTCATATTGATAACATGGAAGCTGCCCCGCGGCGTTTGTACTTGTTCCCCGGTCAAAAGGGCGTCCGGCGTAAGCCGCTGTTCCTGTTGGGCGAAAAACTCCGGCACTTCCCGAAATCCCACGTCGTCGCAAAAATGGGCCTCCTGCCGGTCGCCGTGGCGAAGCACCACCACATCGGAAACGGAAAGGCTGTGTCCCTTGAAGTCGGCGGGGTGGTCGGTGTTGAATTGGCGGTAGATGCTTTCCAGCGTGTCGATGTCCCGAAGCGGGGCGGTATATACCAGGTCATAATTTGCCGGGTCAACCGTCCGCCCGGTCGCCAGCAGGCGGTAGTACGGCTCAAAGCGGAAATCCCGTGTTTCCGGCCCGCCCCGTATCTGATAGATGGAAAAGGTGTTGTTCAGCTCCTTGTAGCGGTCGATGGTGTCCATCAGGGCGGCGGCGCGTTCCCGGAGAGCAGCGGGGGCCTGTTCGTCGTCCCGGATGCCCACGATCACCAGCTCAAAGGACGTGGGGCCAACCGCCTGAATTTCCCGGATAGTCCCGCCGATCTGATCTTCCCGGTTTTCATAGTTTTTCATAAATTCCGGGTCATAGGCGCACATCAGGTCGTACAGCTCGGCGGAAATGCCCTCCGGCGTCGGCTCCACGGTAGGCAGGACGGCTTGGGCCTCCCGTTCCGCCAGCGTCCTTTCCGCCCGCTCCCGCACATCGTCATGGAGAGGCAGCGAATATAAGTCGGAGGTCGAAGAAAAGCCCACGTTGTTCATCACATAGTCAACCTGATCTTCTTTCAGCGCCCCCGCTGTAAAATAATTCTCCCTTGTAGGGGTATCGCTCACCGTGCCGCTGGCGATGTCATGGGCCAGCCCCGTTTCCAGGTGGGTACAGATTTTCCCGTCAACGGCCAGGGTCACATAGTACCAGCCCATGTAGCCGCTCATGTTGTCCGCGCCGTCGTGCAGCTCCACATTGAGGAACGTGTAGGGCTTCAAGCCCTTTTCGGCGGCGATGGCGTTGTCCTTTACCTCTTTCCGCAGCAGGGCGGCGACAGCGGCCTCTTTCGTGGCCTGAACGATCTCCGGGTTATACCGCACCAGAACAGCGTTGACACACTCGCTTTGCACCTTGACCGTCTTGGCTTTCGGGGTACGGTAATTGCCGATAGCCAGGGAAGCGCCGTTGTCAAAGCGGATGGAAATATCGCTTGTCCCCCGCCACTTGCCCCGGCAGGGGGAGGTTTCGATCTTGCCCGTGGTACAGCCGAATGTCCGGGCGATCACATCTATCCTCTCCTGCAAGGGCAGCTTTTCATATCCCTTGGCGATCTCGACGGCCTTTTTCTCCAACTCCGTCAGAACCGGGCCGGGCGGCTCCGGCGTGTCCACCTTTTCAGGGACAGAACTTTCCGGCTGGGGCGTGTCGGTGGTCTGCGCCGCTTCCGGCTGGGCGGCTGGCTCGTAGCCGTTGGCGGCGTATTCCTCCACCGTCATACCGGCTGCGGCGGCTTCCCGCTGTATTTCATCCATCACATGGGCCTTGTACTCCTGCAAGTCCACATCGAAGTCGGCCAGGCGGGGCGGCTCCGGCAGCTGATACTGGCCCTGATTGAGAAGCGGGCGGCACTGGCGCACATAGTCCAGAACGGCGTTGAAATAGGCGACCTGCTCCGGGGGCAGCGTTTCCCCGGACTGTAAGGGCCGCTGGGCCTCCCGTTCCATAGCGGAGAGGTTACAGTGCAGTTTCAGATAGGGAATGAACTCGCCCAAAATCATGTCCCGTTCGGCCTTGTCCGCCTCCCATGCCTCCGGCCCCTCATGGTGAAGCACATGGTTTTTCCAGCTTTCGTCCTGTGCGTAATACTCATGGTAGCCTTGGATATGCTCGATCAGGGAACCGTCCCCGTCGCCAAAGTCCTGCCGCCCCTCGTAGTTGTCCGCCTTGCCGTTCATGGTGAAGTCGATGCGGAACTTGGTCTTGTCATAGCCCGGTTCGTCCCTCATGGCATCGTCCAGGGCCTTGAAAACGGCGTCCGCTTGGGAAAGGGGCATCTGCTCCCCGTCCCGCAGGTCGGCGCTCTCGCTCCAAATAACCGTAACAAGCGGCTCGGCGTCCGGGTCAAGAAGAAGCGGGGGCGCGTCTGCGATCTCACGCTCCACCCGCATTTTCACCGCAATATCCACACCGCCGTGCTGTAACTCGTAGCCGTCCTCGCACAGCTCATTGATAAGGTCGGCAACTTTTTTATAGTCCCGGATAACATTGGCATAGTCCACGATCAGGCGGCGTTCGCCGTTGCCCAACCGCTGGCCGTCACGCTCGGCAAAGTCGATCAGGGCGTTGGCCTGCTGCTCCGGGGTGGCCCCCGGCATGAAAGGCTTGTCGTTGATAAGCCCGTCCAGCCCGTTCCAGATGGGCGGGGCCTGTACCTGCTGGGCCTCCCGTTCCTGCTGAAGCTGGGCAAGGTGGCCGTCGATCTTGGTAATCAGGTCGTTGGCCGTGGCCCGGATTGTTTCAAGGGAGGCTTTCAGCTCGGACAGCTCCTTGCCGGAACTCCACCCGGCTACATAGCCGAAAGAATAGTCCGACGTGTCCAGCCCGTAGTTCTGGCAGACGGTATAGGCCACGCTCTCGGCCTGCACCTCACGGGTACGGCGGTCGGGGCGGTCAGCCAATTCCTCCGGCGCGGCGTCCTTGTCAATGGCGTGGAGGGTGGCGTGGGCGATCTCATGGATGGCCGTTTTCAAGGTCTGCAATTCGCTCATGCCCTCGTCGATGGCGATGCGCTTTTCCTCCAGGTGGTAGTAGCCGTGCGCCCCGCTCTCGATGTCCTCAAAGGCGATGGGGACGGGGGAAGTCCGCTCCAGGGCGGCGAAGAAGTCCTGATACCGCTCCACGCTGCCGGTCAGCTCGTCCACGGCGATGTCGGGTATCTCCCGGCCCTCGGTCTGGGACACGTCGAACACCGACACCACCTTAAAGGCCGGAACGGTCACTTCCTGTTCCTCGGTCAGCGGCTTCCCGTCCGGGCCGGGGATGGACCTGCCGTTGGCGTCCAGCTTTTCCACCTGCCGCCGCACCTTGTAGGGGGCCGGGGCCAAAATCTTGATGGCCCGCTCCCCCCGCTTCACATGGCGCTCGAACTCGTCCTTCCACTTGTTGTAGCCCGCCACCAGGGAGGCATCCGGCTTCTGCATGGCGATCAGGAGGGTGTTGTTGAAGCTGTAATTGTGGAACTTGGACATGGCGGTGAGATAGTTTTTGTACTGTTCGCTCTCAAAAAGGGCCTGAATACCGGCTTCCAGTTTATCGGTGATCTCTTTCATGCGCTCGGCATTGTTCCTGCCGGTCAGCACAATGGGAATGACGGGCTGGGAGGCCGGGGCGGCCTGCTCCGGCTGGGGGCGGCTGGCCTCGTCACGCTCCACCTGCGGGGGCGGAAAGGACAGCACCCGGTATTCCTCCGGGATAATCTGGCCCTCGTAGACCTGCTTCCACTGGTCGCCGCTTTTGACGATATAGCCGTAGTCGGTAAAGGCCCCCTGTTCCAGCCCGGCGATGTGCTTCCCCAGCGCCGCCGTGTCGATGGCGGGCTTCCACTCGTCCGGCATATCCACCATCCCGGAACGGTTCAGGTAGTAGTCCCCCAGCGCCGCCACGGTATGGATGTCCGGGAGATTGACGAAATAATCCAGGTTGTCGGCGTAGTCGATGATGCGGCTAATCGTCCGCATTTCGGTGTTTTTCTGCTGCAAGGCGGCGTTCAGTGTGCCGATCTCGTAGGCGTCCAGCTTTTCCAGCCGGGCGGCAAGGAAATTCAGCTCGTTCACGCCGGAGGCCAGCGCCAGGTCATAGGGGATAGCCAGGTGTCGGCCCTCCGGGGAGGAAAAGCCGCTGATGAAATAGTCCCAGGGATTATCCTGCGTGACGCCGATCTGCCCCATCGCCGCCGCCACCTGTTCCGCTGTGGCGGGCAAGTCCAGCCAGACGCCGGTTTTGCCGTCCGGCTGGGTGGTGTGATTGCTCAACTGTATGGAAAACTGTATGGAAAATACTTCGCTCACTCGGTCACTCCTTTCTGATTACAGTGCAAGGCCCCATCCAATCGGACGGGGCCTTGCGTCTGAAAATGTTATTGCTTTTTCCACTCCATGCGGAAATTGACGTACTTGCCGCCGGTGTCGGCCAGAAGCACCGTGCCGTCGTAGGTCTTGCCGGTCTTGGGGGAGAACAGGCCCTTGATCTTCACCTTTCCATGTTTGAGCAGGGCGGCGGCAATTTTCGGTGTGAACACCTTTTCCCGTTCCTCAAAGAAGCGGTCATTCTTCCACATGACAAACTGACAAGCCCGGTTGCCGCAGTAGTAATTTTTCTTGCCCTCGTAGACGGCTTCGCCGCACCGGGGACACGTCCCGACGGCCACACGTTCGGTCTGAAACAATTTCTGCTTGTCCTCGCTGATGCAGGAATAGGTTTTCACCAGGTCGCGGGCCTGCGCCTCGATACCGGCCATGAACTCGTCCGGGTCGGCCTCCCCCTTGGCGATCTCGGACAGGCGGGTTTCCCATTCGGCGGTGAGGGCCGGGGAGGTCAGGGCCTCCGGCAGAACCGCCGCCAGATTGATGCCGTCCTTGGTGGGAAGAAGCTGCTTGCCCTTGCGCTGGACAAAGCCCATCTGCACCAGCTTTTCCAGAATGGAAGCGCGGGTGGCGGGCGTACCCAGCCCCTTGCGCTCGGCGTCGTCCGGCATATCCTCCGCCCCGGCCCGCTCCATAGCCGACAGCAGGGTATCTTCCGTGTAGGGCTTGGGGGGCGACGTGAAATGCTCGGTGACGGAAGCGGCCACATCCTCGAAAACCTGCCCCTCGGTGATAGCGGGCAGCTCCGGCGCGGCCTCGCCGTCCTCGTCGGCGTCGGTTTTCAGGGAGGCCCGGAAACGGCGGTCGATGTCTTTCCAGCCAGCGGCCAGGACGGTCTTGCCCTTGGCGGTGAACTCCTGCCCGGCGCAGGTGAAAACGGCGGTGACGGCCTCGTACTCATGGGCCGGGGCCACGGCGCACAGCAGCTTACAGCACACCAGGGACAGCAGTTTCCTTTCGCTGTCCGCCAGCCCGGAAAAGCCCTGTTTCACGAACTCCGCCGTGGGGATGATGGCGTGGTGGTCGCTCACCTTGGCGCTGTTCAGGACGCGGGGAATATTCGGAGAGAACGCCGCCCCCTCCATAAACGGGAGAATGGGGACGATACCGGCCACGATGCCCGCCGCCGTCTGCTCCATGTCGTCGGAGAGGAAGCGGCTGTCCGTCCGGGGATAGGTCAGCAGGCGCTTTTCATACAGCGTTTGGGCGTAGTCAAGGGTCTGCTTGGCGGTGAAGCCGAAAAGCCGGTTGGCCTCCCGCTGCAAGGTGGTGAGGTCGTAGAGCTTGGGCGGCTGTTCGGTTTTCTTCTCCCGCTGGATGGAAGCGCAGACGGCCCGCGCTCCTATGCAGGCCGTCTTGACGCTCTCCGCCTCGCTGGGGTCGGGGAAGCGGTCGCTTGCCGCCTCCATGCCGCCCCCGGCGATATGGACGATGTGATATTTCTCTTTCTGGAAGCCGGTGATCTTGGCGTCCCTGTCCGCCAGCATTTTCAGGGTGGGGGTCTGGACGCGGCCCACGGTCAGGGTCTTGTGGTACAGCACAGAGAAAAGCCGGGTGGCGTTAATGCCGATCAGCCAGTCCGCCTTGGCCCGGCACAGCGCCGATTGATGCAGGGGGTCATAGTCCCGGCCCGGTTTCAGGTTGGCGAAGCCCTCCCGGATGGCGCTGTCCTCCATGCTGGAAATCCACAGCCGCTTGATGGGCTTGGTACAGCCTGCCAGGTGGTAGACCGTGCGGAAGATCAATTCGCCCTCCCGCCCGGCGTCGCAGGCGTTGATGACCTCGCTCACTTCTTCGGAGCGAAGCAGCGTCCGCAGGGTGCCGAACCGTTCCCGCTTGTCCGGGGGGACGGTCAGCCGCCAGCTCTCCGGGATGATGGGCAAGTCCTCATAGCGCCACTTCCTGAAACGCTCGTCATACATCCCGGCGTCGGCAAAGGACACCAGATGCCCGATGCACCAGGACACCAGGTAGCCGTTGCCCTGCAAGTAGCCCTCCTGCCGGTCGGTCGCCCCGATCACGGCGGCGATGCTCCGGGCCACGCTGGGCTTTTCCGCGATTACCAACTGATAGCTCATTCCTCGCCCTCCATTTCTTCATTCTCCGGCTCGTCCTTGTCGTCAAAGTCATACTCGGACAGGTCAGTGCTGCCGGACACATCCGCCTTGGGCTTGCGGAGCTTGAAGTAGTACAGCGCCCCGCCGCCGCCAGCCAGGGCCACGATCAGCAGCACCAGCAGACCGCCCATGCCGCCCTTGTTCTCCTTGGCCGGGGGTTCGGGTTCTTCCGGCTCCTGCGGCTCCGGCGCTTTCCCGGCGCAGGCGGTCATGTTGTTGGCGCAGACAGGGCAGGCGGTATTGACGGCCCCGGCCTCACATTTCACTGTGCAGGAGCAGACGGCGGGCGGTTCTTCCTCCACCTCCATCAGCGCCAGCAAATCGGCCTCGTCCACCTGATTGAGAAAATGCACCGTGTTCTCGCCGTCCCCGGCCCGGTCGATGATGATGTAAAAATAGTTGCCGGTCTTGGAAACGACGGTGATAAACTGCTTATCCTCGGACGCCTCACCGTCGATGTCGTCCACCAACGACATATTGCCCTCCGGGGTCAGGGGCTTGGGGTCAGACGTGGACACCACTTCCCCGGTCGGCTCGGTGGGTATGACCTCCCCTTCCTCGTCGCCGCCCCCGGCAAAGGCCGTCGTGGTGAACATGGCGGCGGACAGGCCCACAGCCAGAATGACAGAGATAAAACGGGAAATGATCTTATTCCTCATGGCCGGTGTCCTCCTTTTCGTGATAGGGCGTCAGGGTGGGGGCGGTCTGCAAGGCCCCGCCCCGCAGGAACGCCGCAAATTCCTCCCTCGTCATGTTCATGCCCCGGACAAGCTGGATGATCTGCAAATTCTCCTGCTCGGTTTTCTGCCCCTCCAGCTCCCGAAGCTGCTTGTTGTACTCCGCGATCTTGGACTTCACTTTCTGGATGTCCTTTTCGATGCGGTCAAGTTTGTTCGCCATAGTCAAAACTCCTTTCCGATTTTTTAATCCCAATTCATCAATCCGTAACCTCGGATAACGCTGCTGTTCAGGGGATAGCTCTTGATCTTGCAGGCGTTTCCGCTGTTGCCCTCCACGGTGTAGACGTTCGTACCGTCCGTGCCGATCACGATGCCCACATGGTTGGCGTTGCCGCTGTTGTCCCAATCGAAGAAAATCGCGTCGCCGGGGGCGATGTCGCTGTACCCCCGGTTGGCCCACTGGCCCCGTGACTGGAACCAGGCCATGCCCCCGGAGGTGCAGCCAGCAAATTTCGGCTCGGTCAGGCCCATTTGGTTGTAGCACCAAGACACGAAGCAGGCGCACCACTCCACACGGCTGTCAAAGCCGTACCAGCTCCAATAGGGCTGTCCGTTCACATTCCCCACCTGTGATTTCGCGATGTCCACCACGGCGGTATTGCCCGGCCTCGTCCCGTTGACGAAGTGAACGCCGCTGATGTCCTCGGACGCGCTGATGTCGGGGGAACCGCCGCCAAACACAAGGGGATTGTTGCCGCTGGTTTGCAGATAGATGTTGAACATTTCCAACTGCTCCGGGGTCAGTAGCTCCGGGGCGATGGACGCGATAGAGCGGGCGGTCAGCTTCACGTTTAGGATGTAATAGTTATAGGGGACTTGGACGGTGTAGCTGTTGCCCTCGCTGTCCGTCCGGGTTTCCCTGCGGTAGCGGACTTCAACCGTCGTGGTGGTGGTAAGGGTGTACTGCTTGCTGAA
>ERZ777306.2503-NODE-2503-length-23042-cov-21.584156_pt1 | contig 23042 bp, 24 predicted proteins | sample MGYA00374966_ERZ777306 | MGnify/ENA primary metagenome ERZ777306 (study PRJEB29329, sample SAMN06343882) | mouse gut metagenome | isolation source: Mouse cecum | place: Austria: Vienna | collected 2014-11-15 ...
CAGGCCTGTTTTGCGCAAGCAGGATGTGTTTAAATATAAAATAGATGATCAGTATAAAAATTTCATCTTGGCAGGATACTCAAATCATCATCCTTGGGCTGTGCTCATTCTCATTTATCATGCGTCTCCTGCCTTAAAATCGTTTCCCGTTCTCATTTCTTTTTTGTGCCCGCTTTTCGGACTGGTCAAGCGTCAGTTCCGCATCAGTCAAAGAAAAGTCGCCCATCGGTCAAGTTCGATCCGCTCCCATAGCCATTCCCATCTTTAATGCGGCCCCATCTGGACCAAACCGGAACTTTTTGAAAGGAACTGGCCGATTTTATGGCGAGCATTCGCGGTCAAAAGCCGATTGCGGCCTGCGCCGACGGCCTTTGCGGCTCCGAACGTCCTGATCAACGCCAAGGTTTACAATTCCGGCAATGTTCTGCTGGGGCAGTCCGATTGCGAAATTTGGTTTTGTCCATGTATTCCAGGGGAATGAGTACAAGAGACATTCAGGTTGACCTTGCGCTTTTTAGCGCATAAGCTGTTATTCCACAGTCAATCAAATATCGGGGAGATCCCATATCAAGGAGGATTGCATGGATTTTAACAGAAGAAACCTGCTCTGCGGTTTGGGTGGTTTGGCAGTGGGTGGAATGGTTTGCGGCATGTCCTGTAGCTCTTACGCGGCGGAAGCGGAAAAAGCGCCCGGGGGTGGCCGTTTTGCCCAGGTGAATGGGGAATTCGGCTGGAAGCCGCACAAGCTCGATCCCGCCGAAAGCCAGCAGATTGCCTACGACGGCTATTGGTACAAGGGCTATGCCTGCGGCTACGGCACATTTTACGGCATTATCGGCGTAATGGGCGAAAAATTCGGTGCCCCTTACAACCAGTTCCCCTTTACCATGCTCGAAGCCAACAAGGGCGGCGTATCGGACTGGGGCACAATTTGCGGCGCGCTTTATGGCGCGGCTGCCGCTTTCGCGCTTTTCTATCCCCGCAAGGAACGCAACCCCATGGTCAACGAGCTTTTCCGCTGGTATGAAACCACGGCCCTTCCCATCTATAATCCCGGCGAGGCAGCCAGGGGCGTGAAAGGCAAGATCCCCAGCAATGTGGCCGATTCCCCGCTTTGCCATCTTTCCGTTTCCAAATGGTGTTTCGAAAACAAGATCGAAGCCACCAGCAAGGAAAGAAGCGAACGCTGCGGCCGGCTGACTGCCGATGTCTGCAAGAAGGCTGTGGAAATCCTGAACAGGAAAATCGAAGAGGGCAACGCCTTCAAGTGCGCCTATCCCATGCAGAAGTCTGTTTCCTATTGCGGCGAATGTCATCTTACCAAGGGCAATGAGGCCAACTGGGGCAAGGGCATCATGGACTGCACGCCCTGCCATTCCGGCGGCCCGGCTGTTTCCGACAAGTTCAAGGACCATCCGTAGAAAATTTCTCGGGCCTATCAGTCCCGCAATCAACCAGGTTTGCAAAAACGCCCGGGTATTTGCTCCCGGGCGTTTTTTTGCGCTGCCTCCATCCGCCTTGCCCAGGGCGCCTTTGGCAACGCGCAATCAATTTCCGAGTAGCGGCAAGCTCCGCCTGGCGCGGCAGTGCAAATTCGCGTTGCTACTCCTTGCCGGTAGCCGCATCCTCATCCACAATCCAGACCAGATCGCCAACCTGCGGGCGCACAAGCTGGGCAGGCAGGGTCGGCTCCTTCAGCAGGTTGAGCACTTCAGCAAGGGCCTTGTGTTTTTCCGCGCCGCTTACCAGGAACATGCACATCCGCGAATTGTTGATGACAGGCAATGTCAGCGTAATGCGGTCCTCTTTGCGCTCCGGAACGTAAGCATCGGCAACCATACGCTTTTTTTCATGCAGCAGCGGGGAATTGGGGAAAATTGAAGCAGTGTGGCCATCCTCGCCCATGCCCAGCAGCATCAGGTCGAAGCGTGGAATTTCGTTGGAACCCAGCCTGAATTCCTCGCGCAGCAATTTCTCGTAATTTGCCGCTGCCCGTTCGGGATCTTCATCGCCGCGCATCCTGAAGAAGTGTGTTGCCGGAACCCTGGAAAGCAGTTCGCGCCGCGCAAGTCCGTAGTTGCTTTCCGGGTCGTCAGGGCCAACGCAGCGTTCATCCACCCAGAAGATGCTGATTTTTTCCCAGGGCAGGCGTTCCACCCAGTCCTTGTGGGCCAGAAGTCTGAAAAGAGGTTCTGGCGTGTGGCCGCCGGAAAGCGCAATCCGGAATACATCGCGCTCTTCCACAGCCTCCTCGCAGGCAGCGGCGAGAATGTGGGCGGCCCTTTCGGCCATGGCCGCAGGATCTTTGTGAATATGCAAGGAAAGATGTATGGAACGGCTTGGGCCTTTCATTCGGCTTCTCCCTGGTGATGGTTAAAAATTATTTTTTATTTAATTGACGAATAACGGCATGGTGCAAAAGCCAGCAGGGTGATTGTGCCCCGCAATATCGCATGGAATATCAGGATTGGGCACTTCCTTTATATGAAGCACCTTGCCGTTGTTCAGGCCCAATGTCTGCCATTTGGCATGACAGATCAAATGTTGCGCGCCAATCAGGCTGCGGGCAAGGTCGCTTGCGCCGTCAAGCTCGAAATTCCAGCGGTGGCTGAAATCGCTGCCCTGCGGCGCGGCCTGGGCAGCGTTGAGATAGCGCTGCACGATAACCTTGCCGTCAGGCTCGCAAATACTGGCATCAAGCGACATATTGTTGACCTTGACGTCGCTTTTGTTGCGGGCAAGCACATGCACAACCATGACCACCGTTCTGCCATCGCTCAGATAGCCGGCATCGGCAGTACAGGACAGGATGGGCAGGATGCTGTTCATCTGCTTTGTGGTGGCGGCATTCTTGCGCTCGCAGGCTTCGCGCTGGGCCTTGTTCCTGGCCAGTATGGCCACCCGCAGGCGCCGGGCTGTTTCATTGGCATTGACCATGTGCTGTACCCTGAAGCCATCCTGGGTGCGCCGCATATTGAAAACAAGAGTAAAAGGCTCGGACAGCAGGGGGTTTTCGATTTTGGCGTTGAGCAGGGCATTATCCTTGTCTGTGGGATTGATGTTCAAACTCGAAACAAGCTGGCCAATAAAATCGGGCGGCAGAATCTGCAATTCGCGCGCAAGCCTTGCCTCCTCGCTTTCTTCCTCTGTCTTTTTGGAGTTTTCTTCCTTGGCAAGAAATTTTTTCAGAAGCGCAGTCTGAATTATATGCTTTATATTGCGTTGCTGATCTGCGCCGGCCTGGAAAAACGGAAAATTCCTGGCAACGGCGTTTGCCAGATCATCAGTAAGACTGTTGAAATCAACCAGTTTTGCAAGGCGCGCGGGTTCTGGCGGAGAAAGCGCTTCCTTTATTTTGGTGAAGGCATATTCGCTCGTCTGCCGGTATTGATACTGCTGCCAGCCATAAATGCTGCCAGCAACCGCAAGCGCGCCCAAAAGACCGATGATCACGCCGCCGATGATCTTGTGCGCGCGCAGCCTGGCGGCAAGATTGTTGAAAAGTTGGAGTTTCATGAATCCGTTACGTCCTTCTGACAGCCAGAGATATTTTTCTGGCTATATTCCATTGCCGGCACAGGTTTCGGCATGCCGGACCTTATTCTTAATCCCAGGGGGGTTGCCAGGCCAGGAGAATTGAAATCAGCCCGAATAACGCACCATGCGCCCAGAAGCGTTCTTCCGGGCAGCCTGTTGATGAATGAAAAGGAACATTCCCTTTTCCAGCTGGCCACGGGGCCAAGCAGGGTGGAACGGCTTTCAAGGTGGTCTGCGCCCAGACCGTTCAGCATACGCCATAGTCCGGTGCCCGTATTTGCGGGCCATGGCCACGCTTTGGCCCTGCCCCCTATTTTCCAGCAATAAGCCGCCAGGGATGCGCTGTTCCAGAACGTCAGCAAAATTCCATGTTCCGCAACGCGCATGCATTCCCTGGCGCATTTTTCGGGTATTTCATCGCGCAGGTGCAGCACAATCCAGTCTATGGCATTGTCTTCGTACGGCAAATGATCAGCCGTTGCCGGATAAATCTCCAGCATTCTGTTTGCTTCCCTTGCCTGTGCGCGCAAGACGGGATTGGGCTCCACGGCTGCCAGGTCGAAACCGCGCTTGCGGTAAAGGGAGAAGAATGAACCGTCTCCGCAATTTACCTCCAACAGGCTTGCGCCCCTGGCCTGCGGCAGGGCCGCGCCCAACAGATTGAGCTGATGTATGAAGACATAGCTCGAGATGGGGCCCTTGCCAGCAAAAAGTCTTGCTGCGGCTCCATTTTTGCCGCCGTGCGCCATAATTTGTCAGGCCACTACTATGGCCTCAATTTCCACCAGGGCGCCAAGGGGCAGGGCGCCAACTTCCACGCAGGATCTTGCGGGGAATGGTTCCTTGAAAAATTCGCTGTAAATCTTGTTTACCCTGGGGAAGTCCTCGATATGGGCGATAAAGACAGTTGTCTTGGCCACATCTTTAAAATCAAGGTTCTTCGCCGCCAGAATGGCTGCGAGATTCTTGCAGGATTGCGTGGTCTGGGCTTCTATGCCGCCTTCGACAATTTTGCCGGTTTGCGGATCTATCGGCACCTGGCCGGAGATAAAGAGCAGTTCGCCCCTTGTCAGCACGGCCTGGCTATAGGGTCCGACTGCCGCTGGAGCTGCCGTAGTGCTGATTACTTCTTTTTTCATGAACAATTCCTTCTGTTCGCCGGCTTGTTCCGGGTGAATGATTTATGAAGATATTTTTTTATTTATACATCGGAAGGAGTTCAAACACAAAAAGAATATGGCAAACCCCAACCAGAATGCCGTAACAGAGCAGAATGGGCACAAGCATATTGCCGCCCGGCGCCGTATAGGGCCTGGGAGCGTAGTTTTTGCGCTTGGCGCGCAAAAGCATGGCCGGCACGATAACGGACCAGATGGCCGCCGCAAGCCCAGCCCAGCCAATGGCCGGCAAAAAGCCGTCCGGCCAGATCAGGCCGCAAATCATCGGGGGAGCAAAGGTTATCAGCATTGTCTTGGTGCGGCCAAGCCTGCTGTCGTCAAAGCTGCACAAATCCGCCATATAGTCAAAAAGACCGAGCCCCGCGCCCAAAAAGGACGTGGCCACAGCCAGAAGCGAGAAGGCTTCCAGAAAACCCATGACGAAGGAATTGTCCAGGTTCGCCCCGGCCGCGCTGAGCAAATTGCCCACATTGCCGCCTTCGGCAATAACATCCCTGAATTCGGAACGGGGAATAATGCCGTCGGCCGCGCTTATCCAGACAAAATAGCAGAACAGGGCTATCAATGTGCCGTATTTGAGACATTTGTTGATTGTTGGCGCGTCTTTGCCCATGTACTTGACAAGGCTGGGCACGGAGGCATGAAAGCAGAACGAGGTGAGATAGGTGGAAATGGCGCACCAGATGAAGATGGGGCTGCCGTTTTCCTCCAGAATCAGGGAGGGCCGGATATTGCCGATCATTCCGCACAGGGAGAAAATGAGCGCCAGAACCATGCCCCCCATGAGAATGATCGAAAAGCGGTCAACAGCTTTCGAACTCCACCAGATGCAGGCCACAAGCAGGAGAGCGAAAAAAAGGCTGGTCAGCAGGCGCGGCGGCTCCACGCCCAGAAAAGGCGTCAGCGCATGTTGCAGCACGGACCCGCCGCCGCTTACATAGGCATAGACCAAGGTATAAAGCACAAAAGCGACGGAGAGACCGTTGAGCGTGTTCCAGAAAGGGCCGAGAAGATTTTTTACAAGGGTGTGGAAACTGTCGCCCGGGGCAAATTCCAGGTTGACTTCAAGAATTGCCTGGCTTGAACGATACATGCAAAACCAGGAAACCACCAGAACCATGCAGGACCAGTAAAACCACATTCCGGCGGAAATCATTGGCAAGCCGAGCATGCCCGCTCCGATTGCCGTGCCGGCAACAAGCATTGTGCCGCCAACTACAGGAGATAGTTTCATTTGATTCTCTTTCCCAGTTTTTGCATCCTTCGCGCATAATGCCAGCAAGCTCGCTCTATGGCAAGCTTTCCATTACTTCCCGTCTATCCAGATTATGGAGGCCTGGCGCCCGGGGCATTTGTTGTCACGGTATGAGAAAAACTGCTCCCTGTTGGCCAGTGTGCAGATATCCAGGCCAAATATTTGTCTGGCCGGAATGCCGGCCGCCTGCAACTGTTCCCTGGTCAGGTTCCAGAGATCCATGCAGCGGTTTTGCTCATCCAGCCAGGGGCGGAACTCCTCCGGCCATTCCTTTTCAAAATTGACAAACCGGGCATTGGCCGGTCCAAGACTTGGGCCCCGCACGGCAAAAACATCGCGGGCCTCAAGCTTGTATGTGGCGCAAAACCTTTCCACCGCTCTTTGGGGGAAATTTGCCCGATTGCCGCGCCAGCCGGCATGAATGGCCATTATGTGCCCGCCAGCACTGTGCGCCACCAGGATGGGCTGGCAATCAGCTGTCTTGATCACAAGGCCAAGATTTTTTTGCCGGCTCATCATGCCATCGGCCTTTGGAAGGTCAGCGGGCTCAAGGCCGGTGGCAGCTGGCTCGACAAGCAATTCATCGCCATGAACCTGATGCGCTTCCGCCAAATTTGCCAGGCCACGCGGCACAAGCCGTGCCACAATGTGTTCGCGCGCTGCCAGGACTTTTGCCCTGTCCTGCCCGGCCCGAAAGGAAATGTTTCCCGCAAGGGGGGCCGCCCCCTCAAAACGTCCTGTGAAAACGCAATGCACATTTGCAATGCCGGGAAAGGCGAAATCCAGGAAGCAGGCCTTCATTTCCTCACCTCATGACAGCCGTTTTCGCTAAAAATACAATCCATTTTGCAGTCCCAGGACATTGCCTCGAGGGCATCGACAATCTGAAAGCCATAACAAAAGCCGAGCAGCGGCCATGCGTGCTTGCGCGCGCCCAGAAAACGGTCGTAATATCCGCCGCCAAAGCCAAGGCGATTGCCCGCAAGATCAAAAGCCAGCCCGGGAACAAGCATCAGCTCCGGAGCAAAATTATCCGGCCCAAAGCCCGTGATGAATTTTTTTGGCTCCGGGATTCCAAAATTGCCGCTTTCAAGATCGCCAAAGCCTTTTACAGGCGCAAATTCCATCAGCCTGTTTTTCAGGGTTCTGGGCATATAAACCGTCTTGCCGTCATCAAGAGCTCCTGTCAGCAAAAGCTCCGTCCCGAGTTCGCCCTGGATCGGCATATAAAGGGCAATTGAGCGCGACTTTTCAAAAAGCTCATGGGCGAGGAGTTTTTTTTGAGCTGCCATTGACCAGGGCCTGCACTTGTCGGGGGGCAGGGCTTTCCTGGCGATCTTGAGCTTCTCGCGCAAATCCGCCCTTTCCCGGCAGGCTGCATCCTTTTCCTTGCCCGCAAGATGTGGCACAATGTTTTTCAAAACGGAATGATTATTCATCCGCGAGTTCCTTTGTGGTTTGAGACCTCGGTCTTCAGGCAGAACAAGTCCGCACCCCGCACTCTCTGGCGGGGTATCAGACGCGGGCTGGCCTGGGAGGGGGGTCAGACCCATCCCGGGCGCAAGACGCAAAGCCCTGAAGGGCCTTGCTGCCAATTTGGTTGCGCATAAATTGTAACAAAGGATGGATTGTAATGCCAGACAAGCGGCAAAGCCCCGAAAACATTGGGTTGCTCTGGATTGTGGTAGGCGACATTCATGACGAGACAGGAAATTTTGCGAAAATTCCCGAACTTGTGAAAGCAGCGGGCATTATTGTAACCGGTGATCTCACCCAGTTTGGCGGGGCGAAGGAAGCCAAAAAGGTGCTTGAGGCCATCGGGGAGAGCGGCCTGCCCGTGCTGGCCCAGATTGGCAATATGGACAAGCCCGAAATTGACGAATGGCTGACGGGCGCCGGCATCAATCTCCATACTGTGGTGCGCGAGCTTGCCCCGGGCATTGCCATTTTCGGCATTGGAGCCTCGACTCCTACGCCATTTAACACGCCAAGCGAATTTCCCGAAAAGACATACTCGCACTGGTTGAAGCAGGAATGGGATCAGGCCGGGAAATATCCCTCTACCGTGCTTGTTTCCCACAATCCGCCAAAGGACACGGTTTGCGATTATATTCCGGAAGCCGGCATTCATGTCGGGTCCGTCGCGGTGCGCGAATTCCTGGAACAGAACCAGCCGGATATCTGCCTTTGCGGCCACATTCACGAAGGCCGCGGACTTGACCACGTTGGCCGCACCCTTGTTGTCAATCCGGGCACGCTGGCCTCCGGCGGTTATGCCGTTATGACTTACGCCGACGGCAAGCTTTCGGCCGCCCTGGGGCAGGTGTAGCCATGCAAAAGCCATTGGACTGGTCAAAAAAACGCTGTGTTGTGCTGGATATGGACGGCACGGTCTATTTGGGCCATATCCCGATTGAGGGCGCCGTCGATTTCATTACCAAACACTGGAATGATCTTGATTTTTATTTTTTGAGCAACAATACATCCAAATCGCCGAATTCCTATATTGAAAAGCTCAATGGCATGGGGATTCCGGCGCGCCGGGAGCTGATGCTTTCGCCGGTCACGCCCCTCGTGGATTTTTTGCGCGCCAATAAAATCCATTCCGCCTACATAGTCGGCAATGACGACTTCAGGCGCGATTTGAAAAGCCGCATGCCGGAACTCGAAATGGGGGAAAAAAACGCCCGGGCTGTAATCCTGGCCTATGATACCGAGCTCACTTACGAAAAGCTTTCCAGGTCGGCCCTTATGCTGCAAAAGCCGGAAGTCCTCTTTCTGGCAACCCACCCCGATCTGGTCTGCCCATCCCCGGAAGGTCCCCTGCCGGATGTGGGCAGCATGATCGAGCTTTACAATACCGCAACCGGCCGGCGCCCTCAGCATATATTCGGCAAGCCAGACCCGGCCGTGCTTGCGCCCCTGCTTGCCCGCTATGATAAAAAGGACATGATCATGGTTGGCGACCGGCTTTCAACCGACAAGAAACTTGCCGAAAACGCCGGAATTGACTTTGCGCTGGTGCTGAGCGGAGAGGCCACGCGGGAAGATCTGGCCAGGGAAGCCAGCCAGCCTGCCGTGGTGCTGGAAGATCTGGGCAAGGCTTTTTGGGTCGGCAAATAGCGATTGCGCAAAAGCAGATTTTGCCTGCGGACGCAAAAAGGGGCGGATACCATCCTGGTTCCGCCCCTTGTCATTTTTTCGTTACTGGCCCATTAGCCAGTTCATCGGCACGAGGGACAGCTTCGGGAAGAAGAGCAGCAAAAAGAGCATTATCAGTTCGACTACCAGGAATGGAATCAGATGCTTGATCAGTTCCACAATCTTGATATTGCCAACGCCGCAGACAACGTAAAGCACGGTGCCGACCGGCGGCGTGATAACGCCTATGCCCAGGTTGAGGATGAAGAGCAGACCAAAGTAGTAGGGGTCAATGCCGGCCTGCTGTACCATGGGGAAGAACACCGGCGCAAAGATCAGGATGTTCGGCGTAAGGTCCATGACCATGCCGATGAGGAAGAGGAAGATATTGATGCTCAAAAGCAGCAGGATGGGTGAATCCATCAGCGGTTCGAATAGCGCGCCCATTTGCTGCGGAATGTCAGCGGAGGTGATGAAGTAGCCAACGGCCGACGCTGTTGCCACGATGAGCATGACGACCGATGTGGTGCGCGCCGCTGCCGCGCTGACGCGCAATAGCTGCTTGAACGTCAGCTCGCGATAGTAAAGCACACAGACCACGATTGCATACACGGATGCGAACGCGCCGCCTTCTGTGGGGGTGAATATGCCGAAACGGATGCCGCCCAGCAAAAGCACCGGCATCAGGAAGGCCGGGGTTGAATCCATGATGATCTTGATTTTTTCCTGGCGATTGAAGGTAATGGTTTCATTGTAGCCGTCAATGCGCACAATGAAAAACCACACGACCATCAGCGCAAGGCCGATGAATATGCCGGGGAAAAGGCCGATCATGAAAAGCTTGGTGATTGAGAGCCCGCCAATTGTCGCGCCAAGCAGGATGAAGTTTGTTGATGGCGGAATGATCGGACCAAGAATGGCGCCCGAGGCAATGACGGCTCCGGCGCGGCCAGGCTTGTAGCCAACTTCTTTCATCATTGGCAGGAGCAGGGCCCCCAGGGCGGCAGCCTCGCCAACCGAACTGCCCATCAGGCCGGCAAAGATGATGCTGGAAATGACGGCCGCGTAACCCAGGCCGCCGCGAACCCGCCCCATCATCAGCTGGGCCAGCTGCACGACCCTTTGGGAGAGGCCGCCGGCAGCCATGATTTCGCCCGCGAAGACGAAGAACGGAATGGCCATCAGGGGATAGTTGTTGGCTCCGTCCAGCATGGTTGTGGCAATGATGATCGGATCAAAGAAATCCGCGTGGAGCATCAGGGCTATGGCGCAGATAACCAGCACCAGGCAGATCGGTATGCCAAAGGCCAGGAAGAAAAAGAGGGTGGCCAGAAAGATGAACAGTTCCATTTCTTCCCCCTAGTGCTTCATGAAATCTTCGGTCGGGCGCCTGAGCAGCGCGATGAAATCCCTGAACTGGATGATCAGGGAAGCGGCGGCCATTATCGGCAGCGTGCCATAGATAAAGGTCATGTTCACGCCGGTGGAAACAGATTCCTGGTCGTAGGTGCTCATCACATACTCCACGCCGCCCCACAGGAGTATGGCCATCACGGTCATGCCGATAAGGCTGGCAATGATTTCAATTGTCTTGCGCGAGGTTCCGTGCAGCATATCGACGAACATATCCACCGCGATGTGTTTTTTGCGGTAGAAAGCTTCGATTGAGCCAAAAAATGTGATGTAGATGAACAGAAACCTGGCCCATTCCTCGCTTGGCGGATAGCTTGACGAGAAAAGGTAGCGCAGCATGGCGTTATAGAAGACGAGACCAATCATGCCGAGAAAGATGACGGCACAAAATACCTGAAATAGAAATTCGCCCAGGGTATCTTTTTTTGGCGTGGGCTCGGCTTCCGGAATTGTGTCCAGCACCTGGGCGTACTCGGCCGGATCTCTTTCCGGCCCGCGATTTTCCTGGTCTGGTTGTTTCGGCATAGCGACCTCATCAAATTATGGCGGTTATTTGCTGAACCAGAGGGCATGATCCAGTCCCCCGCATTACGCATAATTGCCTGCCGTAATTAAATGTCCATATAAAGCGTGGGCTCCATGCAATATCTGGAGTTTGATATGTATATTTATTTTACGGCAGGTGCTTACTGCTGAAATGCCGGATAAAACTGGAACGCTGTAAAAAGGGGCCTCGCGCCCATTGGCGGAAGGCCCCGGAAACAGGCTGCTTCGCGGCTACTTCGCGTACCTGGCCGCGCTTTCGAGGATTTCCCTGGCATTGGGCACATACTGCTTGCTGTTCGGATCGGTGAACAGGCTCCAGCTGCGCTCGCCGGCTTCCTTCATGTACTTCTTGAGTTCGGGAGTGGGCTCGGAAATCTTGCCCTTGGCATCGGTAATTTTCTTTTCGGCGTCGGCATCGGCCTGGACCATCATCTTCCAGACGTCTTCCGCAGCCATCTGGGCGGCCTGGTCAAACCACTTGCGATCCTGTTCGGGAAGCTTGTTGTAGAACTTGTCGTTGATGAACAGGGAATGCAGAACAAGAATATGGCCTGTCTTGGTGATCTCGGGGGCATATTCGTACACGCCGGTGGAAGCGATATCGGTCATCGGGCTGTCGCCGCCGTCAATGGCGCCGGATTCGATGGAGGTCATCACTTCCGCGAAAGGCATGGGCTGACCGGAAATGCCGGCTTCCTTCGCAAAGTTTGTGTAAAGCGGAATGTTGGGCACGCGCATCTTCAGCCCCTTGATGTCGTCAATGCTCTTTACCGGATTCTTGGTGTAGAAATGACGGAAACCAAGCGGAAAGACATTCATGGTGCGCATGCCGGACTTTTTGTCAAAGCCGTCGGTGATCAGCTTGAAAGTATCGCCCTGCATGGCGCGGTGGGCGTGGTCCAGGTTTTCATACAGCATCGGGGTTTCCAGCATGGCCATGGCCGGGTGGAACTTGGACATCTGTGTGCCGGTGGCGCACATCTGGATTGTGCCGCGCCTGGTCTGGTCAATGTAGGAGTCTTCCTTGCCAAGCTGGCTGTTGGGATAGACCTTGACATCGTATTTGCCGTTGGAAAGTTGTTTCAGGTATTCGCCGAATTTGTGCATTCCAACAGTCTCGGGCTCGCCTTCTGGCTTCATGCCGGCGATTTTGATCACCTGGGCCTTTTCCGCGGCATCAGCCGTTGAAGCGTTGAGCAGAGCCATGCCGCAAAGTAGTCCCATAGCCAGGAACAATGCAACAAGTTTTTTCATTAAATTCCTCCTTGAAGTGTCCGAAAAACGCATCTCCTCCAAATGCCATAGGGAATGAGGCGGAGACGTTTCCATTTGTTTCGCTTGCCGTTAATCTACTTGACTAGAGGCATAAAGTTCAATGCTTTTTTCATAAAAATTTTTGCCAAATTTGAAATTTTGCCATTTTTGTCCTGCCGCAACACAAAAATGGCGTGCCAGGCCGGATTTTTATTGTACCCGAACGCAAGCCCGGCACGTTATTCCTTGATGCCGCCAGGAATAAGCGACAATTGTCCGCTGCCACCCGCAGGGCGCTGCAGCAAGGAAATTGGCTTTCCGGACCGGAATGGATGCAGAGGACATGAGCGCACAGGGCACTGGTCGGCCTCCGTGGCCACGCCCCCGCAGCAATCCACGCATTTTGCCCTGATGGCTTTCAGCAAGGTAAGGGTATTGTTTTTTTCGGTCATTATTTGATACTCACTCAAACAGGCCAAAGGACATAAAACCATTAATATAAAAATGGCATTTGTGATGACGGAAAACCGGATTCTGCAAAAATCTGTTCCTTTTGGCAATTATAAAAGCCAGACTTTATTAGAGCGTTTGCGTAATGAAATTAGACAACCGCCCCGGTGGCTGCGGCAGCAGACACCCGCGCCGGCCACGCCGTCCCGCAGGGACGTTTGCGTTGCCGGCTTCGCTGGCTTACGCAAATGGACAGCATAGCTAATGAGGCCGCAGCTCGTCTGTGGCTGAAATTATGGCAGCGCAAATGAATGAAAATATCCATTGGAAATGGATATTTTCATTCATGAAATGCTATAGGGCGTTATGCAATGAAATTGCGTAAACGCTCTAACGCGACTTTGCCTGCAAAGGCGCGTCAGAGAATATCTCAAGGCAAACTTGCTTTGCCGTTAAAAAATATTTTCAATGCGAAAAAACTATAGGAAGGGAAAATCCTGACAATTGCAAATCGCGCGGCCCTGTGTCAAGGTAACTGGAATTTCCTGTTTTATGGCGGGAGCCGAATATCGGTAAAATTAAAATTTTTGGGGAGTTTTCATGAAAAGACAATTATGCGCTGCCATTTGTATTTGTTTTTTTGCTGTAAGCGGTTGCGCCAATTTCAATGTCCAGAAAGGCGTTTCCTCGGGGGTAAACCTGCTCAGGGCCGCATCGGTCTCCGATAGTGAAATCAAGGATATGAGCCGGCAAATGCGCGCAAGCGACGATGCCAAAGCCACGGTTGCCGCTCCTAACAGCGAATACGCGCAAAGGCTGGCAAGAGTTACCGAAAAGCTGCAAAGCGTCAACGGCGTGCCCCTGAACTACAAGGTTTACATGACCAATGAAATGAATGCCAATGCCACGCCCGATGGCTCCGTGCGCGTGTATTCCGGGCTGATGGACAAGATGAACGACGATGAACTGCGCTTTGTTATCGGCCATGAAATTGGCCATGTCGCCCTTGGACATTCAAAGAAGGCCATGCAGGTTGCCTACACAACCGCGGCCGCCAGGGACGCGGCCGGCGCAATCAACCCATACGCTGGCGCGCTTGGCGATTCAACCCTTGGCAAGCTTGGCGAGCAGTTTGTAAATTCCCAGTTTTCCCAAAGCCAGGAAAGCGACGCCGATGCCTACAGCATGAAATTTCTCGGGGAACACGGCTATAACACCAGGGCAGCAGGGTCTGCCTTGCGCAAACTGGCCACGCCGGGAAGCCAGGGCGGCATTGTCAACGCAATGTTCTCCACCCATCCGGATCCGCTCAAACGCGCTGCCAAAATGGACGCCCTTGCGGCTGCCGGGAATTAGGGTGTGTCGTCATTTGATTTTAGCCCATATTGCTCCGCGCCGAAGACGGCTTGTTGCAATATGGGGCCCTGGCGGCAGACACAGCCCCCAGGATGCCAGGCTCTCCATTGAACATCATAAAGTGTAAAAATCGGTTTATACAGATTAAGTGGCACTATCCATGTTTCCAGAGGCGGATTTACCATCAGGCCCGATACTCCGCTGGATGAATTATAGATAAAGTGGCCTGGAATCACTCCAGGCCACTCGAATATTCAACTGTTTCCATTACAGCACTTGCAGGAAGCGCAGTCACCTGAACGAGACGTTGCACCATCGATCCATGTGGAAATTTCCTCCTTGCTTGGAACCCGTCCCGTAACCTTTACAACGCCGTCAATGGCGATTGCCGGAGTGGACATGACACCCGCCGCCATCATCTCCTTGAGATTGGACACCTTTTGTACAGTGATATTTTCTCCTTTGGCAGCAGCGACTTTCCTGACCAGATTTTCAGCTTCCGCGCATTTGGCGCAGCCTGGGCCGAATACTTTTATTTCCATATTTCTCTCCTTTGCTATCATTGGATGTGAGAACCGAGGCTATTGAACAGCCAGCCCATGAGCGTAAATATTACCCACAAGTAACATATAAAGGCCGCTTGCAGTTTGATGGTCATAATTTGGCGCAGCATCATCATTTCCGGGATGCTGGCCGCCACCGCGCTCATGCAAAAAGCCATTGTCGTTCCTATGGGTAAACCTTTGACCAACAGGCTTTCCATGATCGGCACAATTCCTGTCACATTGGAGTAAAGAGGAATTGCCACCAATACGGCAACGGGAACTGACCACCATTCCCCAGCACCAAAATTTTTTGCGAACCAGTCTTGCGGAACAAAGCCGTGCAAGACCGCGCCTATGCCTACGCCGATGACGACCCACTTCCAGACACGTCTGTAAATGGATGCCATCTCTCCATAAGCGAATACATGCCGTTGCTTTATGGTCAGTTTTTGCGTCTGCCCCCTTTCATTGACATTATGCATGCGCGGCGCGTTGTTTATGGCATCTATCATGAAAGGTTGAAGCCAGCGCTCCGCCCTGATGCTGTCCATGAAAACTCCGCCGATGATACCAGCAGCCATGCCCACTGCCACATAGATCATCGTGAACTTCCAGCCAAGCAGACCCCATAACAACACTACGGCAATTTCATTGACAAGCGGGGAAGTGATAAGGAAAGACATGGTTATGCCAATGGGTATGCGCGCTGTGGTGAAGCCGAGAAAGAGCGGAATACTTGAGCAGGAACAAAATGGAGTGACAGCCCCGAACAGGACGCCGAGAAAATAGCCGAAGCCGCGCCGCTTTCCCATAAGATAGTCCCGTACCAGCTCAACATTTAGCGACGCGCGAATCCAGGCGATGGCGTATATCAACGCCATCAGCAGCAGAAGAATTTTTACCGTATCATAGATAAAAAATTCCAGTGAAGCGCCCCAATGCGAGCCAGTGGCAATGCCGAGCAAGTCAAAAACAAGCCAATGCGAGACGGCGGAAATATAGCTGTAAGCCAGCCACCAAATTGTGCCGAAAACTAATATCGCCAGCAGATATTTTATATCCCAGCTACTGGAGCTTTTCTCCTGATCCGCCGGTTTTGCTTCCAGGCAGCAACAGTCGGTATTGTTCGTATCCATGATTGACTCCAGCTTATTGCATCAATAGAAGTTGAATAATTGAAGTTTACAAGAAAAAAATTGCCTTCATTAATCAATCCGTCTGGGCAGGAGACGCCCCGCCGGACTTGCATCTCTGAACCGCTTACAGGCGTCAGAATTGTTGGAACAGCATTCCTCTGTGAGGTAACTTATAATCTAAAGCATAAGCGGAATATTGACCTTATAACGCATGAAGCGTCCTTCGCGTTCCACATTCACCAGGCCATTATGGACTATGGCCTTTAGATGAAAGGAAAGATTGCTGGAAGGAATATCAAGTTGCTTGGCTATATCACCCTGCACGAGGCCGTCAGGCGCACGTTTCACTGTTATATTCATCATAAGCAAACTATTTAGACGGATTACGCCAAAAAATAAGAGATAATCAATTTCAATCAAACCCATTGGAGGATAATTTGACATGAGCGATACAGAGGAAATGTTTTTACGGCTGTCCCAGGTGCTTGATATTATTCCAATCAGCAGAAGCTGCTGGTGGAAAGGCTGTAAAGAAGGAAAATACCCAACGCCGCTCAAAATTGGAGCGCGGACTACAGTCTGACGGGCATTCGAAATTCAGGAACTTGTAGCCAGATTGTCGGGAGGCAAAGGAGAAAATGGAGAAAGCAGAAAATGAAAGCGCATTTTCCCCGTTGGGCGTCCAGATTTGTCCTTGCCAAAATTATCAAGACTTCTTATTTAAAAAGGGAACTTCAGCCCGTCCTGGCAGACAAGGCTGAAGTTGGCACGGCGCGGATAGCGCCCCCATTTCCGGCTACTACAATTGTACCGTTATTTTACGACCTCGGCTCATCTGTCCAGTTTTGAGCCGAGGTCAACCTCTACATGGCCTTGGTGCCCAGTAAAAGGATCAGGGCGACGAGCGAGGCGAGAATTAGTTTCCGCATGGCTATGCCCTCCTTATCCGTTTGCGCCGTGCCGACGCATAGTCCAGAGGGTAGCCGGAACAAAGTTCTTTTAATTGCAAATTTGTAATTCCGCAATAAAAAGCATTTCGTTTTTTTTTTCGCAAGTTCTCCGTCATCTTTCAAAAAAGTTTTTTAGAAATTTCTTCCTGTCAAACTCAATTATTCATCCCAAATCCCTGGGGTGTGTCGTCATTTGGCAAATAACGTAACCAAACTGATAGCAAAGCCCTTCTTGCTGCGCCAAAGCGACAACGATAATCTGGCTATTGCAAAGCCGGATAAGCCGCCAATATTTTTCCAAATTCGGAACACGACACGATTTTCGCGCCCTCAACTTGCGCAGCCAGGTCCCCGGTTACGGTTTTGGCGTCGATTGCCGCCTGCAGGGCCGCCCGGATGCTTTGGGCCGCTTCAGGCTGGCCTATATGTTCCAGAAGCATGGCTCCGCACAAAACCAGACTTGACGGATTGGCCCTGTCCTGGCCGGCAATTGTCGGAGCCGTGCCGTGGGTGGCTTCAAAAAAGGCCAGGGTGTCCGACATGTTGACGCCAGGCGCCACGCCAAGGCCGCCCACCTGCGCCGCAAGCGCATCCGAAATGTAATCGCCGTCAAGATTTGGGGTTGCAATCACGCTGTATTCAGCGGGGTGGAGCAGAGCTTCCTGGAACATGGCGTCGGCTATGCGATCCTTGATGACCAGACGACCGGGCACGCGCTCTTTTTCAGTGCAGGTCAGATCGCCAAATTCATCCCTGGCCACGTCATGGCCCCATTGCCGAAAAGCGCCTTCCGTGAACTTCATGATATTGCCCTTGTGCATCAGGGTTACGCTGGGCAATTTGCGCTCCAGGGCATATTTTATGGCGCGCCGGATCAGCCGTTTCGAGCCTTTTTCGGTCATAGGCTTGATGCCGATGGCCGCATCTGGCGGCAGGGCCGCGCAATTGAGCTCATTGCGCAGAAAACTCCCCAGTTTTTCGGCTTCTGCGCTTTTGGCCGAAAATTCAATGCCGGCATAGACATCTTCTGTATTTTCGCGAAAGATGACCATGTTCACAAGCTCGGGATGCTTTACCGGTGTTTCGAGACCGGGGATATGGCTGACTGGCCTGATGCAGGCATAGAGATCCAGCCCCTTGCGCAGGGCCACGTTCAGGCTGCGGATGCCCGTGCCCACAGGCGTGCCCAGCGGGCCTTTCATGGCCAGATCCGCGCCTTTCAGCGTTTCGAGCGTTTCATCCGGAAGTGGGGATCCGGTTTTTTGCACGGCTTTTTCGCCAGCCAGCAGTTCGCGCCAGTCAAATTCAATGCCGGCACTTTTTGCGGCCCTGTCGATGACTGGCCGCGCCGCCCGCCAGATTTCCGGACCTATGCCATCCCCTTCTATCCAGTATATGATCTTGCGTTCTGCCATACCCTTTTTACCCTTCTTCATAATGTTTTTTGCATGTCGCAGCCACCAGAGCGTTTGCCTGATTTCATTACGCAAACGCTCAATAGCATTTTAAGCATGAGAATATCTCTTAACGGCAAAGCAAGTTTGCCTTGAGATATTCTCGCGCGCTCCTTTGCAGGCAATGCCGCATCAGATTTCTTCATCATCCACTGCGGAATCATCCGAATCCGCGCCCACTTCGTGCTGCAGCGAACGCGCGCGTTTGAGCAGCTCCTCAAGCTGGATGTCGCCGCTGACCACGCCAACAATGTTGTCCTTGGCATCGGTTACGGCGCAGGAGACGGTAATCACCAGCTTGCCAGTAAAATGCGACTGGTAAACATCCATGATATGCAGCTCGCCAGACTGCATTGGCATCTTGAACCATTCCCGGCCCGAAAAATCATAACCCGGATTGAGGTTGGCATAGATATCCGCATATTCCGAATCCGCTATCGCCGAACAGACCATTTTGCCCGTGGCATCGGTCAGGCAGGCAAACTGGATAAAAGGATACTCGGCAACAAAGTCATTGAGTGCCTTGCACGATGCCTCGTCCAGCTTCGCAAGGAGGGGATTGCGCGAAAGACGGATAATCAGGTGCGCGGCCAGGTCGCCGGCAAGGCTCTTCATGCGGTCAAATTCGGTAATGAAAAGTTCGGGCATGAAACGCTGCACAAGCGCTTCCATTTCGGAATGTGAAAAGCTGGTTGTGCGGCCGCCGTCCGTATAGGCCGCCATAATCGCGTCATAAATCTTGCCAACAGCGGGATGCTTTTTGGACACCTGTCTTTCTTTCGGAAGCCCGAGGCTGGTATTTATCCAGTAGGCCACGCCTGCCCGGCCTGTCTTGTCGGTAACAATGATTGGCACAGGGCGCCCGAGCAGGGTTCTGGTATCAAAAATATTGTAAATTTCCTCGTTTTTGGCCAGGCCATCCACATGCACGCCCGCGCTTGTGGCATTGAAATCGCGGCCCACAAAGGGATAGTTGGGGGGAATTGCGTACTGAAGCTCATTTGTGAAAAATTCGGCCAGATCATTCAGCACGGCCGTATCCGCAGCCGCGTCATCTCCCGTGAGTGATATGTATTCGATGAGCAGGGCCTCGAGCGGCGTATTGCCCGTGCGCTCGCCAAAACCGAAAATGGTTGAATTGACCGCGCCGCAGCCATAAAGCCAGGCTGTTACGCCATTGGCCAGGGCAAGGTGGAAATCGTTGTGCCCATGCCATTCCAGCCATTCGCCAGGAACGCCGGCTTCGTCGGTAAAGGCGCGGGCAATGCGCTGCACGGAACGGGGCAGGGCCGCGCCGCTCCAGGGCACGCCATAGCCCATTGTGTCGCAAAGGCGAATCTTGACGGGCATGCCGCTCTGGAGGGAAAGCTCCATCAGCTTCTGGGCAAGAGGCAGGCAAAAACCGTAAATATCGGCGCGGGTAACATCCTCGAAATGGCAGCGGGGAATAATGCCCCATTCCAGGGCCTGGCTTGCCAGGTCAACATACATGCGCATGGCCTCGCTGCGGGTTTTGCCCAGTTTGAGGAATATGTGATAATCCGAAACGCTGGTCAGCATGCCGGTTTCCTCGAATTCCATGTCGCGGACAAGCTGCAGATCTTCCCGATTTGCCCGTATCCAGGCAGTGACGCGGGGAAACCTGTAGCCGCGCGCGCGGCAGACATCGACACATTTGCGGTCGCGCGGGGAATAAAGGAAAAATTCCGAACTTTCGATCAGGCCGCTTTTTCCGCCAAGGCGGTGCAGAAAATCAAACATCTTGGCCACCTGGCGCACAGTGTACGGCGGCCTGGCCTGCTGACCGTCGCGAAATGTGGTGTCTGTAATCCGCATCCTTGCGGCCGGCCTTGGCGCAAGCAGAATACCGTCAAAACTCGTGCGGCAGATGCTGGTATATGGGAAGAGTTCACGGTAAAGCCGCGCTTTGTCGGTATCCTGCAATGAAAGGGAACGATCCGCTCCCTGATGGTGAATTAAGGCCATCTATTGATTCTCCTGGAGATTTTTCCGCAGTATGGTTTGAGAGAATTTTGCAGGCCAGATAAGCCAGAAGTCATATTATAGCCAGTATTTTTTAAGCCGTAAAGCAAACAGAAAAGCCCGGATTTGCTTGTCCGGGCCGTGAGTGGCAAACAAGAAAGCTGTGTGGCAGGCTTAAAAATTGTCGTCAGCGCGGCCCACGGCAAAGATGGCGCCATTGGGCACGCCGGCAAATTCGCGGCTGCCATAGACCAGGGCCGTTGAATCGACATAAAATTCCGGCCAGGGACCGAATGTGGCGCCAAGGGTATGGAGCATGGCAATGGCTGTGGGCGTTACCAGTTCACCCGCGTTTTCAAGGCCAAAAGACTTGACGCGCGCGCCAGGCAAAAGGGCCAGGACCGCTGGCGCCGGGGCGGGCAGGGCGCCGTGGGCGCAATTTATGCAGCCATCTGCAAGCGGCAGGGGACTGCAGACAAGGGCATCTATACCCAGCCTGGCATAAAGCGCGCAGGCCAGGCAAATGTCCAATATGCTGTCCAGCGCGCCGACTTCATGAAAATGCACTTCATCCACGCTTTTGCCGTGTACGGCTGCTTCGCATTTGGCGAGCAGCGAAACACATTGCCGGGAAAGTGTTTTGGCCCTGTCATCAAGTGAACTGCGTGTTATTATATCGTTGATGTCGCCAGGCGTGCGGTGTCCGTGGGCATGAGGCAAATCCACGCGCAGATGACAGCCCCCGATGCCGTTGACCAGTTTGCGCTTGATGCCGATGGTTCCGGCCAGAACGGGCATGATGGCACCGGCCATGTCATTTATGGCCTTGTCGCCTTCCGCGGATGAGGGCTGGAGATTTTGTTCCTCGAGCCAGGCATACCCGAGGCCGCAACAGAGCATATCGCCAGAAAGACCGGAAAATGATCTGATGGTCAGGATTTTGCGCTGCCGGTTTTCGCAAGCCGGGGCACGATGCTCATGTCCGTCCGGTTCATGTTCGTGATGATGGTTTGCGTCTTGTCCGTTTTTGTCGCTCATAGGAGATTCACTACCCTGGCCGCGGCGCAGGCCGCGCCGTAGCCGTTATCAATGTTCAGGCAGCTTATGCCGGGGGCGCAGCTGGCCAGCATGCCATCGAGAGCCGCCTTGCCGCCGCTTGAAACGCCATAACCTATTGAAGTGGGGACGGCAAAAATCGGGCGCGGGCAAAGGCCGCCGACAACGCTTGCCAGGGCGCCCTCCATGCCGGCTACAACGATTACGGCGTCATGGTCGTTGATTTGCTCGAGATGGTGGGCAAGCCTCCACAGGCCGGCAACGCCGCAATCCTCGAAAATGGTGTTCGTGATGCCCAGGTAATCCAGGGTTCTGGCTGCTTCGTGGCTTACGGGCGCGTCCGCTGCCCCGGCCGAGACTATGGCCACCTTTCCCTTGTCATTTTTGGGCATTCTGGCCGCAAAGGCCGTGCTGGAAAGGGCGTCATGGTCGTATGACGCTCTGGCGTCTTGCGGCAGGCCTTGCCAGACATCGCTGGCAAGGCGCGTGAAGAGGATTGGCGGCTTGCCGGATGAGAAGCGCCGCAAAAGATCGATGAGCACATTTAAAGGTTTGCCCTGGCAAAATACGGCCTCCGGCAAGCCGATGCGGCCAGTCCGCGCGAAATCGAAAAGCACGCCTGTTATTTCCTGCATATTTTCCATGTGGGGAATTTACAATGCAGGCCAGTTCCTAACAAGCCCGATTATCGCACAAAATTGCACGATTTTTTTTTTTTTTTTTTTTTTTTTTTTTTTTTTTTTTTTTTTTTTTTTTTTTTACAAAATTACGGACCAATCAGGAAGCAAGGGATGCCATATAGCTTTTCGCGTCGGCAAGGTTTCAGATGTCTTCCGGCTTATCAGCATGAGCCGCACTTTTTATAGAGCGGCTCATGCTGAATTCTATGATCACCAGCCAACTTTCACGTTCGCGAAATGTCGCGCAACCTTCCTCAACTGTGTCGGAATGTCAATTCCTTGCGGGCATTGCCAGGAGCATTCTCCGCAGTCATTGCAACGGGCTGCTTCCTGTGGGCTATTTTTCAGCTCAAGGCCATAATGATGTTCGCAAATCGGAATCCTGTTCAGTTCAAACTCCTTCGTGCTGTTGTACATTGAAAAACAGCAGGAAATGAATACCCCATGCGGGCATGAGCAATGATTGCATTCGGTGCAGTTCACGCCGTTGTCCACAGCATCCACCTTGCCGTAGACATTGTCGATTGTCGGAAGACGCATGCATCCATACCCGAGTACGGAAACCTTTTCTCCCGTTTTTCCTAGGGTCCTGAACAGCATGCTGTCGCGTCCGGAACCTGCTCATCGAAAAAGTTGATGCCCATGAACATGCGGAAGGCGTGGCTATCATATATGGCCTCTTCATCAGAAATATTGAACCAGCATTGCAAAAGATACATTCGCAGCATTATTTCGATGCCGCGTGGCTTGCGTTCGCGTTTTCCGGCCGGGTAATATGGCTCAATCAGGGAAATCCAGACCGCCCAGGGAATAAAAGCATCCATAGCGCGAAGAAATTCTTCTCTTTTGGTTGTTCTTTTACGCAAACTATTTTCAAAATCGCTCATGCTGGTCTGTTTCATATAGAATTCCCTTCGTGGAGATTCTACAACAAAATTGCACTCTTGGCGATAATTATTTGCCCAATTAATCAGTGATTCCTTAACGACTTGAAAGGCATCGCGTTTAGAGCAAATCGTTGTGCGCATACCTTTCATTCCTTTGTCGCCCTGGCATTACTGATCTTCCAAATTTTTACTAAACAATATTTAGCAAAGCTGCTACACTG
>ERZ777306.2505-NODE-2505-length-23015-cov-6.974695_pt1 | contig 23015 bp, 17 predicted proteins | sample MGYA00374966_ERZ777306 | MGnify/ENA primary metagenome ERZ777306 (study PRJEB29329, sample SAMN06343882) | mouse gut metagenome | isolation source: Mouse cecum | place: Austria: Vienna | collected 2014-11-15 ...
AGCTCGTAGGCCTGCAGATATTTGGCGGAAGTGTTGTCGATGACCTCCTGCGGCAGCCGCGGCGGGGCGCCGGTGCGGTCCCAGTTGGCGTTCAGCCAGTCGCGCACGTACTGCTTGTCGAAGCTGGGCTGGTCCTTCCCCTCGGCGTACTCGTCGCCCGGCCAGAAACGGGAGCTGTCGGGGGTGAGTACCTCGTCGGCCAGGATGATGTTGCCGTCAATCACGCCGAACTCGAACTTGGTGTCGGCGATGATCACGCCGCACTCGGCCGCGTGGTCGCGGGCGGTGGTGTACACCTTCAGCGCCAGGTCGCGCAGGGCGGCGGCGCCCTCGTCGCCGATGATTTCGGCGCAGCGTTCAAACGAGATGTTCTCGTCGTGGTCGCCAATCTCGGCTTTGGTGGAAGGGGTGAAGATGGGCTCGGGCAGCTTCGACGAATTCACCAGGCCCTCCGGCAGCTGAATGCCGCACACGGTGCCTTCCCGCTGGTACTCCTTCAGGCCGCTGCCGGCCAGGTAGCCGCGCACGATGCACTCCACCGGGAACATGTCCGCCTTCTTCACCAGCATGAAGCGGCCATCCAGGTAGTCGGCGTAGGGCTTGAACTGCTCGGGCAGGTCGGCCACGTCGGCGCTAATCAGGTGGTTGTCAATCACGTCGGACAGCAGGTCCAGCCAAAACAGCGACAACTGGGTGAGCACCTTGCCCTTGTGGGGAATTTCGTCTTCCAAAATGTAGTCGAAGGCGGAAATGCGGTCGGTAGCCACCAGCAGCAGCTTGTCGCCCAGGTCGTAAATGTCGCGCACTTTGCCCTGCGCGTCGGGGGTGATGTCAATTCCAGCCATGGCTTTCCTCTCTGAAGAGCCGCCTGCGGCGGCGCAATCGCATAGCGGCTATTATGGCACAGAACGCCCCCGTCAGCCCCGATTTCCCGCTAGAGGCCACAAGGCGCCGCCCCCTCGCCATCGCAGCGCGCAGCGGCGGTTTAGCGACGGGGCTTCTTGGGCGGCTTCTGGGGTTTTTGGGGCTTTTGGCCGTTGCGCCCCAGGCCCACGGCGGGCCAGCCGGGCTTTTCCTCGGCGTACAACGGCAGATAGATGGTGAAGCAAGCGCCTTTGCCCTTTTCGCCTTCCACCTTCACCCAGCCGCCGTGGCGATCCACAATTTCCTTCACCACGGCAAGCCCCACGCCCAGGCCGCCCACGTCGCGGTTGCGGCCGGCGTCGGCGCGCCAGAACCGGCTGAACACCATCTTCGCCTCTTCCGGCGAAAGCCCGATGCCGGTGTCCTTCACGGCGATGGAGGCCATGAGGTCCCCTTTGCCCACGGTCACGTCGATGCGGCCGCCCTCTTTGGTGTAGCGCACCGCGTTGGAGATGAGGTTGGCGGTGGCCTGGCGAATCATGTCGGGGTCGCCCAGCACGAACACATCGTCGTCAGCGTGGTAGTTCAGGGTGAGGCCGGAGTCGGCCACGAACATCTCGTGGGTGGCCACGATACCGGCGATCAGCTGCCCCACATTCACCTTTTCTTCCTTCATGGGGGTGGAGCGGTTTTCCAGCCGCGACAGTTTCAGCAGCGCGTCCACCAGCCGCCCCAGCCGCTGCACCTCGGAATTCACCGTGTTCAGCCGCTCTTCGTCCGGCTCGTACACGCCGTCGATCATCGCTTCCACGGTGGCCTGGATGGCCATCAGCGGCGTGCGCAGCTCGTGGGCCACGTCGGTGGTCAGGCGTCGTTCCAGCTCGCGGTCTTTCTCCACCGCTTCCGCCATTTCGTCGAACGTCTCGCCCAGGCGAGAAATCTCGTCCTCGCCCCGCAGCCCCGTGCGGGCGGAAAGGTCGCCTTCGGTGATGGCGGTGGCTGTTTTCGACATGCGATTGATGGGGCGCACCAGCCCGCGCGCGAACAAAAAGCCGATGCAGGAGGCCAGCAGGATGGCCACCAGCGCGGCGATTAGCATGGCCTGGTAGGAGTTTTGGCGAAACACCTGGTCGGGCTGGCGCATCAGCGTTTCCGAGCCGTACACCCAAATGCGCACCGACCCCACCGTTTTACCCTCGCTGATGATGGGGGCCGTGGCCACCCGCGAGGGGTCCAGCGGCTCCAGCGACTGGTACCAGCGCCGCCCCCCCAGCACCTCCTCCACCACGGCGGACGAGTCGTACACCGTCTGGTTCTGGGCGTCCACCACGCGCACGGCAACGCCGCTGGTCATCTCGGAGGCCTGCACCGCCGGCGAAATGGTGGCGGGATCGTCCAGGCTTTCCGTTTTCGCGTAGCTTTGGCCAATACGGCGGGCAGTGGTTTCCGCCAGCGTATTCATGTTTTCAGTGGTGTAGGTTTTGAAGTGCTCTTCCCACACAAACGAAACCACCCCCATAGCCACCAGCGCGGTCATGGCGGCTATGAGGGCGAACATTACCGTGAGCCGGGTGGTGTAGGAAAACCCCGACCAGCGGAAACGCTTTTGTTCTTTCATGACGGCCTTAAGCGAGGGGCGGCGCGGCTAGTTGCCGTTTTTCGTGGGGTCCTCGAAGCGGTAGCCCACGCCGTGCACCGTGTGCAGCCACTTGGGGTTGCGCGGGTTGTCGCCAATTTTGGCGCGCAGGTTCTTCACGTGGGAGTCGATGGTGCGCTCGTAGCCTTCGAAATCGTAGCCCAGCACCTTCTCCACCAGCTCCATGCGCGAGTACACGCGGCCGGGGTAGCGGGAAAGGGTGGTGAGCAGCTTGAATTCGCTGGCGGTAAGGTCGATCTCTTCGCCGTTCACCAGCACCTTGTGGCCGGAAACGTCGATGGTCAGCTCGCCGAATTCCAGCACCTCGCGCTGGGGCTCGGAGTCGGCGTGCACGCGGCGCAGCAAGGCGCGGGCGCGCGCCACCAGCTCGCGGGGACTGAAGGGCTTCACCAGGTAGTCGTCGGCGCCCAACTCCAGGCCGATGATGCGGTCTTCCACTTCCCCCTTCGCGGTAAGCATGATGATGGGCACATCGGAAGTGTCGCGGATCACGCGGCACACGCGCTCGCCGGAAACATGGGGCAGCATGAGGTCCAGAATGATCAGGTCGAAGTGGTGCTTTTGGAATTCGTCGAGGGCATCCTGGCCATCGCCCACCGCCGTAACCCAGTAGTTCTCGCGCTCCAGGTAGGCGGTCACCGCGTCGCGGATGTTCTTTTCATCTTCCACAAGGAGGATACGACGGGTCTCGTTGCTCATAATGGCTCCCTCTTTTGGATGTACACGTTTGCCGAGGCAGAAAATATGCCTCCAGCAGGCCTAGGTTATATAACCTGTGAGGTAATTGGGGATTATTTTAGCAATTGCCCCCAAACCACTGCCAAGGCGTGCGGTAAATGACACAATACACCCATGCCAATCAGAAGAACCCCCAGCGGCAGCAGGGCATCGTCGGCCTCCGGGCCGGGCGCATTCCGCCAGCCCTCCGCGCCCCTGGGCACCCATAGTCATAGCAGCGGCGCGAAAAAGCCGCGCGTCGCACCTTCCCGCGCTTCCCATGCGTCCCGGGCGTCGCTTTCCCCTGCCGCCGTGAAGTCGGCCCGCCGTCGGCCTGCCGGGGTACGGGGCAGCTCGTCCGCCAACGCCGTGCATCGCCGCGACGGCGACGGCCTTTCCCTCAACTTGCCAGGCGGCGGCCAGGCTACCATCACCCGTCGCCAAATGGTGATGGGCGCCACCGCGGTGGCCGGGCTGGCGCTGCTGGGGTCGGGCGCCTACGCGGTAAGCGAGCTGCTGCCCGAAGCCCCTTCCGGCGTGCCGGTGCTGGAAGTGCCGGAAAGCGCCGTGTTCACCTCCGACGGGCTTGACCAGATAGAGGGGGACTGCCCGCTGGGGCTGGCCACCACCATCAACCTGCCTTATGGCAGCCAGGTATACGCCAACGGCGACACCTACGGTGTGGCGCTGGTGCCTGGCGAAGAGGCTCGGCCACTGAATTCCATCAGCCTTTTGGGGCTGGGCAACGGCACCGACAACACCGTGGTGGCCCATGCGGTGGGGCAAGACGACGGTTTCGAAATTTACGACGTGCGCGGCTGCGACCAGGGCATTGTGTGGGCCGAGGCCAACATCTTGCGCGATACCTGGCGCATCTACACCGCCACGCTGATCGACGGCGCTTTGGGCGAGCCGGCCCTTGCCCAAGAGGGCGACGAAGCCTGGGAAATGCCCGCGCTGGCCGCCGCCGGCAGCTGCGGCTGGTGGCAGCGGGTGCCACGCAAAAACGGCGCTGCTCGCACACAGCCTTCCCAGCTGTGCCGCGTCATGTTCGGCACCGATGACACCGAGGTGGTGTACGAAGCCAAAGGCCGGCCGGCCACCGCCCCGTACGGCGGCGGCTCCTACGTGGTCACCACCCCGCGCGCCGACACGAGCGGCGTGCGATACCAGCTCACCTGCCTCGACGCCAACAGCGGCGAGGTGCTGGACACCCTCATTTTGCCGTCTTCCATGTCGCCGCTGGAAACCTCCTACGGCCCCAACGGGTTCTCGTTCGCCTTCGACGGCATCTACTCGTTTGGGGGCGGCATCTCCAACCTGGGCACCTACTACCCCATGGAGGCGCCGGAAGGCACGGCGCAGGTGGGGGCCGCGCGCGTGGAGGGGGAAACCCAGCGCGCCGCCACTATCGTGCCCGCTTCTTCCGCCGAGGTGAATGCCCAGCGTTACAGCAGCGCGCCGTGGTTCCGCTTCGCCCGCGCCCCCGTCAGCGCTCCCGCCTGGTGCGGTGGCTGGACCATGGTGAAAAGCACCGCTGCGGTACTGGCAGTAGATTTGCCCAACAAGCGCTACTACGCGCTGGAAACCAAACCCGGCAGCGATACCTACGGCGATTTCCTAGCCTCCACCGGCATCAACCAGAAAGTGGTCACGTTCTCCAACATCGACCACACCGACATAGAAGGCGAAAACGAGCGCACCTGTCTCGTCCGCGTGTGGAGCGCCTAACCAGCTGAACCCGGCGGCGCATCGCGCAACACCGATGCGTGGGGGCGCGGGGGCGGCGCGCGTGGTAACCTCTGCCGTGAAGGTTTTTCGTTCGGAAAGGAACCGCGGAAGATGATCGGTCGCTACACCCGTCCCGAGATGGGGCGCATCTGGGAGCTGGAAAACAAGTTCGCCATCTGGAAGGAAATCGAAGTGCTTGCCTGCGAGGCGCAAGCGCAGCTGGGCCAGGCGGGCATCACCGCCGAAGAGGCGCAGTGGATTCGCGACCACGCCAGTTTCACCGTGGAGCGCATCGACGAGATTGAGAAGGTGACCAACCACGATGTGATTGCCTTCACCACCTGCATGGCCGAGTACATCGACGCCGACATCCCTGAGGGTGCCGAAAAGCCCAGCCGCTGGGTGCATTACGGTATGACCTCTTCCGACCTGGGCGACACCGCCCTTTCCTACCAAATCACCCAAGCCTGCGACATCATCATCGCCGACATCAAGCAGCTGGGAGAAACCTGCAAGCGCCGCGCCTTCGAGTTCCAGAACACCCTGTGCGTGGGGCGCACCCACGGCATCCACGCCGAGCCCATGACCTTCGGCATGAAGTTCGGCAGCTGGGCCTGGGCCCTGAAGCGCGCCCTCGACCGCATGGAGCAGGCGCGCGCTGTGGCCGCTACCGGCGCCATCTCCGGCGCGGTGGGCACCTACTCTTCCATCGACCCGTTTGTGGAACAGTACGTGTGCGAGAAGATGGGCCTTACCCCCGACCCGCTGTCCACCCAAGTGCTGGCCCGCGACCGTCACGCCCAGGTGATGGCGGCGCTGGCGGTTACGGCATCCACTCTGGAATCCATCGCTATGCAGGTGCGCCTGCTGCAGCAATCCGACGTCATTGAAGCGGAAGAGCCCTTCACCAAGGGGCAAAAGGGCAGCTCGGCCATGCCCCACAAGCGCAACCCCATCACCGCCGAGCGGGTGTGCGGCCTGGCGCGCGTGGTGAAGAGCAACGCCCAGGTGGCCTTCGATGACGTGGCCCTGTGGTACGAACGCGACATCTCCCACTCCGGCGCCGAGCGCGTGGCACTGGCGGACAGTTTCATCGCGCTGGACTACATGTTCGGCAAAATGCAGTGGATGCTGGACGGCCTGCAAACTTACCCGGCGAAGATGGAGCACAACCTGTGGCGCACCAAGGGGCTCATCTTCAGCAGCAAGGTGCTGCTGGCGCTGGTGGACGCGGGCATTTCCCGTGAAGACGCCTACGTGATTGTGCAGCGCAACGCCATGAAGGTGTGGGAAGACATCCAGAACGCTGTGGACGGCCCCACTTATCGCCAGCGGCTGGAGGCGGACGAAGAGGCCATGGCCCTGCTCACCGCCGAGAAGCTGGATGAGATTTTCGATCCCTGGGATTTCCTCACCCGCAAAGACGTAGTGTTCGACCGCCTGGAGAACCTGGAGTTCTAGCCGCGCAACGTGTCAAGGGGGCGTTCACTTTCGTCACATCACCCGTAGGGCAGAGATTCTATCTCTGCCTTTTTCGTTTCCGGAGCAGGGGGAAGGGCGGGGGCAGCTTTCTGGAGGGTGGGCCGACCCGGCAGGCCTGCGCTCGACGCTCCGTACGAGGGGAACTAACTCGACCTGCGGTCGAGTGGATTTCCCCTCTACTCCGCTTGGCCGGACCTCGCTCCGACCCGCCGGGTCGGCCCAGCCAGGATGCATCGCGGGTCCGGCTATGACATTATCCCCGTCCCCTGTCACGTTCCCGGTCGATTTCGTAGGGCAGAGATTCTATCTCTGCCTAAACGGACGGCCTTTTTGCGGTCGTAGCCCAGGCAGACATAGAATGTCTGCCCTACGAAATCATAAACATAGAGAAAAGCCCTAAACGCATGACATTATCCCCGTCCCCTGTCATGTAACTACAGGTCCACTGAAGTAGCTGAGGGTTTCCCAGGTGCCCCAGATTGGCTTGAAGGGCGGCTGAGCGCACTTGGGTGCGCGAAGGTAAGCCCTTGAAGGCCAAGATGGGGTGCATGGGGAAGCCTCAGCGGACGACAAATTACCTCGTTCGTACAGAACGAGGTAATTAGATAAGCTTCATCTGGGAAAGCGTGTTGTTGTACCAGTGATCCGTGAAGGGCGGGCAGTACTTGCCGGCAAAGCTGTAGCTGATGGTAAAGCCGTAGCCATTGGCCAGACCGCGCACGTGCGAGTAGATGGCGTCGGTCCAGTTGCCCCACGAGCTGCTGCCCCAGCCCCACGCGTTATGGGGAAGGAAGCACACCTTGCCGTTGCCGCTTTCGGTGTTGGAAATGGCGGGGGACCAGCGGGGGTCCACGCCGTACTCCCACGCAGCGGCGGCGAACGTTTCGCCATAACCGGCCAAGGCGGTGCCGGACAGGTAATCATCAATGCGGCTGCCCCACTCCTCGATGAAGGCATCGCGGCCGATGGAGAAGTCCACATCGCCGGCGGGCAGGCTGCCAAATTGGTTCAGGTATTTGCTGCGGGCATCGTTGGCCCGCTGGATGGCCTCGGCCTCGGCAGCCGCGGCCGCTTCCTCGGCGGCAATACGGGCGGCCTCTTCCTCCTGGGCAATTTCCTCGTAACCGGCAGACATGTCGCGCACGATAACCTCGGGGGAAGACTCGGAAGCCACCGCCATGGTGGCGTTAGAGGAAGCCTCTTGCATCTCGAAAGAGCCACTGGTTTCGTCGATGCCGAAGAAACCGGCGCCCTGGGTGTTGGCAGCGCCAGCGAAACCGATAAAGGTGGAAAGCCCCACAGCGGCCAGCACCAAAGCCACCACTACGGCAAACAGCCGCAGTGCGAGGGGCGTTCTATGCTGGGTACGTGAAACCACGCCTGTACTTCCTTTACCGTCCGGTAAAGCGTCGATGCAGCGTGGTGTGATTAAGTAGAGTGTGCTTGCAAACGCTTTGTTTGGGGCGCGCCCATCAGCAGCGACGCGCTTGTTTGAGTTCGTATATTTTAGCGGTCTTCGGCCTCCAATGGGACTAGATTTGGCAACAATTTCCCGGATTTGAAACCGTTACCATTTGCCCTTCATTTCCCCAGTTCACAGCCGTATTTAGAGCCTACTCCAACCACCGCTCGCCCCACTGTCGCAGCCCCTCGCGGCCACCTGCGCCCCCGCGGCGCCAACGGCCCCGGCGCGCCTGCGCTACAGGTTGCGAAACACCGCCCGCACGTCGTCCAGCACGTCGTTGTCGGCAATCACAATCACCTTGTCGCCGGGGTAGGCCAGGGTGTCCTCCCCCACCACTTCCACGTCGTCGGTGCTGGCCACCGCCGCAAGAATGGCCCCTTCCGGCACGGGGATGGAAGCCACATGCACCCCCTCGTCGTCGCTGTGATGGCGCCGATGGGGCACCACCACCTCGGAAAGCGACACGTTGCCATGGGTAAGCGACGTCACCACGCTCACCGACCCCAACATGGCCTCTTCCTCGATCAGGTTGGCAATCAGCGTGGTGGAAGACACGCACTCGATGCCCACCTCGCGGAAAATGCGCAGGTTCTTGGGGTTGTTCACGCGGGCGATGCAGCGGTTCACCCGAAACACCCGCTGGGCAATTTCGCAAGAAACCAGGTTGTTGTCGTCTTTGCCGGTAGTGGCCACGAACACGTCCGCCTGGCGAATGCCGGCGTCTTCCTGGAAGCGCGAGTCGCAGCCGTCGCCGTGAATCACCAGGTAACGGCCCTCCAACTGCATGGACAAGCGGTCGGCGGTTTTCAAATCCTGCTCGATCACCGCCACCTCGTTGTCGCCCTTCAGCAGCACTTGCGCCAGGTAGGCGCCCACTTTTCCGCCGCCGGCAATAACAATGTTCATCGCTTCCCCTTACCTTCTAATCCTGGATGAACCGGGAAAACTGCAGCAGCAGGTCGTGGCGCACGCAGGCCAGCACCAGATCGCCGTTGTACAAAATGGAATCCGGCGCCGGAATGGAGCTGGCGCTGCCGTCGCTGCGCTCGAAGGCGATGATGCGCACCTCGTGGTCGCGCTCCATTTCCGACACGCGGATGGAGCGCTTGTTCTCGCGGCACGATAGGTCCAGCGAAAACCGCATCACCTCGAATTCGCCGAATGTGTCCAGGTGAGAGCCGTGCCCCGACACAATTTTGGAGAACACGTCCTCGGCCACCAGCGAAGTGCCGCACACGTAATCCAGCCCCAGCTGCATGTAGGCGCGTTCGTGATCGGGGTTGTACAGGCGGGCGATGGCGTGGGGCACGTCGTAGAGCCGCGTGGCCACCTCGGCGCACATGAGGTTGGCGTTGTCCGACTGGGTTACCGCCGCCAACACGTCGCAGTCCTCGACGCCGGCACGAATGAGGGTTTCCTCGTCGTAGCCGATGCCCTGGATGGTGGAGCCGTTGAACGAACGCCCCAGGTTAGAGAACGCATCGGCGTTCATATCGATCACGCACACATTGCCGCCGGTGTCGGAAAGCATGTTGGCCAGCTGCGAACCCACGCGGCCGCAGCCCACCACTATGACGTTGCTCATGAAAGCATCCTTCGCTCTTCGCTCGGTGTTTCCGCCGCCCCGCAGGGCAAACGGTTTCGCAGCAGTCATCATAGCGGTTTTGCGGGCGCCGCCCCGCGGGAACTCCCCCAGGGCGCAAAACGGCTATACTGATGCGATGCGTGAAACCAGAGCAGAAAAGGCGGTCATGGACAAACCCAAGCTGGCAACGGCAGAAACCCCCGAAGACAAAGACAAATCCCGCGGCTTTTTGGACTTCCTGCGCCCCGTGCGCCGCGATGCCCCTTCCGAGGAGGAGCTGCTGGATTTGATGGACGAAAACGCCGAAATCCAGGAAGACGAGAAGCGCATGATCCGCGACATCCTGGGGCTGGCCGACATGGCAGTTCGGGAAATCATGACGCCCCGCGTGGACATGATGCTGGTGGAAGACTGCGAAAGCTGCCTGGTGGCGCTGGAGCGCATGCGCGGCACCGGCTACTCGCGGCTGCCGGTGTACCACGACGACATTGACGGCATCGTGGGCATCGTGCACTACAAAGACCTCATCGGCCCCCTGATGGACGGCCGCACCGACGAGCCGGTTACCAAGTACATGTACGATGCGCTGTTCGTGCCGGAAACCAAAGACGTGGTGCCCCTGCTGGGGGAAATGCAGGAGCAGCGGCAGCAAATGGCCATCGTGGTGGACGAGTACGGCGGCACCGACGGCCTGATAACGGTGGAAGACATCGTTGAGGAAATCGTGGGCGAAATCATGGACGAAACCGACGCCGACGACGAGATGATCACCCTAGTGGAAACCGGCGTGTGGCGGGCCGACGGGCGCATCTCCACCGACGACGCCATCGAGCTGGGCTGGCCCGTCACCGATTCCGACGATTACGAAACCATCGCCGGCTGGCTGCTGGCCACGCTGGACTACGTGCCCAAACCCGGCGACGAGCTGGAAATCGGCGGCTACCAGTTCCGCATCGAGCGCATGCGTCGGCGGCGCATTTCCACCGTCCGCGTGCAGAAGCTGGCCTAAGCCAGGCCCATCAGCTGCATGATGAACAGCGCCACCGTAAGCACGGCCACCACGCCGACGGTGGCCCACAGCAGCACCTTCGCCACGCGGCCGCTGCGATAGCCGCCCATCACCCGCTTGTCGGCGGCGATGATGGCCATGAACGCCAGCAGCACCGGCAAAATGACGCCGTTCACAAACTGCGCCGTCAGCATCATGGCCAGCAAATCCACCCCCGGCATCAGCACCACTACCGCCGAGAACACGATGACGAAGGTGAACAGGCCCTTGAAGGTGGGGGCCTCGCGCCATTTCAGCGACACGCCCGCCTCCCAGCCGAAGGCCTCGCAAATCACAAACGCAGTGGTGAGCGGCAGCACGCAGGCGGCCAGGAAGCTGGCGGCCACCAGCCCCACCGCAAACAGCACCTTCGCGTAGGGCCCGGCGAAGGGGGCCAGCGCGGCGGCGGCATCGGCGGCGCTTTCGATGGCAATGCCCTGGGGAAACAGCACCGCCCCCGTGGTGACGATGATGAACCAGGCCACTAAGCAGGCAGCGATGGTGCCGGAAACCGAGTCCACCCGCTGCGAGAACAAGTCGTCGCTGGTAAGGCCCTTTTCCACCACGTTGCTTTGGGTGAAGAACATCATCCACGGGGCGATGGTGGTGCCGATCATGGCGATGACCAGCGAAATGAAGCTGGCTTGCCCCACAAACTGCGGCACCACTGTGTGCTCAAGCGCGCTGGGCCAATCCGGCTGCGCCATGAAGGCGGCCACAATATAGGTGATGAACACCAGCGAAAGCCCCAGAAACACCTTCTGCACCCGCCGGTAACTGCCCCCCACCACCAAAAGCCACACGGCGGCGGCGGCCAGCGGCACCGAAATGTACTTCGACACGCCGAACATTTCCATGCCCGACGCGATGCCGGCGAACTCCGAGAACGTGGTGCACACGTTGCCGATGAGCAGCGCCAACATGGCCAGCGCCGTGAGGCGGATGCCAAACCGCTCGCGGATGAGAGCGGCGAAGCCCTTGCCGGTGACGGCCCCCATGCGCCCCGCGGTGGTTTCCACCACAATCAGCAGCACGCACATGATGGGAATCACCCACAGCGTGGCGAAACCGAATTGCGCGCCGGCGGTGGAGTAGGTGGAGATGCCGCCGGCGTCGTTGCCGGCCATGGCGGTGACGATGCCAGGGCCCATGGCCGCCAACACCAGCAGCATCTTGGAAGGCTTGCGCTGGCGCACCTCTTCCTCGCGGGTGTCCTCCCGCTCCATTTCCCGCAGCTCCGCCTGCACGTGGTCGTTGGAAAGGCCGTTGGTGGCGAACCCCCCTTTGCCCTTCAGGGTTTCGGCAGCCGCCACGGCACCGACGGGCGGAACCGCCTCCGCCGCCGCAGCGCCTTCCCCGCGGCCGCGGCCGAAACCCAGCCCGCGCTTCTTCGCGGCGCTTCCCTCCACTTTTTCCAGCACCTTCGAGCCGGGCACCGGGCGCTTGCCCGTCATGCCCCGCACCGGCAGCCCCCGGCTTTTGCCCCGGGTGCGCGCCACCTGCATGTTCTTGCTGTTCTTGTTGCTCTTATCCGCGGCCATGGCGCACCTCGCATCAGTTGGCGTGCCAGGTTCCGGTGGCGCTCATGATCTGCACCACCACGAAGGTGTACAGCGCCAGCACCAGCAGAGTCACCAACGCGATGCCCAGCCCCATGCCCAGCGACACCTTGGCGCGCTCGCTGCTCACGTCGTCTTCGATGGCGTCCCAGGCGTCCTCGGTGGTCACGATGCCCACGATGGCGCCCCGCTCGTCCACCACCGGCATGGCGGGAATGTCGTACTTGAAGATGTCGGCGGCCACGTCCTCTTCGGTTTCGTTGGGGCTCACGGAAATCACGTCGTCGTACATGATGTCGCCCACCACTTTGCGATCGTCGGTAAGCACCAGCGTGCGCAGCGACAGCACCCCCACCAGTTTGTCGTAGTCGTCGGTCACGTACACGTAGTGCACGGTGGGGTGGTCGTCGTCCAGCTCCCGCAGCACCTCGATGGTCTCCCCCACGGTGGCAGTGCGGGGCACGGCCACGAACTGGGTGGTCATCATGCCGCCAGCAGTTCCGTCCTTGTAGCCCAAAAGCCGGCGAATCTCGGTGGCGTCCTCCATACCCATCAGGCGCAACAGCGTTTCCGCCTTCTCGTAGGGCAAATCGCGCACAATGTCGGCGGCATCGTCGGGGTCCATGTTGCCAATCAGGCGCGCGGCGCGGGCGTCGTCCAAATCGTCGATGAACTCCGCCTGGTACTCGTCTTCCATTTCGGAAATGGCCTCGGTGGCGCGGGCGTCGTCCAGGTGCTCGAACACCGTGGCCCGCTGCTGCGGATCCAGCTGCTCCAGAATGTCGGCCACGTCGGCCGGGTGCAGCTCGTCCAAACGGCGATGGGTAACCGACAGCTGCACTTCCGAAAGGTCGCGGTCCAGCAGGTCCATGTAGTTCCAGGCAATCAGCTGCTCGTCGATGCGCTTGCCGAACAGCTTGGCGCCGGCCACCGCCGCCTTCTCCAGCAGCGGGTGCAGGCCGCGCAAAATGCCGCGGGCCCCCACTTCCGCGCCCAAAAGCCGCAGTTGGCTGCCGGATTGCGAAAGCTTCAGGTCGTTTACCCGCACCACCTTCATGCCCTGGGTGTCCACAATCTGGCGGTTCAGCAAGTCGCGCGCCAGCAGTACCTCGTCCGGCTGCAGATAGCTGAAGCGGATGTCGTGGGCGTCCACCCCCAGCACAATGCCGTCTTCGGTGAACTGGTCCACGTACTTGCGCCACGAAATCATGAACGGCACCTTGCCGGGCCCCTGGAAGGCCAGGCTGGTAATGCGGGGGAAAACCTCGCCAGTGGAAATGGCTAGGTCGGAGATGGTTCCAAGCTTCTCGCCGGTGGCATCGACGACAGGCTTGCCTATCATTTGGGACAAATAGAGCATTGGCGTGTTCCTTTGCGCATCCAGTCGTTTCCCGACGGAGCGCCAAGGCAGCCGCCGGAAAGGTTACATACTGTGAGGCTTCGATTTTCGAACCTTCACGAATGTCCTTCCTCTTCAACAATAGAAATGGGCCTGCGAAAAACCGCAAGCCCATTGATTATAGGGTATGAATCCGCCGCCGCAGCCCACTTTAGTCTGAAACGGCCATTTTTCCCGCATTTCGCCCCGGGCGCCAAGCAGCGCGTCCGCACCGCGCAGGGGAAGCGAGCTCCCTGGGCGCCCTAGGCGTCCAGCACCGCTTCCGGACCCTCCGGCAGCGATTCGCCGTGCAGCTCGCGGGCGAACTCGCGGTCGATGGCGCCTTCCGGCGTGGGCGGGTTCACCTCAAACGGCACCGCCGGCGTAACCAGGCTCACCAGCGGCACCACCGCCAGCGACAGCAACATGCACAGCGCGCCGCAGTTGATGGGGCTGGCAATCAGCGGCGTGCCGGCAAAGCCCATGCACATATTCACCGCGGTAAGCCCCACGCCAATGGCGAAGCTGCACCACACCGCCGCCTTCGAAATGCGCCCGGAATACAGCCCCCAGAAGAAGGGGCCCAGGAACGCGCCGGCCAGCGCGCCCCACGAGTAGCCCATCAGCTGCGCGATAAACACGATGGAGGAGTGGTACTGCACCAGCGCTATGGCCGCCGAAATGGCCACGAACACCACCAGCAGCACCCTCATGCACACGATCTGCTTCTTCTCGGACATGTCCTTCACCACGTTGCCCTTGATGAGGTCGATGGTGAGGGTGGAAGAAGACGTAAGCACCAGCGACGACAGCGTGGACATGGAGGCGGACAGCACCAGCACAATCACCAGACCGATCAGCAGGTCGGGCAAGGTGGACAGCATGGTGGGGATAACCGAGTCGTAGATGGGGGTGCCGTTGGCGGCGTACTCGATTTGCCCCTGGTACAGACGACCGAAGCCGCCCAGGAAGTAGGAGCCGCCGGCCACCACGAAGGCGAACACCGTGGAGATGATGGCGCCCTGCTTCACCGCCGAGCTGGATTTGATGGCGTAGAACTTCTGCACCATCTGCGGCAGGCCCCAGGTGCCCAAGCTGGTAAGGATGACCACGCCCAGCAGGTTGAACAAGTCGGGGCCGAAGAAGCTGATGTAGGCCCCTTGCATGGTGGTGCCCTCCGCCTGAATCTGCGACAGGCCGATGATGGCCTCCGAGAAACCGCCGTTGTTCAGCAGTACCGCCACGATAACCGCCGTGATGCCCAGCAGCATCACGATGCCCTGGATAAAGTCGTTCATCACCGTTGCCATGTAGCCGCCCACCACTACATATATGCAGGTGACCACGGCCATGCCGAGCACGCACCAGTCGTAGGGCAGGTTGAACGCCATGCCGAACAGCCGCGACAGGCCGTTGTACACGCTGGCGGTGTAGGGGATGAGGAACACGAAAATGATGGCCGCCGCCGCGATGCGCAGCGCCTTGGAGCTATAGCGCTTGCCGAAGAATTCCGGCATAGTGGCTGCCTTCAGGCGATGGGTCATCTCGCGGGTGCGCGGCCCCAGCACCCACCAGGCCAAAAGGCTGCCCAGAATGGCGTTACCGATGCCGGCCCAGGTGGCCGCCAGACCGTACTTGAAGCCGAACTGCCCGGCGTAGCCCACGAATACCACCGCCGAAAAGTAGCTGGTGCCGTAAGCGAACGCGCTCATCCAGGGGCCCACCTTGCGGCCGCCCAGCACAAAGCCGTCCACCGTTTTGGTGTAGTGGCGGCAGTAGATGCCCACACCCACGGCCACCGCCACGAATATCAGCACCAGAAGAATTTTTACGAACATGGTTCTTCCCTATCTTCCAATTCCCAAAAGGCGGAGCTGCCCGCCGCTTGCAACAACCAAAGGCGCACACGGTTTCCGCGGGTTCCAGGGCAAAAAAATAGCCACGGGCGAAATCCGTGTGCTATCAGTATCGAAACTCAAATTGTGGGGGATGCTGGCAAGCCCGTTGCTGGGCCGCCTTGTGGGCGCTCATTGCTGCGCACTCATGGGCAACCGCAACGCCGCAACACTGCGCGGCCTTGTGGGCGCTCATCAGGGCGCACTCGTCCATGGCGAGGTTTTTCTGTTCAGCCCAGCGGGCACTCATCACGGCGCAGGCGCTCTCGTCGCGCCCGCTGCTTGCGCGCCGCCCCAGGGCGGCTTTGCTCTGTTTCCATGTCTGCTGCATGGCGGCCACTTTACCACACAAAAGCAGCGGCAGCCGGCAAAAACGCCAGTGGCGCCCAGGCGCGGCGGCGCAACAGAAGGCCCGCCACGCCGCACAAAGAACCCCTTTTGTTCGCTCCCCCTGCAAATAACCGTGATTTTCCTGCTCATTGTTCGATATACTGACACGTGCTTGCCAACACCCTTTGGCAGCGCGCGGGACACACGCGACCCCGCGGAATGCAACCCATCAGCAAAGGGGAAAATATGGAAGGGTTTGATCTGATCAGCTGTGGGATCTGGTCGATTGTTCCCCCGCTTCTCGCCTTAGGGCTGGCGCTCATCACCAAAGAGGTGTATTCGTCGCTGACCATCGGCGTGTTCGTGGGCATGATCATTTACCAGTTCACCCTCAGCGGTGCCGGGGTTGACCAAGTGGTGGCATCGTTTGCCATGGTGCCCCAAATGATGGCCGAACAGATAGCCGGAAACGGGGCGCTACTACTCTTCCTTGCCCTGTTGGGGGCGCTTACGGTGCTCATCGCGGCATCGGGCGGCTCCCGCGCTTACGCCGAGTGGGTTTCCCAGCATATCAAAAACGCGAAAATGGCCCAGCTGCTCACCGCTGTTCTGGGCATCATCATCTTCGTGGACGACTACTTCAACTGCCTCACCGTGGGCGCCGTGATGCGCCCCATCACCGACCGCTTCCGCGTCAGCCACGAAAAGCTGGCCTGGATCATCGACTCCACGGCCGCGCCGGTGTGCATCATCGCGCCAGTTTCCTCGTGGGCCGTGGCGGTGGGCGGCTACATGGGCGAGGACGGCTTCAATACCTTCGTGGCCTCCATCCCTTACAACTTCTACGCCCTGCTCACCATCTTCTTCGTGTTCTTCATGCTCATCGTGGGGAAAGACTTCGGCACCATGCGCACCGCGCAGCTGAAGGCCGAGGGGCTGCCGGTGGCGGCCGAGGCACAGCAGCAAGAGCAGCAGGTTGAGGCCGACGTGACGAAGGCCACCGAGGACCTGCATCCGCGCAACATGAACGCCATCGTCACCGAGCACGCCGATTATGAGCAGGCGGCCGAGGCCACCATCGAGGAGTACAAAGGCCTTGAGGTGTCCGAGAAGGGCCGCGTGATCGACCTCATCCTGCCCATCGTGGTGCTCATCGTGTTCTCCATTCTCGGCATGTTGTACGTGGGCGGCTTCTTCCAGGGCGTCGATTTTGCCACCGCTGTGGGAGAAAACCCGGTTATGGGCCTTGACGTGGGCGTTTGTGTAGCGCTGGTGGCTGCTGCCATCATGTACCTGCCCCGCAAGCTGATGAACATCAACCATTTCATGGATTCGGTTTCCGAAGGCGTGCGCTCGATGGTGGGCGCCATCATGATCCTGGTGCTGGCCTGGAGCTTGGGCGGCACCTGCCGCTACCTGCTGGGCACCGGCGAATTCGTGTCCGGCTTCCTGAACGGCCTGGGCGTGGGGCTTGAGCTGCTGCCGGCCATCATCTTCCTGGTGGCTGCCTTCATCGGCTTTGCCATGGGCACCTCTTGGGGCACCGTGGCGCTCATCCTGCCCATCGTCATCGGCGTGTTCTCCACTTCCGACCCGCTGTTCCTGGTGGCCATCGGCGCCACGCTGGCGGGCGCGGTTTACGGCGACCACATCTCCCCTATCTCCGACACCACCATCCTTTCGTCGGCGGGCGCCAAGTGCAACCACCTCAGCCACGTGTCCACCCAGATCCCCTATGCCTCGCTGGTTATGGTGATCTGCTTCGTGGGCTACATCATCGCTGGCCTGGTGAAGAATCCGTGGGTTTCGCTGGCCGTGGGCGTGGTGCTGATTGTGGTAGCGGTGCTGGTGCTCACTTACCTGAGCAACCGGAAGGCCCCGAAGGCCACCGAGGCGCCGGCGGAAACCGCCTAAACCTGCGCTCTTCGCAATCAACCAAAAAAACGCCCGGGAATTCCGGGCGTTTTTTTGGTTGTACTAGGTTGCCAACATCCGGGGCGCCCCCTCGCATCCCCGCGATGCGACCCTAGGCGATTTTCGAAGCGCTGCTGCAACCAGCCAAGCGCTCACTCTCAAGGGAGAGGTGCTGGGCCAAAAATCCCCGCTTATCCTCCTGGCGAGCTGAAGCCTCCAACAACATGCCTAGGTTAATGCTGTCCAGATACGCGTCGTAGCTTTCCAACACCAGTTCATAGACTTCCCTCATGTCGTCCGCCAACGCGGTGCTGCGCTCTTCGCGACGGGCGCGAGTGTTTTCCGAAAGCTCCTCCTCGAGGGCATTTATTATATCCAGCAACGTGATGTCGTGCGGGTCCCGCGCTAAACGGTAACCACCGTTTTTGCCTGGGTATGCTGTGATAATTTTCGCGTTGCGCAGCAATTGGGCCAACTGAATGAGGTAATCGCGGGGAATGGCCATCTCCTCCGCGATATCTTTGGACGAGTTGATTCCCGGATGCTGGGCCAGGTAGAGAACGGCACGCAGCCCGTAATCCGTAGATGCTTTCAGTTGCACTGCAACCTCCTCACCGAGGCTACCAGCACGAACGCCTGTGGCAAGCGCCGGAGGGTAGTTCTCCGTTTCGAATCGCGGGTTGATAAAAAACGAAGCGGACAAACCCACGAGCGACAACTCAAAGCGCATCAGGCCACAACCGTTAAGTCAGTTTCTGCAGCGATTCAATCATTCGCCATAAATACCTGGTATTCACTAATCGATGAGCCGCTCGATGCCTGTATAGTAGCATGCTGCTACCCTAAACTTTGAGCAAACTCAAGCAAATTTTCGGAAATACGGGAAACTGTCACTTTGTTCAGCGGGTTTGCTATTTTTGGCCTACCAAAACGGTAGGCCAAAAGGGCTGTGGCGTGTCCCCCTGTCAGCAGCCCGTTGGCAACCTAGCCTTCGCTCTTCAGCTGAAAGGTCATCTGCACCGGGTTGTGGTCGGAGTAGGCGAAATCCAGATCCACCGTTTCGCAGCTGATGCACTCGATGTTGCTGGAGTAGATGAACGTGTCCATCACCCAGCGGTCGTTAGTGCCGTCATAGGGGCGGCCCGCATCGCGGCAGGTGGCAGCATCGGCAAACTGCCCGGCGTCGTACTTCGCCTTCGACGCCACCGTGAAACCATAGGGCACGCTGTCGAAATCAAACGGCTTGGCCCAGCTTTCCACCGCCTGCACCTTGTTTTGGTATACCTCCCCCGACACGCCAATCATGTCGTGGTTGAAGTCGCCGCCGGCAATCACATAGTTGCCCGCCGCCAGCTCCGCCTCCATGTCGGCGAACAGCATGCGCCGCTGCGCCGCCATGATGGATTCGTCGGCCCCGTAGGCGGAAAGATGCACGTTCATCAGCACCAACTGCTTGCCGTCGCTCACCGGAATGCGGCAGATGGAGTAGCAGCGATCCAAGTCCAAAAACTTGCTGAAGCTGTCGGAAATGGGCAGGCTGCGGCGCAGCGGGTCTTCCACCGCGTACTTCGAGAACGTGGCCATACCCGCTTTGTTGGCGCCGTGGGGCGCGTACAGCGGCCACATGAGGAAGGGGGAATCGTAGTTCTGGGCGAACACCGTGGCGTCGTAGGGGAAGATTTTCCGCAGCAACTGGTACTGGTCCACAAAGTGGCTGCGGGTGCCGTTCACGTCCACTTCCTGGAACAGCACGAAGGTGGGGTCCAGCGCTTTGATGGCCTCCCCTTCGCCGTTGATGTCAGCGGTAACCACCTCGGCCGACTCCGCCACCGAACCGCTGCCGCCGTCCATGAAGAAGTCGAACTGCTGGTTGTAGGCGCCGAAGCCCAGGTTGGCCGTCACCACCTTCAACTGCGGGTTCGCGCTGGCGTCTATCTGGGCCGTGGGCGGCGTGCCCCCCAGCGGAGCGTCCACCTCCAGGGGCAGCTTGTCGTCCAGCCGGTAATAGGACAGCATCACGTAAGCCACGTACAGGGCCACCACCAGCACCACCGCCAGCACTACGCCCAGCAACACCTTCAGCGCTTTGTTCATTCCGTTCTCCCTTTTGCCGCGGCCCGGACGGCACCTGACCACCAGCCGCCTTTTGCGTCTGCGGTTCATGATAGCGCCTATTGGCGCGGTTTTGCTCCGGCTGCAAGTCCTCTCCAAAACAGTGGGGTAAAATGCAGTTCGCTGTTAAATCAGAATCGCCAGACGTTGCTGGCAGCTGGCTGCGCCATCGTGGGGCAGAGATTCCCTCTCTGCCTAAACGGACAGCCCCCATGCGGGCGCAGCTTCAGGCCGAGACAGCATCTTGGCCCTACGAAAAATCGCCCAGGACAAAACTGCGCCGATTCTGATTCAGCAGCAGAAACGCAGCTTATTCCTCGCGCCCGAAGGAGACCCCATGCAGATGACCCCCGAACAGCTTGCCATGATAAAAGGCGAGTTCAAAAGCCTGAAAGCCCGCAGCCCCTTCTACGCGCGAAAGTTCGAGGGCATCGATTTGGCCACTGTGCAAACCCAGGCGGATTTCGAGAAGCTGCCCTTCTCGGAGAAAAACGACCTGCGCGAGGCCTACCCCTTGGGACTGCAAGCGGTGCCGGACGACGAGGTGGTGCGCATCCACAGCTCGTCGGGCACTACGGGCACGCCGGTAATCATCCCCTACACCCAGCAGGACGTCATCGACTGGGCCACCCAGTTCGCCCGCTGCTACGAGATGGCCGGCATCACGCCGCTCGACCGCGTGCAGATCACCCCCGGCTACGGCCTGTGGACCGCCGGCATCGGCTTCCAACTGGGCTGCGAGCGGCTGGGGGCCATGGCCATTCCCATGGGCCCCGGCAACACCGACAAGCAACTGCAGATGATGCAGGACATGGGCTCCACCGTCATTTGCGCCACCAGTTCCTATGCGTTGCTGCTGGCCGAGGAAATCAACCAGCGCGGCCTGCGGGACAAGATTTCCCTGAAGAAGGGGGTCATTGGCTCGGAGCGCTGGGGCGAGAAGATGCGCAACCGCATCCAAGACGAGATGGGCATCCAAATCTACGACATCTACGGCCTCACGGAAATCTACGGCCCCGGAATCGGCATCTCCTGCGACGCCCACGCCGGCATGCACATTTGGGACGACTACATTTATATGGAAATCATCGATCCCAAAACCGGCGAAGTGCTGCCGGACGGCGAGGTGGGCGAACTGGTGCTCACCACGCTGCGCAAGCAGGGGGCGCCGCTCATTCGCTACCGCACCCACGACCTCACCCGCATCATCCCCGGCACCTGCCCCTGCGGCAGCCGCTTCCCCCGCATCGACACGCTGGTGGGGCGCACCGACGACATGATCAAGGTGAAGGGCTGCAACATGTTCCCGGCGCAGATCGAGGAAGTCATCAAGATGACCAACGGCGCTAGCTCGGAATACCAGGTGATGATCGAGACCATTTCCGGCCACGACATTCTCACGGTGCTATTTGAAACGCCGCTGGAAGGCGAAGAGAAGGCCCGCTGCGAGCAGGAGCTGGCACTGATTTTCAAGGCGAAGCTGGGCTGCACCCCCGAAGCGAAGGGCGTGCCCATGGGCGAGCTGCCCCGCTCCGAGAAGAAGACGAAGCGCATCTTCGACAGCCGCTACTAGGCGCTGCCGCACCCGTTGCCCCAAGGAGGCCCTTTGCTCACCGACTCCCAATTGTTTCGCCTACAAGACGTACTGGGCTGCCTGGCCTGCTATGCCAACGACTTATTTGGCCTGGTTGAGCATGAGCAGTTCCTCAATCTCATGGAGTCGTATGACCCGGCCCGCGTGGAAGTGATCCACGATGTGCTTGAAACGCTGTGGGAAAACGCGGATATCATCGACGGGTTTGTGGAGAAGAACCCCTTCGGCCTCTCCCCCGACGATTTGCAGCTGGCGCTTTCGTGGAAAGACGCGCTGCATGCCACCGGCGTGTTCGTGGGCACCGAGGAGGGGCGCGAGCTGTACCTCATCGAGGGGCGGCTGGTGGCGCTGGCCCAGGCCGAGCTGCACGAGAGCGGCCCTTGCCTGGTGAACATCACGGTGCTGCCTTTCGAAAACATGCTGGTGGAAGACTACGCCAGCATGGCCATGGACCTGGACGTGCGCTATGCCGCCTTCCCGCTGCAGCGGGACGTGGCGCGGGCGCGGGGCCTGGGCATTCTGGAAACGCCGCACCAGTTCGTGCCGTTTTCCCGCGAGATAAACGATCGTCGACACGAGGCGGAGATGAACCGCCTGATGGACGACCTCGACCGGGAATCGCGGCTGCACGCCGGCGAGGACATTTCGCCGGAAGGGTTCCATCGGGGCCGCTTCGCCGGGCTTTCCCGCGAGGAGCGCGACCGGCTGGCCGACGAGGAAGCGCGCTCGGTGCTGCTGGACCAGCTTTTGGCCATGCTGAAGGGGCGCCTGATCAAGAAGGCCGCCCCCACCCCGCAACTGGACGTGTGCCTGGCCAACTGCACCAAGGCAACACTGGAGGAGTTTGGCCAATACCTGGGCGTACGAGGGCTTACCAGCCTGAACAAAGGGCAGGCAACCGAGCGGCTGATGGACGTCGCCCTGGCCGCGATGCCCCAAACCCTCGATGCGCTGCTGGGCACCGCCGCGGCCTTCCCCGCCGTAGTGCTGCAGCAACTGCAGCAGCAAGCCGCCGAAGGGCCGCTGGTGCGCACGGTCACCCCCGCCACGCTGGACAACTCGACGGTGGGCTGCTTCCCGTTCGTGTTCCCCTTTTTGCAAGAGAAGCAACTGGTGGGCGTGATGCCCGAGGAAATGCGCGATTTGCTGTTGAAGATTGACCTGCCGGCGCTGGCCGCTCGGTCGCAGGCGCAGGAAGACGCCTTGCGGGTGACGGAAGAGTGCCTGTTTACCTATGGCCTCACCACGGTGGAGGACGCTTACCACGAACTGGAGCTTTTGGGGCTTGACGCGCTTTCGGCGCAGGAGTTCGACGGGCTGGTGCGCAGGGCGGCCGAAGATGGCGCTCTGGATGGGCTGCTTTGGCAGCACGGGGGCACCGATTATTTGGTCAGCCCACCGCTGCTGCCCCAACCCGATACCACTCAGGCGCGGGACGAGCGCCGCTACCTGTTGGAATGCCATGCCAACGTTCCCCGCAAGCACCTGTACGAGTTTGCCAAAGACGGCCGCGTGGAAGAGGCGGCATTCACCGGCGAGGCGGCGGAAAAGCTGGCCAGCTATCTGAACGAGCGCGTGCCCGATGGTCAAAACGATGCCTTCTTTGCCGACAACGTGCTGGAAGAGCTGATTTTGGCCGTGGTGGAAAGCAACGTGGATGTGGCGGAAATGCTGGCCATCGCCG
>ERZ777306.2514-NODE-2514-length-22966-cov-4.889267_pt1 | contig 22966 bp, 22 predicted proteins | sample MGYA00374966_ERZ777306 | MGnify/ENA primary metagenome ERZ777306 (study PRJEB29329, sample SAMN06343882) | mouse gut metagenome | isolation source: Mouse cecum | place: Austria: Vienna | collected 2014-11-15 ...
TTGAAGGCCATGGAGCCGGTGCTTCGGGTCAGGCGGCCCGTCAGGCGGAAGGTCAGGTACTCGCACAAATCCATGGCGGCGTCCATCCGCCGGTAGACCTCCGGCGCCTCGTCGCGCATTTCCAGCAGCTTGGGCAGCGTCCATTCGCAGGAAAGGCTGCCGCCGGTGCGCGCCAGGAAGGGCTGGCCCGTCCTCCGGGCCAAAGCCAGGGCCTCCTCCGCCTGGGGCTGAGCGCTGTGACGCTTCCACAGCTTGATCTGGGCCTGAGGGTGCGCCGCCAGATCGGTCTCGCGGCACAGGACGTCCCCCTCCTTGTTCAAAGGAACCAGGGTGAGAGAGGTTGCGTCCACGCAGATGGCCGCAACGGTATCCCGCCACTGCGGCGGCGTCACCGCCTTCAGCAAATGCGCAAGGCCCTCGTCATAGTCCTCCGCGCTGGCCAGATCGCCCGGCATCACGCCGTGAGGATACGCATATTGGCTGCTGAGCAGCACCGTGCCGTCGGCAGCGTCGACAAGCACCGCCCGGGCGGTCTGCGTGCCGTAGTCAATACCGATGACCGTCTTCATAGCACAACCATCGCCTTGACAATTTTCCGCGCGCCGCCGCGGATGTCCGCCATGGCCTGGGGCAGCTGCTCTAGGGTCAGACGGTCGGTGATGAGGTCCTGGACGGCGAAGCGGCCTGCGTCCATCATGGCGACCGTGTAAGCCCATTCGTCCACCGGGTAGGGGGCTCGGCTGGAATTCCATACGCCGCGCAGGGTCAGCTCCTTGCGCAGCGCCATGGAGTGGAGCTTCAGCGGCAGGCGCGTATCCCCCATAGGATTGCCCAGCAGCGCCACCGTGCCCTTGGCCCGCACACAGGCGATGCAGCCCGCCAGGGCGGCGGAGGCGCCGGTACCCTCAATGGCCGCGTCCGCCAGCTTGCCCTGATGCCGGGCGCGGATGGCCTGCTCAATGTCCTCTTGATCGCCGCGGACAGCGTCCAGCCCGTGGGCCCTGGCGAAGGCCACCTTGTCCTTGGCAATGTCCACCAGCAGGGCCTTCGCGCCGAAGAGCTCCGCCCAGCGGGCCGCCATCATGCCGATGGGCCCCGCGCCGTAGATGACCGCCAGTTGACCGGCTGTGACGCCGCTCAGGCGGACGGCGTGCTGGGCCACGCAGGCGGGCTCGGTCATGGCCAGGGTCTCCATGGAGGCTTTTTCGGCGCGGATCAGATGCCAGGCGGATGGCAGCAAACAGTATTCCGCAAAGCCGCCGTCCCGTCTGGAACCAAGATAATCGTAGCGCTCACACATGGCATAGCTGCCTGTGAGGCAGGGATCGCAGGTCCGGCAGGGGATGAGCGGGAACACCGCGCCCCTCGCGCCGAGGAGGGAGGCGTCCGCCTGATCGCCCGCCGCCATGACCTCCCCTGCGAATTCATGACCAATGGTCAGGGGATATTTTCCGTTGCTGCTGCCGTGCTCGAAGACGCGGGGCAGGTCGCTGCCGCAAATGCCGCAGGCACCCACACGCAATAGCAGCTCCGTTCCCTGAGGCTGAGGGACATCCACGCTGTCGCAGCGCAGATCTCCGATGGCGTGAAGCCGATCTGCTTTCATCATCATGCCGTTTCCTCCCTGGATGCGCAGGCTCGCAGCTTGGCGATGTTTTCCTTCAGCGTGCCGCCCTCGCGGAATATGCTGGATGTGCCGCAGACGAAGATGTCCGCGCCGGCAGCCCGCATGCGAACGGCGTTGTCAAAGCTGACGTTGCCGTCCACCTCGATGCGGGCCTCCGACCGTCCGGCATCGTCCAAATAACGGCGAAGGCGGGCGATTTTTTCGATGGTCTGGGGCACAAGCTTCTGCCCCGCGAAGCCGGGGTTGACCGTCATCAGCAGTACGCCCTCCACGTCCGCCAGGACATCCTCGATGGCGCAAAGGGGCGTGGCGGGGTTCAGCGCCACCATGGGCCGCGCGCCCAGGTCACGGATTTTTCCCAGCGCCCGCTGCAGATGGCGGGTGCTCTCCGCGTGGACGGACACGAACTCGCCGGGCTGAATGTCGAACCAGTCCAGCTTGGTTTCCGGATCCATCATCATCAGGTGAAGATCCAGGGGAATGCGGCTGGCGCGGCGCAGATGGCGGATGCTTTCCGTGCCCAGCATCAGGTTGGGGACGAATACGCCGTCCATCACGTCGGCATGGAGCCACTCCACGCCCTGGGCCTCCAATTCCCGGAGTAGCCCGCTGACATCCTGCCAGCTGGGTACGCACATCATCGACGGGGATAGCTGCGGCTGATTCATGCGGATCGTTTCCCTTCTTGCTCGTTTTTGATTGCTGTGCTATACTGAATCATAGCAATATGCGCCGAAGTACGCAATAGGTGGCGCGAACATTGCGAAAACAATCAATCTTGCCGCGAAAATAATCAAAAATGAGCAGGAGTGAAGCTATGCTGGAATACGAACGTCTGGATCAGATCATCGCCTGCCTGCGGGAGCGGCAGACGGACACGGTAAAAAACCTGGCTCAGAGGCTTTACGCCAGTGAGGCCACCATCCGGCGGGATCTGACGACCTTGGAGCGTCGGGGACTGGTCAAGCGTCTGCACGGCGGCGCGGCGCTGATTGCCGGGGTGCAGCGCGAGCTTCCGCTGTTCCTGCGGGAGCAGCAGAATGTGGCGGCCAAGCGGGATGTGGCGGCCCGGGCTGCGCAGTATCTGCGGGATGGGCAGGTCATTTTCATGGACGCCTCCTCCACGGTGATGTTCCTTATCAAATACTTTGAGGGCTACCAGAACCTAACCATCGTGACCAACGGCATGAAAACCGCCCAGGTGCTCAGCGGGCTTTCCCACAAAACCTACTGCACCGGCGGGCTGATGCTGCATAACTCCTCGGCCTATGTGGGGGACTACGCGGCGGATTTTGTGCGCCACTTCAACGCGGATGTCTTCTTCTTCTCTAGCCGGGGGGTGTCCGAGGACGGGCGGATCACCGACGCCTCCTCCGAGGAGAACCACATCCGCCGGGTCATGCTGGAGCAGAGCCGTCAGCACATCTTCCTGTGCGACAGCAGCAAACGCGGGAAGACCTACTGCTATAACCTGTGCCGCCTGGAACAGGTGGATGCCTGTGTGATGGAAGACTGATGATAGGAATGAGCAAAGGCCGCCTTGTTTGGCGGCCTTTGCTCATTCCAGGAGAAGGAGGCGTCTTCCTGCGCATGAGACAGGGCTTTACGCTGCTGCCGGTACGACCAGGAAGAAGCCTGCCGTATCGGTATGAAAGGTTAGCATACCGTCCTTATAAGCGAAGGGAATCTCTTCGCGGCCGGCTTCGCCATCATGCGGGGAGGCGTCCATCACGGAAAACCCGCCTGTAAGGTTCAGCGGAATGGCAACCTCAACCGTCCCATGAAACGGCTCGATGCTGCCGGCATATTCATAAGCCACCGCGATGGCGAAAGCCGCCTGCTCCCCGGGGAGATACAGCAGCCATGCGGCCAATTCGCCTTTTTGCGGAACAGCGCCGGGCTTCATGGCGGAGAGCAGGACGTTCTTGCGGGGGAGCATCTGCTGATCGCCCAGCCTGCCGCACACCGGGCAGGCGGCGACGCTTTCGCCGTCCAATGTGATTTGATAAAGCGTACAGGGAACCGCCCGCCGGTGCTGGCATCCACGGCGCTTGCAAGCCGCGCTGTGGGTCGCGCCGTCCTCAGGCGTCCACCGTGCGTACCAGTGGGACAGCGGCTGGATGACTTCATCCGTATAGCTGTCCCCGCAGACCGCACATGTATCGATGACGTAACCTCTTTCTGAGCAGGTGGGTGCGGTTGTTTTCGTCTGATAGGCGTGTCCCATGGCTGGAACAAGCTCTTTCTGGCAGACCGTGCAGACCTGCGGCTGTGTGCAGGTTGCCTTCTCCCCCGGCGTGTGGGGAGCGAGAGCGCCGTATGCCGCATGGCAGACCGTGCAGACCGCGCGCTGCTGGCATGTTGCCTGACCTCCCGCGCAGGGGCCGTATTCATCCATCTGAGCAGGCTCGGTCAGCGTGCATCCCTCCGCCGCGCATGGATGCCAATGGTATCCGTCCTGGGTGATCCAAATATCACGCCAATCATGCGCATGGATCGTCGAAATGATGAAGGGTTGAATCCTTCTGGATGCTGTAATCCTGCAGCGTATTCCCATTCTCCAGCTGTTTTCCGGCAAAGATCAGCCTTTGCTCTTCGACGGGAATGCCTTCCTTGTCCCGGATTTTTGCTTTGACGTCCTCAATGCGGTCAGTGGGCTCTACTTCCAGGGTGATATGCTTGCCCGTAAGCGTCTTGACAAAGATCTGCATTGCATACGCGCCGGTGACGGAGAGCAGAATCAGTACGCAGAGGATACTGAATATTACAGCTTTTCTTTTCATGACCTTTTTCTCATTTGAATTCATTGTGGGAGCGTGGATGTGACAGGCTATGATGATAAACGCAATTCGCCAATACCGCGATGCCCTTGACGAAATGCTTCCGCCAAGGGCGTGATTTTTGAGGCGCTCTCCGTGCCTGAGCACGGTGCGGAAGGGAGGGAAATGTGCCTGAATCAGCGCACTTCTACCGGCGTGATAGCCTCCATGCCGTTCAGATCCTGCGCCGTTCCGCCGACTTCCTCATACCGGGCCAGGATGGCGGTGACCTCATCGGCGGGAAGCGAGACGCTGCCCTCCAGGGCCGCGCCGTCCTCCGCCGTCAGCAGCACGTCGATGAGGTCGCCGTTGGCATGAACCAGCGCCTGCATGAGCGGCTGAGCCGCGCCGACGAGGTACAGACCATAGTCCTCGTAATAGGTCATATCATAGTCGGATATGACGGGGGTCGCGGCAAAGCAATAGGCGCTGCCGCCGAAACAGAGCGTCACGGTGTCTGCGTTCAGCCGGTCGGACAGCTCCAGGGCGATGGTCAGCCGAGGAGCCACTGCGTTATGGTTGGGGAGTTCCACCAGGTCAAGATAGGCAATCAGGGAGCCATCGCCCGACATGGTGCCCAGAAAGGGCTGATTCGGTGGCCGCACCACAGTATTGGCGCCGTCGACGTCGGCAAAGACGGTGTAGCCGGGCGTCTGCTCCAGCGCTTGTAGGTCAACCTCGGCCTGGGCGACGGACGTCAGCAGCAGCAAGGCGATCAGTGTCAGCATCCTCTTTTTCATGGCGGCGCCTCCTTTAGTATCGGTTAAGAATGTCCTGCAGCTGCCGCAGGGCACGGTACAGGGCTCTGAGACCGTTTTCGGGCGGGCAGGAGCCGCGGCTGAGCGGATAGGCCTGGGCCCAGACGGGGTTCAGCCCCAGCAAAGCCGCCTGCTCCATCAGCGATTGGGCGTAACGGCGAATGGCGTCGTCGCTCCCGCCGCGCACGGCCAGGGTCAGGCGGCGGAGGATGTCGCCCTCCAGGAAGGCGGTGAGGGCCGCCTTGTCGGGGGCCGCGCCATCCCAGCCCCAGGTTCGTAATTCATCATGCAGTCCGCGCATGAACTCACCTCGCGTGTCGATTTACATTCCCATCATAGCACAAGGACCGGGGGTGATGCAATCAATCCGCAAAGAATGCCGGGATTCGACAATGTTTTTACAATTCGGCAGGAATATCCTTCCGATAGCGAAAAATAATTCTTGCTATTTTCGACAAACGGGCATATAATAGGCGCGGATGAATCCTTCGGGTCTGTGGTTGCAAGCCGATGCCAGTCGCAGGCAAAACGGTCCACGTAATCCGTCCAAAGCGGCGGGGAGCATGGTGCGGTTTAGAAGTAAGTCCGCCCGGGGCGGGAGGCATGCCTCCTGACCGCGAGAGAAGTGCGTGAGGGCGCTAGAGGCGTTGAGCTACCTTCCAGGCGGCGAGTGTGGGGTCAAAGACCAGGTCAGCCGGAGAATTCGCCTATTTCGATGGATTTGGGGGTTCCTAACCATGTACGAAGACAAGACGCTGGTTTGCAAGGACTGCGGCGCGGAGTTTGTGTTCACCGCCGGTGAGCAGGAGTTCTACGCTGAAAAGGGCTTCCAGAATGAGCCCAGCCGCTGCAAGAATTGCCGTCAGGCTCGCAAGGCCAGCCGCCCTGCTGCCGGCGCTCCCCGCGAGATGCATGATGCCGTCTGCGCTGAATGCGGCAAGCCCACCCAGGTGCCCTTCCTGCCCAGGGAGGATCGCCCCGTGTACTGCAGTGAGTGCTTCGCTGCCCGCCGCGGTTAAGGGATTGAACGAAAAGGAGACGCTTTGTATGAGGCGTCTCCTTTTCATTTCGCCAAAAGGCGTTTGTGAACGTTTGGCCGAAGAAAGCTGCCTTTTTGGCGCTCCTCAGCGCGGCAGGCCGCGTGAAAGCAATGGGACATGCAATGCTGCGGATTCGCCCCGCAGGCAGGGTCGGTTGCTCGAATAACGGTCTTGCGGACGCGGGACGGTTCGGGTTTTCCATATTCCCTTGGAAACGGTCTGAAACGCTTCATTCGGTATGAAGCGTATTTTTCGCTGACCGGCTATGCCTCGGAGGATGAACTTTCTGCTGATGACTTGACAGCATCAGAGGGCAATAGTATAATAACGTATGTTATATAACGTTTGTTATGGAAGGCGAGGCCAATGCCGCCGAAAGCAAAAATCACCGAGGCCATGGTCGTGGAGGCTGCCTTCCGCCTTGTACGCGAGCACGGGGCGGAACGGCTGAATGCTCGGACGGTGGCGCAAGCGCTGGGGTGCTCAACGCAGCCGATCATGTCGCATTTCCCACGGTTTGAGGCTTTGCGGCAGGCGGTGTACCGGCGGGCGGACGACTACCACACCGTCTATCTCATGGCGGACGGCGATCTTCGGAACATCGGCCTGCGGTACATCCGCTTTGGAGCGGAGGAAAAACAGCTGTTCCGCCTCCTGTTCCAAACCAACGGCTTTGCGGGCAAGAGCCTGGCGGATTTGACCGATGACCCGAACCTGTCGCCGCTGCTGGCGACGGTGGCGACAGCGGCGGGCTGCGGGGCGGAGGAAGCCTGGGCGCTGTTTCGGACGCTGCTGCTGTTCGTTCATGGCTATGCCAGCATGCTGGCCAACAACGCCATGGTCTATGATGCGGCGGAAGCCGCCGGGGACTTGATGCGTGTATGGCATGGGGCGGCGGAGGCTGCCCGGAAGGAGGAAAACCCATGACCCGTCTGTATCGGAAAAACGAGCTGACCTTTGCCCTGGTCTGGGTGGGGCTCTATGTGGTGCTGTTCAGCCTGGCGGACAGCGTTTCCCTGTCGCTGGGGGTGCAGAAGTCGGTCACCGTGCCCCTGTGCCTGCTGATGGCAGGGGTGCTGATGGGCTGGCTGCTGAAAAGCGGCCTGGCCGAGGCCTACGGTTTGCGCGGCCCCCGGGGCGGCGGACGGCGCTTCCTGTACTGGGTTCCGCTGGCGGTGATCGTTTCGGTGAACCTGTGGGGCGGCGTGACCATGAACTTCCCGCCCCTTGAAAGCGCTCTGTACGTCGTCAGCATGATGGTTGTCGGTCTGCTGGAGGAGCTGATTTTCCGGGGGCTTCTGTACAAGGCTCTGCGCAGGAACGGCGCGAAGTCGGCCGTGCTGATCTCCAGCCTGACCTTTGGCCTGGGGCATATCGTGAATCTGCTGAACGGCGCGCCGGTGGTGGCCACGCTGCTCCAAATTGTGTACGCCACGGCCATCGGCTTCCTGTTTGTTGTTCTGTTTGAGCACAGCGGCAGTCTGATCCCCTGTATTGTGACGCACAGCGCCATCAACGCCCTGAGCACGTTTGCCGTCCAGCGGGGCGAGGGCTTCGGGATGGCGGTGTCGGCGGCGCTGACGATCATCGCCCTGGCCTATGCCCTCTGGGTGATAAAGCAGCCTGCCGCGGAGAGGGAGGAACAGGCGTGACCATCGAGGAGATCAAGCTGCGCCGTCTGGCGGGGCAGCATTTGCTGGCGCCCGCGCCGCCGCTGACGGTGGCGGAGGATCTGTGCGGCCTGCAGGCCCAGTTCCTCAGCGCGGCCTGCCATGCTCTGCGGATCCGCAGCACGGAGGACTCCCTGGCGGGGCTGGTGAAGAGCTGGACGCTGCGCGGCACGGTGCATCTCTTCCCGGAGACGGACTTGCCGCTGTACATCCGCCGCCGGGGAGTGCCGGAGGACGTGACGGCTTCCGCCTGGTACCGCTGGCTGTGCGATCACGGCTATCCGCTGACCGAGGAGCGGGCGCGTTTTTTCGCCGTGCTGATGGCGGAGGCCATCGCCCGGGGCAGCGATACCCGGGAGGGGCTGCGCCTTATGTGCCGGGAACGGGGCATGACGGAGACGGAGGAAGCCCATGTCTTCCACAGCTGGTGCGGCAGCATCGCCCAGCTGGCGGAACTGGGGGTCATCTGCTCCAAGGTACAGGAGAAAAAGGCCTATCGCTTGTGCCCGGACTTCACGCCGCTGACGGCGGAGGCGGCGGAGACGGAGCTGGCTCGGCGGTACTTCACCCACTATGGCCCGGCTACTTTGCGGGACGCGGCGTATTTCTTTCACTGCCCGCAGACGAAGGTGAAGACGTGGCTGGCGCGGCTCCCGGCGCGATCCGTCGCAGTGGAGGGCCGGACATATTTCGACCTGCCCGGCCCGGAGCCGGAGGGCGATGTGCCGCCGGTGCTGTTTCTGGGGGGGTTCGATCAGCTGATGCTGGGCTACCACAAGGAGGACAATCCCTTCCTGCCGCAGGAATACCTGCGGGGCATCTTCAATCTGGCGGGGATCGTCGCGCCGGCGGTGCTGCTGCATGGCCGTGTTGCGGGAAGGTGGAAGCGTCAGGGGGAAAAACTGACGATCACGATATTCGAGACGGTTTCGCCGGAGGATAGAAAGCGGATGGAGGCTGAGGCAGTCAGGCTGTGGCCCGAGGCGGCCATCGGCTTTGAGCATGCCTGAATAGACAAAGTGACGGCTCTTTCAAATCATTATGGAAGGAATCGCTGCCAGGTTTGTCCAAAGGTCCAGCAAGGAATATCCAATTTGCCGACTTCAAACTGTCAATCGAAAAAAGCGGCGAGCTCTTTGGGATTGTTCAAACGGGACGAAGCACCTGCGTGGTGGATTTCCGCTTTTTCAAACGAATAGCCGTCTTAGGTAGGCCGTGAAGCCGCCGGAGCCCGAGGACAGCGCCGAGAAGGCGATCCGCAGGGCGCACTCCAGCGCTGGCGAAGGCCTGTGATAGGCGGCAATACTTGAACGATCGGCCGGGAGAACGGCAATGCCGTTCGACGCAGATGAGGGCAAGGCGTAAAAAAGTGGCATATGCCTGTTCAGCCGGTCAAAAAAGTCCTGGGAGGTGTCGGAGGACCCGTAGGCCCTCTGACTGTTCATCAAAAATCGGCGATCCCCTTCGGGGCGGTTAAACGGGGCGAAGCCCCTGTACGGCGATTTTCGTGCTTTTTCGTCAGAAAAAGCTTCCTTACACGAACGAACGTCCGGGAGTATGGCGTAGCCATTCGACCAGTGAGTGAGTGCATAACTCAAAAAAATGGCATATGCCACTTTATAAATAAGCAGAACAGCGGTTCCAACGCCTGTGATTTGGCTGGAACCGCTGTTCTTGTTTGCATGCTTTATGTCCGAACCAGTGCTTCGGCGGCTTCCGCCAGCTGACGCAGCAGCGCGTCGGCCTCGGCGGCGGTGGGAGCGACGGCAGTCAGGTACAGCTTGATTTTCGGTTCGGTGCCGGAGGGGCGGATCATGATCTTGGCCCCGCCTGTCAGGCAGAAGGTAAGCACGTCCGCCGGAGGGAGATCGCCTTTACCATTCAGGTAATCGGCGACGCTCTCCACGGCTCTGCCTGCCAAGGCCGTGACGGGTTGGGCGCGTAGCCGGGCCATCAGCGACCGCATGGCGTGCATCCCGGCCTCGCCCTCAAAGGTGAGGCTGCGGAGGTCGTGGCGGTAGCAGCCGTGTTCGGCGTACAGCTCGTTAATGGCGTCCAGGAGGGTCTTGCCCTGGCGGGCGTACCAGGCGGCGGCTTCGCATACCAGCAGCACGGCGTTCACCGCGTCTTTATCCCGAACATGGGCGCCGGAGAGGTAGCCGTAGCTCTCTTCAAAGCCGAAGATGAAGCGGTCGGCCTGTCCCTGGGCTTCCAGCAAACCGATCTGTTCCCCGATGAATTTGAAGCCCGTCAGCGTTCGTCGCAGCTCCACGCCGTATTTCGCGGCCACGGCGGAGGCCATGCCCGTGGAGACGATGGTAGTCACAGCCACGGGGCTTTCCGGCATGGCGCCGCGCGCAAGCCGCTGACGGCAGATGTAGTCCAGCAGAATAACGCCCATCTCGTTGCCGGTGATGAGACGGTAGCCGCCCTGACCGTCCGGGACGGCTGCCCCGCAGCGGTCGCAGTCCGGGTCGGTGCCTAGGAGCAGGTCGGGATGAACCTGGTCGCACAGGCGCAGCCCCAGGGCCATGGCCTCGCGGATTTCCGGATTGGGGTAGGGACAGGTGGGGAAGTGACCGTCAGGCTTTTCCTGCTCGGGCACCACCGTCACCTCAGACACGCCCAATTTGCTCAGCAGCCGGCGCACACACGCCAATCCCGCGCCGTTGAGGGGGGTATAGACCAGCTTGAGATCCGCCATGCCTTCGCCGGAACCGACCCGCTGGGCGTATACCGCGTCGATGAAGGCGTCCAGGCAGCTTTCGGGGATCAGGCGGATGCGCCCGTCGGCCAGGGCCTGGTCATAGTCGGCGGCCCGGACAGCAAAGCAGTCCACCCGGCGGATGGCGACCTGGATGCGCTCGGCGGCGTCGATGGTGATCTGGCAGCCGTCGGGGCCGTAGACCTTGTAGCCGTTGTACTGGCTGGGGTTGTGGCTGGCGGTGACGCATACGCCCGCGCCGCAGGTCAGGTAGCGCACGGCCCAGCTGAGGGCGGGGGTGGGCTGCAGGCGGGGATACAGATGGGCGGTGATGCCGTTGGCAGCCAGCACCCGGGCGGTTTCACGAGCGAAAACGTCGCTTTTGACGCGGCTGTCATAGGCGATGGCCACGGCCTTGGGCAGACCGGAGGCGTTCAGATAATCCGCCAGTCCCTGGGTCGCCTTGCGCACGGTGTAAATGTTCATGCGGTTGGCGCCCGCGCCGATCACGCCGCGCAGCCCGCCGGTGCCGAAGGAAAGCTCCTGATAAAACCGATCGGCGATGGCCGCCTCGTCACCGGCAACGCTTTGCAGCTCAGCCAAAAGATCAGGATCTTCCGTGGCGTTTTGCAGCCAGGTCTCATATCGCTGCAGCATATCCAATCATAACCTCCTGTCCATCGGCGGATGGAAAAGTGTCCGCCGCCCGGTTATCATACCATATTTGTGCTGGGCTTGCAATGCGTGCCAGCGGGACAAAAAACGCCTCCGACGCCGTTGAAACATCGGAGACTGTATTCATACGATCCTCTGCAGCGGCTCCAGAATACCGCTGATGATCCGGGCGTCGTTGATGAGGGTCGCGGGGTCGAAGCGGGGCGAAGGGCCGGACACGCTGACGGCGGCGAATACCTTGCCGGCGGCGTTGAAGACGGGCAACGCCACGCAGCGGATGCCGAACTCGTGCTCCATATTGTCCACCGCATAGCCGTTTTGACGAATTTCCTCCAAGTGGTGCAGGAGTATCGCCGGATCGGTCATGGTGAAGCTGGTATAGGCCTTCAGCCTGCCGTGAACCACCGCGTCGATCTGCTCCTCCGGGAGATAGGCCAGCATGGCCTTGCCGATGCCGGTGCAGTACAGAGGCGCGCGCTCGCCAAGGATGTTGCGGGTGGGCTGCTGGCTGGAGGGATAGGTGGACTCGATATAGAGCACCTCGTTTTCGTTGAGGATGCCGAAATAGCAGACCTCCCGGGTTTCCTGGGCGATGCGGGTCAGGTAGGGGAGGAACAGGTCGCGCATGCCGTGGTGGCTGTTGACGATGTAGCTCAGATGCAGCACCTTCATCCCCAGGCAGTATTTGCTGGTGTCCGGGTTTTTCATCAGATACCCCAGGCGCTGGAAGGTGCTGAGGATGTTGTATACCGTGCTTTTCTGCATACCCAGCATTTTGGCGATCTCCGACGGGCCCATTTCGGGCTGCTCGACAGAGAAGCATTCCAGCACCTGCATGGCGCGGGCCAGGGATTTGACCTGATTATCATCAGCCATGGAGACGCCTCCTTTCATCCTGCTTTTCAGGGCAGGGGCTTAATCGCGGCAAAGGGTGCTGAGGACGTGGCGGGCGGCCTTGTCCATCTGGCGCACCTCGTCCCGGAAGGTCTCGGTCAGTCCGGCCTCGGGCAGAACGCGGGCTGCGGCCGAAGCCAGTACGCCCTCGATGGCCTTCAGGTGATATTTGGCGTTGACGGGGTAGTACTGCCGCTCAATCTCGGAGAAGATCGTCAGGTAGGCTTGTACCAGCTCGGCCTTCTCAGGCTGGCTCTGCCAGTTCTGCCACAGCCAGCGGTACAGCTCCATGTGGAAGTTCATCATCACGCCGGAGAAGCCCGCGCCGCCCGCCCGCAGGGTTTCCAGCAGGGTGGTGGTGTTGGCGTTGAACAGGTGCAGATCGCTGTCCCGGAGCACATCCAGGCGTTTGCGGATCAGCGCCATGTCGCAGCAGGTATCCTTCATGAAGGTGAAGCGGCCGGATTCGGCGCACCACTTCAGTTCATCCAGGGTAATCAGCCGCTTGAAAGGATAGGGGCACTCATAGAAGCCCAGCGGCGTCTCGGGATCGAGCATGCGCATCAATGCTTGCAGGCGGGGCAGGAAGGACGCCTCCGCCTGGCCGGGAAGGCACAGGCGGTTGGTAATCAGGATGAGGGCATCCGCGCCGGCCTTGCGCATCAGGTTCAGCTCCTCGGCCTGATCCGAAAGGCTGGAGGAGGTGTGGCCCGAGGCGATGACGGGCACATGAGCATGCCGCTTGACAAAAGAGACCAGCTCTGCGCGCTCTTTTAAGGAAAGGAAAAAAATCTCGCTGGACTGGCAGGCGGCGAACAGGCCGGTGGCGCCATGCTCCTCATACCATGCGATCAGCCGCTCCAGAGAGGCGTAATCAATGTCGCCCTCCGGGGTGAAGGGGGTAATCATCACGGGCCATAGACCGTTGCAGTGCTGTATAGGCATTCGGAAATCCCTCCGTTATTTTACTGGACAGCATTCTGTCATACTGAACACCTATATCATATTGGATACGGGGCTTCTTGTCAAGAGGTGTGGAAGATACGGGAGATATTTTTTCACATTAACCAAAAAATGAATTTGTGATTCCCTGTTGACAAAGAAAATCAATCATGCTAAAATGAATTATCAAATGAACGGTATTCAGTAATAATGAACGATAAGGATGGTGATGACGACATGGCGCTTCCCATCAGCAACCACTACCGGGTAGAGGGCGTCCGTCCCAAGCTGGCGACGACCACCCGGGTGGTGCTGGAACCCTGCGATGAATGGAGCTATGCCCATCACCCGCACATGATCCGTTTCAAGGGCAGGTATTTCCTGTGTAGCAGTCAGGGTCATCTCCATGAGGATGATGTGGGCCAGCGGGTTGTGTGCACCATGAGCGATGACCTCACGGCCTGGGAGCCGGTTCGGGTGCTGGCGGAGCCGGAGGATCCCGCCCATCAGGCGCTGATTCCATCCGGCCTGTATGTCCACGGCGATACCCTGATCGCGTACTATGTGACGCTGGAATACAGCCCGGAGGTGCTGCGGAACGGCTGCCGCCAGATGGGCGGGCAGGGGCGGAGAATCCTGGACTTCCATTATCGGACATCCGTCGACGGCGTTCATTGGTCAAGTCCCACGCCTTTGGCGGCCTTTGGCGGCAACATGCCTGTGGGCCGGCTGAAGTCGGGGCGTCTGTTCTCCGCCGGAGGACGGAACGTGGCTTACTCCGACTGTGACGACGGCGTATCCGGCTGGAAGGGCGTCACCATCTGCCCGGAGGGCTACGGCAACCGGCCGGAGGATGTGCGCAGCGAGGATGATTTGCCCGGCCTGGTGAGCGACACCCATGTGGCGCTGTGCGAGGGCTCCTGGATTCAGCAGGACAGCGGGCGGCTGTGGCTGTATCTTCGTTCGGCCACGCCCTGGCTGTGGGCCTGTTTCAGCGATGACGAGGGCGAAACCTGGTCGCTGCCCGAGCGGACGGACTTTACTGATAACAGGACGAAGTTTTTCCTCGGACGTCTGCCGGACAAGCGGTACTTTTATGTCGGCACCCCGGATCCGTTCCCGCCCAGAACCCGCCATGTGCTGGCCTTGTCCCTTTCCCGGGACGGCTTGGACTGGAGGGAGCATTACCTCCTGGCGGACGAACAGTATAAGGGCCGCTACCCGGGCATCGACAAAAACGGCGTCTACGGTTATCCCACCGTGCTGGCGGAGGAAGACCGGCTGATTGTCACCGTGTCGATCAACAAGGAAATGATCGTTGTCATGACGGCGGACTGGACCAAGCTGTAACAAAGGAGTGACGAAGGATGACTGACCTGCCCAAGTCCCTGGGCTATAACGTGCCCTGGAGCACCCGGGTGATCCGCGCCCTCAAGCGCGACAGATGGCTGTACCTGATAATGCTTTTGCCTGCGCTGTACTACATCCTGTTCTGGTACTACCCCATGTACGGCGTGACCATTGCCTTCAAGGATTTCAAGCCCAAGCTGGGCATACCCGGCAGCCCCTGGACCAGCCAGCATGGCATGAAGTATGTACTGCAGGTGGTCAATGATCCTTACTTCTGGACGGTGTTCAAGAACACCATTGTCCTGAATGTGGAAAACCTGCTCGTTACCTTCCCCGCGCCCATCATCCTGGCGCTGCTGCTCAACGAACTCACCTCCACCCGCTACAAGCGTGTGGTGCAGACGGTCACCTACCTGCCTCACTTCCTGTCCACGGTGGTGGTGGTGGGTATGCTGAACACCATGTTCAACTCCACGGGCATCGTCAATGAAATCATTGCATCCCTGGGCTTTGATAAAATCAACTTCCTGAACGACGCGCAGTATTTCCGGCCCATGTACATCGGCTCCAACGTGTGGCAGAGCATCGGCTGGGATTCCATCATCTTCCTCTCCGCGCTGTCGGGGCTGGATCAGGAATTGTACGAGGCGGCCCGCATCGACGGCGCCGGGAGATGGAAGCAGACCCTGCACATCACCATCCCCGGCATCCTGCCCACCATCATCATCATGCTGATTCTGGCTATGGGCAAAATCATGAACGTCAGCTATCAGAAGGTATTGCTGATGATGACCGGCTCCAACCAGTCCGTGGCGGACGTGATTTCCACCTATGTGTACCGCCGCGGCATTACCAAGGCCGACTTCAGCTACGCCACGGCCGTCAACCTGTTCCAGTCGCTTGTTAGCTTGCTGTTCGTAGGCGTGACTAACTACATCTCGCGCAGAACCAGCGAAACTTCGCTCTGGTAAGGAAGGAGGAAGACGTATGCCCATCAAGGAAGGCGGCATCAGCCGCAAGGTGTTCATGGTATTCAACTATGTCTTCCTGGCCCTGCTGATGCTGGTCTGCCTCTACCCGCTGTGGCTGCAAATCATCATCTCCATCAGCCATGGCCTGGAGGTCATGAAGGGCGGCATCACCCTGCTGCCCCGCAGCATCACCTTTGAGACCTACAAGACGCTCCTGCGGGGCGAACTGTTCATGTACATGAAGAACACCATCGTCTACACGGTGGTGGGTACGGCGGTGAACCTGGGGATGAGCTGCCTGTGCGCATACCCACTCTCCCGCAAGACCTTCTCCGGCCGCAAGTTCTTCACCCTGATGGTGACGGTGACGCTGTTTTTCTCCGGCGGCATGATTCCCATGTACCTGACGGTGAAGCAGTACAACTTGATGGACTCCATGTGGGCCCTGATCCTGCCCGGAGCCATCAGCACCTACAACATGATTATCATCCGTACCGCCTTCCAGGCCCTGCCGGATTCCCTCATCGAATCCGCCCAGCTGGACGGCGCCAACGATCTGATTATCCTGGGCCGAATCGTCATCCCGCTGACCAAGGCGACCCTGGCCACCATGCTGCTGTTCTACGCAGTCAGCCACTGGAACGCCTACTTCGACGCCATGCTGTACATCAACAGCAAGGAAAAGTACCCCCTGCAGATCATGCTGCGCAACATGCTCATCGGCGGTCTGTTCAATGAGGAAACGGCCATTGCCGGCGCCAATGCCGAGGCCTTCGCGGTGACGGACTCCACCCTGCGCTCGGCCACCATCATCGTGACCACCCTGCCGATCCTGATCGTGTATCCCTTCGTGCAGCGCTACTTCGTCAAGGGCGTGATGATCGGCTCGGTGAAGGGCTGACGCCTTCATTCAAGCGGCATTCTGCTTGAACGAGGGGCCTCGCCCCGTTTCATCGCAGGACTTCCATGATCGCTTGCTGCGCAAAGTTGAAGGGCCTGCGGGCCCTCCGACGCCTCCCAGGGAGAACGCTCTGGAATCCCCTGTATCCTGCGGACCTGTGTCCGTGGAAATAAAACTCAAGGAGGAAGAAACCATGAAATTTACCCGCCTGACCGCCCTGGTTCTGGTGCTGGCGATGGCCCTGTCTTTGGTGTCTGTCGCGAGTGCTGAGAATCCCACCACCTGGATCAGCGACGAGCTGGTTGAGCTGCGCGTGATGCGTGACGAGAACCCCAACCAGCCCATCAAGGCCGATACCGTCAAGCTCCAGACCATTCAGGAGCTGCTGAACGTGAAGCTGGTCATCGACGCCCCGCCGAAGGCCTCCTACACCGACAAGAAGTCCGTCATGATCGCCACCGACGATATGCCCGACATCATGTATGTGGAGTTCAAGGACGTGCAGCAGTACGCCCGCGACGGCATGTTCGTGAACCTGAGCGATTACCGTGACCAGATGCCCAACCTGTTCGCGCTGCTGGACGCCGATCCCTCCATGGCGGCTTCCGCCACGGTGGACGGCAATTACTATGCCGCGCCCACGCTGTATCGTCACAATCCTGACGAGGCCCTTTCCGGCAACCTGGTGAACATTCGTACCGACCTGCTGGCCAAGTACGACCTGCCCGTGCCAACTACCTGGGACGAGCTGCTGGAGGTCATGATTGCCCTGAAGGAGAAGGAGCCCAACCTGATTGGCATGACCAACCGCAAGGCTGGCAACACCACCGCCACCCGCAAGCTGATGGACTGCATCGCCTATCCTCTTGGCTCCTATTCCAGCATGTACATTGACCACGAGCTGGACGGCAAGTGGTATTATGGCCCCGCCCATGAGAACTTCAAGGCCGTGCTGACCTATCTGAACAAGATGTGGAACGCCGGCGTGCTGGATCCCGACTACGCTTCCATGACCAAGGATCTGTGGACCGAGAAGCTGTCCTCCGGTCAGGCCTTCTGCACAGTGGATAACGACGGCGTGGTGCGCAACTTCAATGTGGCGCTCCAGACCATCGACCCCAGTGCCAAGCTGGAAGTGATCCCCTCCCTGACCAACTCCCTGGGCTATGCCCGCAACACCACCTACGCCCTGGATCGCCCCGAGAACTGCTGGGTGATTTCCGCCTCCTCCAAGAATATCGACCTGGCCGTGAAGTTCCTGGATTGGTGCTACTCCGAGCAGGGCACCGACGTGAACAACCTGGGCAAGGAAGGCGTCACCTATGACGTGGTGGACGGCGTGAAGGTCTTCAAGGACGAGATTCTGGCTGAGTACGCTGCCAACGGCGCCAACGCCATCTACGACATGTCCTCCGCGCTGGGCATCGGCCTGCTGGAGTTCACCCCCCGCTATGACACCACTCCCGACCAGCAGATGGCCATGTACCTCAAGGGCACCGACGAGGCCAAGGACGAGTACCGCGCTCAGCTCCAGGGCATCCTGAACGATACCGCCCTGCGCGACATTGGCATCGTGAACCGTGCCCCCACCCTCAACGCCGAGCAGACCGAGCGCTATAACGAGCTGCTGGTGGCCGTTGAGAACATCATCTGGCAGGAAGTGGACAAGTACATCACCGGCCAGGAGCCCATCGAGAACTGGGACAAGGTGATGGAAGCCGCCCGCAACGCCGGCGCGACGGAGATGGAAGAAATCTACAACTCCGCCTGGGAAGCTGCGCAGGCCAAGTAAGCCTATAACCACCAAAGCTCAAGTGAGAGCGGCGGCGCTGCGGTCAAAGCCGAGGCGCCGCCGTTTTTTGCTGCACATGGCCGCGCCTGAAGACGCGCGAGCGCAAAGGAGGAACATCATGAAACACGGGGATCATCTGCTGCCCTTTTTGTGGCTGCATGGGGAGGACGAGGAGACGCTGCGCCAGGGCGTCCGGGACATCGCGGCTTCCGGCTGCGGGAGCCTGTGCGCCGAGAGCCGTACCCATCCTGACTTCATGGGCCCCGGCTGGTGGCGGGAAATCGACATCCTGACCGATGAATGCCGCCGCCTGGGCCTGACCTACTGGCTTCTGGACGATACGCATTTTCCCTCGGGCTATGCCAACGGCGCGGCCAAGGGCACGTCCCTGTGCCGCATGATGATGACCGAACGCCGCATGGATGTCGCCGGCCCCCGGCAGGGCGGGCGTATTCTGGTGCGTGAGGATGACGCCGCAGGGATGCTGGTGGCCGTGGTGGCCGGGCGCCGACTGCATCGGGAACGGCTGCGGGAGGACTTTGTGGATCAGGGTGGCTGGGCGCTGACGGACCTGATCGACCTGACGGATCGGGTGGAGGACGGCTTTGTTCGCTGGGATGTGCCGGAGGGCGAATGGCGCGTGTTTGTGCTGACGGCCAAGTATGTCTCGGAGCGGAATCCCCCCCAGTTTTTTGCCAATCCGCTCCTGCCCGAGGGCGGACAGCTGATGATCGACGCGGTGTACGAGCCTCATTACGCTCATCTGAAGGACGAGTTCGGCAAAACCTTCCGCGGCTTTTTCTCGGACGAGCCCGCGCTGCGGGCGGGCCGGGGCTGCCGGGCGGTGCTGGGCGAGTATCCGCGGCTGCCCATTCCCTGGCGGGTGGATCTGCCGGAATTGCTGAGCGCGCGGCTGGGCGAGAACGCCCGTGTGCTGCTGCCTGGGCTGTGGTACGACATCGGGGAGAAGACGGCCCGCATCCGTTACGCCCTGATGGATACCGTCAGCAGCCTGTACGCGGAGAACTACTCCATGCGGCTGGGCGACTGGTGCCGCGCCCATGGGGTGGGCTATATCGGCCATGTCATCGAGCAGAACAACGCCCACAGCCGCCTGGGCCAGGGGGCGGGGCACTTCTTCCGTGCCCTCAGCGGCCAGGACATGGCGGGTATGGATCTGGTGCTGCACGAGCTTCGGCCGGATTTCCGCAACGCCTCCCATGCCTGGAACACCCAGGATTTCGAGGCGGACGACGACTTTTTCCGTTACATGATCGCCCAGATGACCGTCTCTTGCGCGCGGCTGGACCCCAAGAAAAAGGGCCGCAGTCTGTGCGAAATCTTCGGTGCTTACGGCTGGCAGGAGGATGTGGGGGAGATGCGCTATCTGGTGAATTTCCTTCTGTCCCGGGGCGTCAATCACTTTACGCCTCACGCCTTTAGCCTGAAGCCGCTGCCTGACCCGGATTCGCCGCCGCACTTCGGGCGCTTCAACCCGCTGATGCCCGCCATCAGCCGCCTGTTCGGCCATATGGAGCGCACGGGCGCGCTGCTGGACGGCGGCATGCTGGATACCCGCGTGGGCGTCCTGTATTACGCCGAGGCGGAATGGGCTCAGGGCAAGGGCTGCATGAAGACCCAGGCGCTGGTGAAGCGGCTGGCCCTGCGGCAGATCGCCTGTGAAATCGTGCCCATTGACCAGCTGATGGCGGGGCGGTACGATGTGCTGTACATTCCCCGGGCCAAGTGGTGGCCGGAGCGGCTGTTCCGCCGCCTGCGGACGCTGATGGATGCCGGATGCCGGGTGGTCTTTGTGGATGAAATACCCCAGGGTCTGAGCGAAGGCTCAGGGGATATGGCCGCGCTGACGGCGGGGACGCATGTTTTGCCCCTTGACGGCATCGCGGAGGACGCACTGGCCCATGCTGCCCTGCCGGTGCGGCCCCTGTCCGACAGCCCGGACATTTCCTGCTATCCCTACCGCAAGGATGGAAAGCTGCTGCTGGCGCTGTTCAACGAGGATACGCGGGCGGCCCACGACATCACGCTGCGTGTAGAGGAGCCCTTTGCATCCCCCGTGGCCTACGACCCGGAGCAGCAGTGCTGTGAAGCGCTGCCCGACGGCGAAAAGATTTGCTTGACGATTGAGCCCGGACAGCTTATGATAGTAGGCGAACCCATAGAGGACTGGCCTGCCGCCCAGGCGCCCAGGCGCTGGAAGGAAACGGCTTCCCTGGCTCCGTCGTGGACGATCACCTTCCCGGGGACAGAACTGCCCGCCCTGCGCACCGACGAGCCACGGGACCTGAACGAAACGTATCCGCGGTTTTCGGGCACGGCCCGGTATGAGGCGGAAGTTGAACTGCCCAAGGGCTGCGAGGCTGTGCTGCTGCCCCAGGTCAGCGGCGCGGTATCGGCTTGGCTGGACGGCGAATCCCTGGGGCATCGGGTAGCCCCGCCCTACCGTTTCCCTGCCGGGGAAGGCTGCCATCGTCTGACGCTGGAAATTACCAATACGCTGGTTTTCGCTCATCGGGACGAGCTGTCCTTCTTCAACTATATCAAGCCTACCGGACTGACGGGTCCGGTGACGGCGCTGGAGGCGAGTCTATGACCCGGCGTGTTGCCCTGAAGGGAACGGATTTGTGCCTGAGCCCCGTCGCCCTGGGCACGGTGAAGGCCGGAATCGCCTGGACAGGCAGGGAAGCGGACGCGCTGCTGGACGCTTATGCTGATATGGGCGGCAACGTGCTGGACACGGCCCGGGTCTATACCCCGCCCAAGGAGGGCTGCAGTGAACAGGCGCTGGGCCAGTGGCTGCGGCGCGGCGGCAAGCGCCGGAACATAGTGCTGGTGAGCAAAGGCGGCCATCCCGCCCTGGACAGCATGACGGTTCCGCGGATGGAGCGGGCGTCCATGGAGGCCGATCTGGAAGCCAGCCTGCGTGCTCTGGGCGTTGACGCGATTGACCTGTACCTATATCACCGGGATGATCCCGCCACCCCGGCGGGAGAACTGGTGGAGCTTATGGAGAACTTCCGCCGGGCGGGGAAAATTCGCTGGTACGGCTGCTCAAACTGGACAACCCCGCGCATGGAGGAGGCCGCGGCCTATGCCAAGGCGCACGGTCTTCCTGGCTTTGTGGCCAACGAGTGCTTGTTTAATGTTGGCGTTCGCCACATGGGGCCGCTGGCGGACAAGACCATGGTGGCGGCGGATGATGCCATGCTTGCGCATCATCGCGCCACGGGCATGGGAATGCTGGCCTACTGCGGGTTGTGCAGCGGGTACTTCCATCGCCTGATGGCGGAAGGCCCCGAGGCCGTTCGCGGGAAGAAATACGATACCCCCGGCAATCGCCGCGTGGCGGAGCGTCTGAACGCTGTCTGCCGGGATTACGGCGTCACCCTGTCCCAGGCGGAGCTGGCGTTCATCCTGGCTCAGCCCTTTGACGCGGTGGCGCTGGCGGGGGTCAGCCGCGTGGAGCAGCTGACGGATCTGATGGGCGCCATGACGCTGAACATTCCCATTGAAGCTTATGAAGAGTGATCGCCGCCGACGGCGCGAGGAGTGAAATCAATGCAGGAAATGATCCATGTAGACCATCCCCATATGGCCGATAACCGCTTTCAGGACGGCGCGCTGCCTCATCTGACGGGGGTGCAGTCCTTTCAGGTTCTGCGGTGCAACCGTCGACATCCTGAATGGGCGGACGATATCGGCTGGACGTATAATCACGCCGCCATGCTGGCCTGGTACAACGGACTGTTCCTGTGCGAATATCTTTCCAACCCTGTGTCCGAGCATGAGGTGCCCGGTCACACCATGCTGACCGTCAGCCGGGACGGCATCCATTGGGACAAGCCGCAAATAGCCTTCCCTGAGGTGGAGGTACCTACGGCCCAGTACAAAGGTCCGCGCAGCCCGGAGCTCAGGGACAGGATGCTTACGGTGCCCCATCAGCGCATGGGCTTCTTCCACGCCGCCAATGGGGTCATGCTGATGCTGTCCTTCTACGGCATCGTCCACGACCGGCACAAGAGCGCCCCCTGCGACGGCTGGGGCGTGGGCCGCGCCGTCCGCCGCATCTACCCCGACGGCAGCATGGGTGCTGATATTTACTTCCTGATTTATAATGAGCCGGCGGGCTACACCGAGGAAAACACGCCGGTCTTCGCTCCTTTCCGAAAGAGCGGGGACAGCGAATTGATTGCCGCCTGCGAGGAATTGCTCCGCAACGGCGCGTGCATGCGCCAGATGTACGAGGAGCAGCGGTTCGACGAGGCGCTGTTCCCCACCCCGGCGGGGGAGGCGCTGTCCTACTACACGGTGCGCGAGGACGAGATCATCGGCATGTACAAAAAGGGCCTGGTGAGCGTCTCCCGGGACGGCGGAGCCACCTGGTCTCTGCCGGAGCGCCAGGGCAGCGTATGCACCGCCACGGGTAAGGTCTGGGGCCAGAAGACCGGCGATGGTCGCTACACCCTCATGTACAACCCCACCACGGACGGACAGCACCGCTGGCCCATCGCGGCGGTGACGGGGGCGGATGGCCATCATTTTGACGGCATGGCGGCTGTGACGGGCGATATGTCGCCCCAGCGCTACGGTGGCCTGGACAAGAACCTGGGCCCGCAGTATATGCGCGGCATTGCGGAGTGCAATCCCCAGACGCCCGACGGCCATGTGTGGCTGGCATACAGCAATAATAAGGAAGACATTTGGATCAGCCGCATTCCGGTGCCGCTGACGGCGGAAGGCTCCGCCGAAGGCAGCCTGACCTGCCGGGCCGGGCAACTGCCGGAGGGCTTTGGCATTTACGC
>ERZ777306.2524-NODE-2524-length-22913-cov-8.548123_pt1 | contig 22913 bp, 20 predicted proteins | sample MGYA00374966_ERZ777306 | MGnify/ENA primary metagenome ERZ777306 (study PRJEB29329, sample SAMN06343882) | mouse gut metagenome | isolation source: Mouse cecum | place: Austria: Vienna | collected 2014-11-15 ...
GCCTTGCGGTCAAGGCACTTTATGATATAATGCAAGTATGCAAATCATACAAGTATAAAGAATAAGAAAATTATCATAATCGGAGGGATTTTATAATGAAAGAACCAGTTCAGCGGCTAAATACCGCCAATATTACCAGTGATATTTTTGTGGTCGCCCCGACTCAGATTGAATACATCGCGCGCCTGTTCGCAGACAGCGTTGCCGACACAATGAACATGCGCACATTTGCACCCAAAATCCGCCAAATTGCCGAAGAGTCACTGCGCCGGGCCCTGGCCGCCGCACGCCGCCAAGGGGCAGGTAAGTAACACCACTTTATTAATAACAACAGCGCCACCAGATTGGTGGCGCTGTTTCATATCGTCCATATACCTACATACTGTCGTCATGAACACTGTACGTGGTTGCGTCTTTCTTAATACGCAACTTGCCCTTGGTCGACGTGCTCATGTTGCCGTAATACGTCTTGCCACCAACCTTTACGTTCAACGACGGGGTCGTCTTCTTCGTACTGCGCAGGTACAGCTTGCTGTCCCCAAAGTGCATTATACGTCCACAGTCCCCAGACTCGTCCGCACCAGCACCATAGCCTATTGTGGTCAGACCCGACGCACAGGCCGTACGCGAACCGGTACTGCCCTGGGATACCACACTGGCGCCCGTCCAGTATCCGGCACCAACACTGCTGCAGGATGTCGCATTCGCCGCCGCAATGTAATAACCCCCGCCACAGCTTATCTTACAGTCTGTGGCCGCGTCGTGGTCTGTGGCCGCAGTGCCGGCGATGGTATAATTATTCAAGCAATTGTTCACAGTTGATGTAGTTCCAGCGCCAACCGTATGTGCGCCAACCCACCAGTTGCCTGCCGGGGTGGTGCAACTGGCCGCGTCCGCAGTTACAATCCGGGTGCCCGCACCACAGCTTATTTTGCAGTCGGTTTTCGGACCGGCGCCGGCCTGCGACGCATATCCGGTCGGACATTTATTGCGCCCCATTTCACTGTTGTATGTTCCAGTACTGCATTTTGGGATCTCAAAACCCGGACAGTAATCCCCAGCCTTACAAACAATCGCTCTTGTATACATCATGTAATTGGTCGAATCATTGCAATATGTATCATTAATTTTCGTATCCAGATAATACCCCGGCGTTATGTCAGTTCCATCCCTATACCAATAGTACACCGGTTCAGAGCCACCATCATATCTTCCGGTCGCAGGATTATACAGAACATTATCGGCACGGAATAACCCCGCATCATTTTCAAACATATATCGCGCATGACAATAATTAATGGCAGACCATCCGCTTCCCCATTCTTGGGTATTAAAAGAAGTACGCTTTAAAGTTCCTGATGTTATGTACTTGCCCGTGACAGAATCATATGGATAGTAGTAGTCTGGGAACGTTGTACGAGCTGTATCAGACGTTGCCGCCGGACACGCCTCTTTACTGCCTGCATTCGGCCAATACAGCGTCTTGGACACACAATAATAGCGATTAGGACACGTGGTTTGCGCCGTATCAGTATTGGCGTCAATATATTTTCCGGCCGTCGTGGTTACATAGCATGCCGTATTTGCAGACGAACCCTGGGCACTGTTCGTATACAGCCCGCCGCCCAGTGTCGAACACGCCGTCGGCGCCGTTGCATTTGCCGGACAGAACGAGCCCGTCGGACAAATTGTACAGCTGGTTGCGGTTGTGGATGCATAATATCCCGCATTTGACTTCAGCTGGGACACCAGCGTTACCGCCCCCCATGCCGTTGTACTGGTTGCATTCTTTTTTACCTGTCCGGATGCACAATTTGCAGGCGTTTGCGTTTGATAGCACTGTGTCACAGCGGTCCAGCCCGTGCCGCCCCCCAGAGCCCAGCTAGTTTCAGCCCCAGGACAGTTATATTTCTCGCCGCCGGTACAATATGTCGCCCCTGTACACTGGCTTTGCCCTGTACGAGTGGTTGCCGTACCACCTGTTGAGTAATAACCCGCCGAAACACTCTGGCGCGCCGCCGTGCCCCCGGTACAGAAATATCCATTGCCCCCGCATGCCGGACAGGATGTTGTTCCGTTGACATAATATCCCTCTTTTGCCGATAATCCAGTACGCGGTTTTGTTACATTATCCGGCGTACAATCAGCAACAACTGTTCCAGAATATTTCTTTGTATAGTTACAGGTTTTTGCCGTGGCCGTTCCCAACGTCTGGGACGCACAGTTTGGAGGCAGCCCCGGTTCTAGCACTGATCCGGTTTTGCTAAACGTTCCGACACATTCATTGCGTGATGTTGCCGCAATATTTCTATATCCCGCATCGCATTGTGCCTGGGCACTGTTACTGGATTTATAATATCCAGTGGCCACTGCTTTACACGCAGTCTGGCCTGTGGCGTCCTGATATTGCAGTCCCCCAGAACATGCCGCACAGTCATTGGCAGACTTTCCACCCGTCGAACTGCGATATGTTCCAGCCGCACAATTCGTCTGATTTGTTCCGCCGGTACAATACTGTCCCGCGGGACACGCCGAACAAGACGCGTTTCCAACCGTAGTGTTATACGTACCCGCAGCACATGTAGAGCACGCGGTGGCCGCCGCAACCCCGGCCGCCTTTGCAGAGCCGGCGCCACATCCCTGCCATATCGCATATACCGTGACATTTCCGCTGGCCGCTAAATTTTTCCCGTCGAACGAGCCACTGGTCGCGGCTTTGTTTGTGCTCCATCCCTTTAATACATAGCCTGCACGATAATATGACGTACCGGTTCCCGCATCCAGTGCGCATGCCGCATTATACGTACATGCCTTGTTCCCGGGTTTAGTACCCGTACCACCGTTAAGGTCATATATAACCGTGAACGAGTTGGCCGTCCATTTCGCCCAATACTCTTTATTCCCGGTAGAGCCTGCCTGTATTGAAGATACCGCGCTGCCCGTCAATCCGGAATTGGCAAACCATCCACCAAATGTATAACCCGTGCGACTGGGGGTACATAATGTCTTGGCGGCGGCAACCGTATAGTTTGAATTAGTGCACCCAGTGCCGCTGTTCTGATTATATGTTACCGTATACGATATTACCTTACAGTCCGCAGATGCGTCATGATCCGCCTGGGTTGTTGTGTTCGGTGTGGTGTATCCAGTGCTACACGTTGAAACACCGGATGTAGAGCCCGCATTTACAACATGCTGTGCGGTATACCATCCCCAGGCATGCCCATTGTTGTTAGGTGTTGTACATGTCGCATTTGACGACGCCACCCGCCTTCCCGCGGCACATTGTATCTGGCACTGAGTTCGTACGGTCTTTCCGGCGGCGGAATTATAAGAATATCCTGTCGGACACGCGCCACAGTTACTGGCTGTTGTACATGTTGTACACGCCGCGTTTGACGCACCGCCGGCACTCCAACCACTGGCATCACAGTATCCTGTTACGCCGCTGTTTAATGCCGCGTTGAATGTATACGTACCCCCGGCGCAATATCTACCGGCTATACATGCCGAACAGGATAAACTGTTCATAGGCAGATATGTACCGGCATTACACGTTACTGTGCGCGCCTTACATGCGGTTGCAACCGACGCGGAACCATATGCACCTGTTACATTAAATGATGCAGTGGTATTGGTCCCGCCATTCTGACTGAAACCGTTTAAGCACTGTACCGCACAGGTAACCTTGTTGCCGGAAACGCTGGTGCTTACCGAGGACACACCCGAGCCCTTTGAACAACTGGCGGCGGTCCACTGGGCATACAATGTCGTATTACCTGTAAATGTTGTATTGCCCGGCAATGCACCCGCGTTGTTTATACGCTGGGTCCCGCCGCTGGTCGCGGTATAATACCCGTTAAACACATACCCTGAACGCGTTGGAACCGTAACGGTGGTTATTGTCCCGCCGCTGTTGTTTGTCCACTTCTGCGCATACACTTCCTTAACACTGCCCATACCGCCTGTACCACCATTGTCATTCAAGGTAATTGTATATTGGGCGTTGGTACAGCTGTATGACGTGGCGGCGGTTGACGAGGCCGTTCCAACACGATTGTATCCCGTTTGACATGTATTAACATAACATTTATTGGATACCATTAATAATCTGTCACTCATTCGATTAAATTGATAAGTAGAACTGTAATTTGGTGTTGTATTCGTCCATGACGCCACATTTGCATTATTGGAACATGCAGTACAATTGGCAGCCCGGGCAAAAGAAGTGGTCCCCAGTGAACACAGGCTACAATATTCTTGCGCATTTGTGCCTGCCTTATAGGTACCAGGAGCACACGGCATACACGCGTTTATCCAATATGCAGAAGTTTGATCATAACTATCGCCATAGCACAGCTCATAATAACTATCCGCAGGCCCATTATCATCTATACACAATTCAACATCATCACTGGTATTGATAAAGTAATAGCCAGGCTTACAAGTGCTTACCGCACATTTTTTTGTAACATTAACCCCGGTAATAGTCCCCAAACCACCATACGCAGAGGATATTGTATAACCGGTACTGGTACTGCTGACAAACGATGATGCATTATATCCGCCAACACCTTCAGACGTCTGAAATTCGTCAAATATAGACGGACAAGAAACGCAACTGGTGGCAATATTAGAACTGGTTGTTTGACCCGCCGGACACAAAACACACTTGTTATTACTGGCATATGCACCTCTCTGGCAGTTTCCACGCCCAATATTAGAAGAAACGCGATAATAGAATTTACCACCCGGACATATATACCCAGACGGACAAGACGATGCGGATGAGGCAGTTTGGCTTGTCAGATATTGACCCGCCGCCAACGTCGCCAGACAGTATGAATTGGATGTCGCATTAGCCGTTGATGTGGTTTTAAACATTCCACCCCCCAGCGAACTACATGAAACACGGGCGGATGTCGCCGGACAGTAATATCCGGTTCCGCAATTACCCCATTTCATATACAGCGTCATTGATGATCCAAATGTTCCGGTTGATGTATAGTTTGTTCCAGTCCCACCCGACGATGTATTCCACCCCCCTGATAAATATCCCGCCTTGTATACACTGCTGTATCCGGGCAGGGAACACGGCTGGTTGTACGGACAATAATGGGCACCGGGATTGGTAGATGCATAGCTAGAAACGTTTGTGGAAACAGTACCACTTCCACCGTTTTTATTTAATGTCATTGTAACAAAATAAATTGCCCCGATGTCCGCACTGCCAAAATTTGCACCATTGCTGGCATATGCGTAAATATGGGTGTTATAGGACCCGTTGGTGGCCCCGCCAGACGACAAGGGTATAACGCGGTCATGGTCAGAGAAATTCACAAGATAACGATAGTTATATGTAGATCCTTTAATCGTCCATGAGCCCGCCGTTCCGGATGCGGCGCTATTCATTGGCCAGTTGCTTTGAATATCGTCCTGGCCATTATATGTGGTCCAGGTTGGAAACTGTACACGTAATATGCTGTATCCACTGGGGGCCGTCACATATGTATAAACATAATATCCGGTTAGCCCATTTGGCACCCATGTACTGCGCAATATTTTGGGTTGTGCAGCCCATACGGCATACAATGTCGTATTTGAGGAAAATATACCTGATACAGAATTTACGTTTATCGCAGAATAATCAAGACAAGATTGACTGGCACATGACGAAGACCTTGCCCATCCCAAGAAATCATATCCAGAACGGCTAATCCCATCTGCTGGTAGCGAACAAGCCGCGCCAGGAACACACTTCAAACTGCCGCTGGTTGTACCAGATGCACCACCCACTGTACCACTGCCGCCATTTTTATTCAGCGTAATGGTAACGGAATTGGCCTTTGGGCAGACACGCCCCCCCGCATAAGTATAGGCGGTATTTGTACCATGTATACAAGAGTTTCCGGCAGTCAAGGTACTCTCAGAAAGTGTTTGACCGTTCCAATTACCGGTATTAGCACCACAATTGGACAGATAATATCCAGAACTGCACGATGTATATTTTTTCAATGTGGGACAGGTATAACCTGCGCCATATGCCGAACCAATAAATGCAAACGCGAAAAAGCACACCAAAAGGCGTATAAATTTGGACATTTTCCCCACTTTTTTTCTCTTGATAAAAATAATAGAAAAAAAGACATATTGTGTTCAAGCAAAAAAATTTGAATTTTATAAAATATAATGATACGATAGCCCGCGTAAGATGCACAGAGCATAGCTGACCTTAACAAGGTTGGAGGAAAGTCCGGACTGCATGGGACGGCATACCGGCTAATGACCGGGCGGGGAAACCTGACGATCAGAGCAACAGTGACGAAACGATTTAGTTCGAGTGAAACGGGCAATCTCTATGCGCAGCAACTTCAAATAGGCCCCCTGTGACCAGTCCCAGGATTGGGGGCGGGTAGAAGGCTCGACATATCATGGTAACATGGTATGCAGATTAATTATGCTCACTACCCGGGCGTGGTTTGTGAAAAAACTGGGCCCGTGGCAGGACAGAATCCGGCTTATCGTGCATCTGCGCACCGTCCCTGCGGGGGCGGTTGTTTTTTATTTACAAATGCGCCGTTACGAAAACAGGCTTATTTATCAATGAATAAAAAAACATCCCGTTCGGGATGTCTACATAACCTTTCCCTGGTTCGGATAAAAGGTCAGCTGAATCTTTTCCCATTTTGCAAACTCGTTCGCGGGCAGCATGCGAAACGGCTGGCATACATTTATTGCGGCACGTATCGTATCCAACACATATGCAAATGCGGGATCGGTATCCGCGGCCGCGGCCCCCTCAAACCAGACATCGCGCACTGTTCCGTTTTGACGCATTGTTAAATGCGCAACTGCACGAATATCAGCAATATCTTCGCGTGTCGTATCAATCGCCCAGCATCGTGTCATCGCAACACGCAATGCATCAACAACCGATATCGTCAATGTTCTGTCCAGAGATACCGTTTCACGATTAACACGGACAACCGTCTTTTTACGGGGGGCCGGCGCACCCACGGTTTTTTCCTGGGGCGGCGTGGGCTGGGCGGCGGGTTTCTTTTCCGACACAGGCTCTGCATCCGCCAGGCTGGGCTCCTCTATTGGTGCGGGCGCCACAGATTCCGCCGGGGCAGGGGCCGGATTTTCCGGGGCGGGCGTTTCCGGAACCACATCCGGCGCCGCGGTATTATAAAGGTGTGTTTCATCCCCCGACACTTTTACCGAGTTTAGGTCAATTTCAACAATCTCAATTCTATCCGGCGCAACCATTCGTGCACGGTCAACCACCAGCACAAAAGATGTAATCATAACAGCGGCCAGCGCCAGGTGTCCCCCAATGGACATCAGCATATTTTCCGATGAAAATTGTGTCCGCCAATTCATTGCATTATTTACCCGGCTGTGTACGCAGACCCACTTTTTGGAATCCGGCGTCCTTTAAACTTCCCATAACGGCCATAACCGCGCCATAATCGGCATGCCTGTCGCCGTTTATCATAATAGTCAGCTGTGGATTTTCGCCACGCATGGCAACCGCACGACGCACCACATCATCACGCGACATCTGCATATCGCCCAGATAATAGCGCCCCGCGGAATCAACACTAACCTGGATTGCATGGTCGTTGCCGGTCAATGCAGAGTTTCCGGCAGTCGGCAGATTCAAATCAATTCCCGTCGTCATCATCGGGGTTGTAACCATAAATACAGCCAACAATACCGTCATGATATCAATCATCGGTGTCAGCGATATCGCGGCATCCGCGCTTCTGCGTCTGTTACGTGACATGTTCGCCCCCGTTTTACTTTTTTAAACGCGTTTCACGAACCGCGTCATTCATGGCGTCATACAAATCATCGGCCCGGCGGGTAAAGTACTGGTACGCGACCGCGGCCGGCACCGCCGCAATCAGCCCCAGCGCCGTTGTCCCCAGCGCCGTTGCCAGCCCCGGCGCAATCACACCAATTGAAACCGACTGGTTTACACCAATGGATGCAAAAGAATCCATAACGCCCCAAATTGTACCGAATAATCCGACAAACGGCGCAACGTACGATACCATGGATAAAAACCACAGATTTCTGTCATATGGACGAATTGCGCGGTCAATATACAATTCTGGCGCTTTTTCATCTATCTTAAAAGCCTTTCGCTTTTGGGCGCGCCACAAGCGAAACTTTTCAATAATAATCGCCCATGACATAACACTGGCCGCCACCAGCAACAGCGATATAACCAGCGTCATTATGTCGCCGGTCGTGAATAAAGACAGCAATGAAAAATTATTTGTCATTTCCCTTTTTCCTTTTTAATAAAAACTTACTTTACCGAGCCCAGAAATTCATCCGGTATACGCTTTGGGCGCAAATCGCCCCCTATGTACGCGGCAGTCAGTTGAATTATAGCACAAACAACATCGTCTTTCACGAACTTTTGTTCAATATGAAGACTGGCCCCGCCACGCTTTACAATTTCAGACACTACAACAAAATCATCGCCCAGGCGCAATGGATGCAAATACCGCGCGCTGATTTCACGAACAACAAACCCGACATTACCGGCCGGCGGCACGGCCCCACGCAACCAGTTCATGCGTGCACGCTCTGCGATTTCAATATAACGACCGTGATATGCAATGCCACCCGCATCAGTGTCCGCATAGGCAATAGAGAAAGGAAATATATGAGCCATTGTTTTTAGCGCCCCAAATTTCTAAAACGCGCAGGAATCATATCACAGCGCAGGTCAAACGTCTTGCTAAAACGTCCGTTCAGATACTCGTTTTTCAGATATTCAAACTCGTCACATTGCACAATAAGAGTGTTGCAGTGCAATCTTAAATGCTGTATCGCCCTGATATTATTTTCGGAAAATCTGCCCCCAATGGATTTGACATAGTCAACATACATCACAAAGGGCAACTTAACCGGCTCCGCCAGACGGATTTTATATGCCGATTCTAACAAATCGTAAAAGGCCTTGTTTTCAAATCTATCGTCAACAACATTGGCCATGCCGGAAAAATACTTATACAGGTCCATGCTTAGCCCACGCGGCAGGCCGAACGTGCGACCGTGCAACGACCATCCTGTACTTTGTGGGATAAAAACCCGCGAAAGACTGATGCTATCTATCATTAATATTACCTCTTACCTACTTTTCCAGCCCCAGATGCGCATACCCTGCATCGGTCACAATGCGCCCGCGGGGTGTGCGCTGAATAAACCCAAGCTGCATCAGGTAGGGTTCTATAACATCTTCAATAGTATCCGTCGGTTCAGACAATGCCGCCGCCAAATTTTCAATCCCGACCGGGCCGCCCGCATAATTGCGAACAATCGTTGTCATATATTCACGGTCTATTTCATCCAGACCGCATTCGTCAATATGCAGCTGAAACAATGTGGTCTTTATCGTGTCGGCACCAATTTCAGCACGGGACAGGGCGCCTGCAAAATCACGCGCACGCTTTAACAAGCGGTTTGCAATTCGTGGCGTACCGCGCGACGCCCGCGCCAGCATCAACGCACCGTCTGGCGCAATTGGCGTCCCCAGTATATTCGCACTGCGTACTATTATTTTCGCCAGGTCTTCGGGCGAATAAAAAGACAGGCGCAAATCAATTCCAAACCGGTCACGCAGGGGATTCGACAGCAATCCCGTTCGCGTCGTCGCCCCAACCAGTGTAAACGGGGGCAGGTCAATGCGCACGCTTTTTGCGCTGGGGCCTTCCCCCAGCATGATATCCAGCTTGAAATCCTCCATTGCGGAATAAAGAACTTCCTCTATCGCGGTGGGCAGACGATGAATTTCATCTATAAATAAAACATCCATCGGTTCCAGTGATGTCAAAATCGCAGCCAAATCACCTTGCTTGGTCAGCATGGGCGCCGCCGTTGCACGGAAATTCGTCCCCAGCTCGTTTGCCACGATATGCGCCAGCGTTGTCTTGCCCAGCCCCGGCGGCCCATACAGCAATACATGGTCCATCGCCTCGGCCCGCGCGCGCGCGCCGGAAATAAACACCCCCAGATTCTGTTTCAAACTTTCATGTCCGACAAAATCCGCCAATGCACGCGGTCGAATAGTCGCCGCCATGTCATCTGGAATATTTGGGTCAAAAAATCTGTCGTTTGTGTCGTTTTTCATGAATTACAGCAACTTGTCTTCGGCATTTTCACGACCAACATATGCCTTTAAATCATTATACATCTGGCGCAGGTCGACCGGTGCGCTATAGTTTGCATCCGCACCCTTTACCCGAATGGTTTCCAAATCAATTTGGGCCTGTTTTTTCAAAACCTGGGTCAGATGGGCGCCAAAAGCCTTGGCATCATCCGTCTCGCCCGTTCCCTGCAGTAACAGCCCGCGATTTGGCCGCGGCGACAAAAATGCAAAATCAGATATAGACGCATCCGGCGACACCAGTGCAAAACCCGACACCTCTGGGCGGCGCATCATCGCCTGCAGTACGTACCAGGCCCCCAATCCGTGACCTGCCAGCCAGATTTTATCACTGTCTTCATTATGATTTTGAATCCAATCAATCACCGTGGCTATATCCAGCATGTTGTCCGCCGTTGTTCCGATGGCGCCGTCTGAATCATTAACGCCGCGATAATTGAATCGCAGTACGGAAAATCCGATATCCATAAACGCACGAAACATTGCATACGACACACGGTCGTTCATATGATATTTCTGGCGCGGGTTTCCCGACAGAACCACCGCCAACGGCGCCGCCGGCGCGGCCGCCTTGTGGTATACGGCATGCAGTTTTCCAGACTCGCCGGCAATTATGATATCAACCATGTTGAACCACCTTCCTTTTCGTATTTCTTTATATTACATTAATACATATAGAACAAATAGGTTTCCGTTTTCAATAAAAATATTTTTGCTTTGACACAGCCGCGCCGAATGTTCTAATATTCCAGAAAGAGGGAATAAAAGGCTTTGATTATGGCTAGATTTATCTTAACGGCGATTTTTGCATTTTTATATACCGCCACCGCGCGTGGCCAAGAAACGGCGTCATTTGACAATTTTCAGACTATTTACACCGAAACGCCGGTACAGTCTTATTATGCATATCCTGACGATCCGAACTTTATTCCCGAAACGGAATTTATGGACCGCGCCGACAGTCTGAATTACGACCAGGCAATCCTTGACGCCCAGGCGGCCGAATACTATATGCACCCAGGCGTTTCATTTGCATCACGCCCGATGGTTATATGCCGTGATTTCGGCTGTACGCGGCTGAACGACAAAATCACGCGCACATTTTTATTCAACAGTTTGGCCAATATGTTCATGATGAACTCGCATTCGCGCGTTTATATTTGTGAGGCGGACCCGTTTTCACGCGACTGTCTGCAGTCGGGCATATCATTCCCTGTACGCAGCGGAATCGCCAACGCAATGGTAAAAATACCCAAGGCGACAATATCCCAGGTAAACATATCAACCGGCCTGTCCAAGGCAACTGTTGGGATGACATACGAATTTCTGGTAAATGGAATAGACCGTCGTTGCGAGCCGACAATAATGGATATTGTCGTTCCCGTAAACTCGCAGGCGACATTATCAAATCGCGAATTTGCATGCAACATGACCAGCGACGGGATGAGCAACGTATCCCTGATGGTAAACATTGACTATATCGATTTGGATTACGGCATTATGGGCGGATATTATTCTTTGGGATTACAGGGCCCGACAACCGGCGGCGGAACGGGATATGCGCTATTCAAAACAGAATTCACAACAAACGGAATGAAATTTCGTGCCGCCATCGACAGCGATATTGAATCAAACGGGGTCGGCAACGCGGTACACACGATTCAACCTGGCGAATATGCGGTTGAACCGATGCAGAAATAATGAACAAGACAGTTCTGATTATTGATGACGATGATATGCTGCGGCGCACATTGGCCGCAGGTCTGCAGGGCGAAGGCTTTAACACCCTTGCCGCGTCATCGGCCGAGCAGGGCGCTCAAATTCTCGATAAGATAAATGTGGACGCCATTGTTCTTGACAGAATGATGACGGGCATAGACGGGTTAAGCTTTCTAAGTGCCCGCCGCACGGCCGGCGACGCAACGCCTGTTATAATGCTGACCGCACTAAGCGGGGCGGAAAACGCAATCGCCGGTCTGGACGCCGGGGCGGACGACTATCTGGCAAAACCGTTCCAGTTGCGCGAACTTGTACTGCGACTTAACAATATAATCAAAAAAAACACATCCGCACCGCATCTGCCCCAGGGTCTGATGTTTGCAGATAACGAATTCTTTATCAGAAACAATGATATTGACACCCCGCGGGCACTGTCCCTGTCGGGCGAAGAAAAAAAGTTGCTGACACACCTTACATCTCCGATGGGGAATATTGCACCCGCCGCACCAATGGTTGCAAAACGCTTGCGTGCAAAATTAAATAGTGTATTATCCAACATAGACATAATTACAATCCGCGGCCGCGGGTACAAAATGGTTGTACTGGCGCCCCCGGCAGAACACAAGGACATGTCATGAGATTGATTCCGCGCAGTTTTCTTTGGCGTACAATTTTAATGATTCTTATTCCACTGGTGGTGGCGCTTACCATTGTTGCCAATGTATTCTTTGGCAACCATTGGGACCGTGTTCACGCAACCATGGCACGCGGCCTCGCGGGCGAGGTTGCAACCATGCTGGACTTTATGGATCGTGGCGACATTGATGCGACCCGCTCGATGGCCCAGCGTATCGGAATAAACGTCAGCGTACATGACCGCCTGAACAGACCCAAGCATAATGACAACGCCTCTGGCGAGGCGGGGCCCCTGGCGGATGAACTGGCGCGGCGCATCAACCGTCCATCTTCAATTTACATTGATAAAGGCAAGCGCCTGATATTCATCGACATCCCAACAACCGACGGAAAAACGGCAACTTTTGCAACCACGCTGTACCGCATATATTCGACCAGTACAGAAGTGTTCTTGATTTGGTTGCTGGGGTCGCTGTTAATTGTATCCATTCTTATCGCACCATTCATAGTTCTGCACACACGCAGTATTCGCCGAATTTCCCGCGCCGCATCCAGATTTGGACGCGGCCTGGACGCACCGGGATTTGAACCGACCGGCTCAAAAGAAATACGCGAGGCCGCATCCGCCATGATAAAGATGAAAGAGCGTCTGGATAGATACAACAGAACGCGTACTGATATGCTGAACGCGGTCAGCCATGACTTAAAAGCGCCCCTGACACGCATGCGCCTGGGCGTGGAAACCGGTGCGGCCACAAAAAAAGACATGTTGCGCGACATTGACCGGATGACGGAAATGGTAAACGGATACCTGGCATTTGCACGCGGCGAAATGCCTGAAATAGAGCAGGCCACCGAATTGCCGGCAATGCTGATGCGCATGGTCCGCGATGCGGCGCCGTCAAAGAAAATCATAACGGATTTTCCGGAAGAACCGGTTCAGTTCTATGCCCGGCCAATGGCTCTGGCGCGCGCATTCGGCAATATAATTGAAAACGCCGCCAGATATGCAAACAAAAAAATAAAGATAACAGAGCGCGACGAAGACGAACAGGTCGAAGTCATTATTGAAGACGACGGTCCGGGCATCCCCGACGACAAAAAAAGAGATGCCATGCGACCATTCGTGCGCCTGGACGATGCACGCGGGATGGAAACCGGCGGAACAGGACTGGGGCTGTCCATTGCCCAAACAGCCATTGAAAACCATGGCGGCCAAATGTTTTTGGAAAACAGCGACCTGGGCGGCCTGCGCGTAAGAATTGTATTGCCGATATAGTAACTTTTTAAGGATTGTTCACGATGAATTTATACAAGCATGTATCAGACGCAATAAACCAAAAACTGGGCCAGCCTGTAAATCTTGAGGTGCCACGAAACCGTGAATTCGGCGACTTCTCCACCAATGCCGCAATGGTTATGGCACGCGGGGCCGGGAAAAATCCACGCGAACTGGCCGCGGATATTGCATCCAAAATCGCTGAATTGGATTTTGTTGCCGATACATCAATCGCCGGCCCGGGTTTTATTAATATAAAGATAAAGAACGAATTTCTGTGGCAGGGGGCCGCACATGCAACAGATTTAGATTCCACGCCCACACTTACGATTGATATGGATTACGGTTCGTATAACGTTGCAAAATCGTTGCATATCGGCCATTTAAGAACATCAATCGTAGGCGACACTTTAAACCGCATCGCCAAATATCTGGGACACAAAACAATATCGTATAACCACATCGGCGACTGGGGGCGTCCGATGGGGCTGGTTATCGCGTATATTGAAAGCCTGCATCCCGACTGGCCATTTTTTGCCGCCGATTTTGATGCCTCAAAAATAAATCCCGCAGATTATAAAATAACCGCAACCGAGCTTGATACATATTACCCGGCGGCATCCGCACGCGGAAAAGAGGATGAAGAATTCCTGAACCATGCACGCGAAATTACCGCAGATTTACAAAACGGCCATCCGGGATATACCGCGTTGTATAACTTGTTCCTTAAGGTATCACTGGATATGATGGACGGCATTATAAAAAAGCTGAATATGATGCCGTTTGACAAAACACTGGGGGAACGCAATGCATCCATGCATTTGGGCCGGGTGGAAGAGATGCTACGCGCCGGCAATCTGTTGGAAACCAGCGACGGCGCAGAAATTGTGGTCGTACGTCGCGAAACAGATTCAGAGCCCATGCCCCCGTTCATGTTTTACAATTCTCGCGGGGCCGACACGTACGAGGCAACCGATTTGGCCGCCATATGGTTCCGCAAGGATGCGGACAATCCCGACAAAATATGGTATCTGACCGATGCGCGCCAGCAACTGCACTTTAAACAGGTGTTCCGCGTGGCAGAAATGCTGAACCTGTTCCCTGTTGAAAATCTGGAACATTTGTATTTCGGAACAATTAACGGTCCCGGCGGCCAGCCATTTAAAACACGCGACGGCAATGCGGCCGGGCTGTTGGATATTATAGACATGGTCGGCGATGCCGTACGCCAGCGCTGTGTGGATGCGGGCAAAAACCTGGATGATGAAACCATTGGCGCTATTGCACTGGCTGCATTAAAATTCACGGATTTAATGCATGATGTAAAGTCTGATTACATATTTGACCCCGCCGCCGTTACCAGTTTCGAAGGACGCACAGGACCATATATTTTATATACCGCGGTTCGCCTGAACAGTGTTTTGCGCCGCGCAGGTAATGACTGCGACGAAATCCCACAGATGCCTTCATCCATATCTGCGGACGAGCGCAATCTGATTATAGAAATACTGGACTTCGAACGCACCATCCGCAGTGCTTTTGACAACCGCGCCACAGATTTATTAGCAAACTATGCATACGATTTGTGCCAGCTGATAAATACGTTCTATCACAATTGTCCGATACTGCGTGACGATATCAGTGCCGAAACGCGCTGTACGCGCCTTTACATTGCACGGGCCGCACAAAAAACATTGGAAACGGTTATATCTTTAATGGGCCTGCGCATACCAAGCGAAATGTAGAAACCACATCGCGGACATAAAAGAGAGAGAATATGCGCCGAATATTGCCGATTTTGATAATATGCATAACCAGTTGCATAAACTCGGCATATGCGGTCCGCATTCACGGCACCATCTTATCGGCCACAGACAACGAGACGGCCTCAAATGCAATCATATACGCATACGACAGCCAGAATAAAAAAATTAAAAGCATCGTTGCCGATATAGATGGAAAATTTGATGCAAACGTACCCGACAACACAGTGGCCGTCGAAATAGGATTCCTGAGCCATGCGCCACAAATATTGCCCCCAAGCTCATTAAACGGTTCCACCATATATCTGCAGGCGAATCCAAATATGTTAAGCGAGCTAGTGGTTGTTGCCTCTCGCCCCAGTACAACATCCGCCACAAACAGTGCCAGCGACGGCTGTGACGATGAAAACAACGACCGAATAACGCCGGAACTGGCGCTGTGCAGTGTACACGCATATAACATCGGCGAACAGGAAAACCCCAGCGGGGCCGACAAACAGCTGATGCGGGACGTTGTTGCGCTAAAAACGACGGTAATTACCCAACAGATGAACAAACAGTACGAGTACATGGATGCCATGATTCGCCGCTTTAAAACACAGCTGGAAAAGGCGATACTGACCACCAAGCTACAGGCCGCAGGCGCGGGCACCGGCACGGTACGATAATACCATATGTATTTTTCTTGACTTTTTCGTATAATTAATCCATAATTGCGTCGCTTTAATAATAAAAAGGTAAAATAATGGCAGCGACAAAATCGTTAAAAAAGTGCGAATTAGAGGCCAAATGGTATCTGATTGACGCAACAGATTGCACGCTGGGACGTTTGGCGGCATATACCGCAAACATTCTGCGTGGCAAGAACAAGCCGACATGGACCCCGAATATGGACTGCGGCGACCATGTTATCATCATTAACGCCGACAAGGTTGCATTGTCTGGCAAAAAAGCCGACAAGACAAAGTTCTTTTGGCACTCGCTGTGGACTGGTTCCTTAAAGGAACGCACACTGGGCCAGATGCGCAATGAAAAGCCGGAAAAACTGGTATTTAACGCGGTAAAGCGCATGATGGGCCGTCGTACGGCGGTTGCATTGGCAAACCAGCGCCTGACAAAATTGCACGTTTACGCGGGCGCAGAACACAAACACGAAGCTCAAAAGCCGGTCGTTATTGATTTTGGTTCATTGAACCGCAAGAATAAAAGGGGCGAATAATGACAGAAACAAAAAAGACCGCAACTGCGGCAAAAACAACAAAGAAAGCCGCCCCGGCGAAATCCGCCGCGAAAAAGACGGCCGCCGTATCAGTTAAGCTGACAAACGCGACATATGCAACCGGCAAACGTAAAGATTCCGTTGCACGTGTATACTTGGTACCGGGCAAGGGCAACATATTTGTAAATGAATCCGTGGCCGCTGAATATTTCCGTCGTCCGGTATTGCAGATGATTATCGCACAGCCGTTTGACGTTACCAAGCGCGCGGGCGCATATGACGTTCATGCATTTGTTCTGGGCGGCGGACTGTCCGGCCAGGCGGGCGCTGTAAAACACGGTATTTCCAAAGCGCTGGAAAAAGCGGAACCAGAATTGCGTGCAAGCCTGAAGGCAGCCGGATTCCTGACACGCGACAGCCGTGTTGTAGAACGTAAGCACTATGGCGTTCGCAAGGCACGTCGTTCAACACAGTTCAGCAAACGTTAATATTATGCGTTTGCACGACACAACAAGACCCGCATTATGCGGGTCTTGTTTTTTATCAAACGAAAATTACAAACACATAAAAACGTGTTGTTTTTTATTAACGTACGCGGCGCGTATTGTGTACGCTATCCAAAACATGCATCCGAACAACATTTGCAGAATCAACGGCGGCACTGGTCTTAACCTGGGGGTCTTGAACTTTTTCAGGATTATCTGTTCGGCCCATCCCCAACAATTTTGCAGCCAACACCAAACCTATCAGGCCGGCCGTTGCCAATGTCTGCCCAAATGTATAGGCCTTTAATTGAAAATTAATGTCATCTTTCTTGTTCACTTTCATATCCTTTTTAATCACAATAAACTTTAACCCCGCGATGTAATAAAGTCAATAAAAAGCGAATTATCATGCTTGCGTTTATAAAAAAAGCGTGTATAATCACGGGGCAATTTCACTGTTCTTTAGGGGAAAAAATATGTTCAAAAAAGAAAAAATCAAAGATTTGCATTATTCCGTTACAGGTGTTATATCGGCGGCCGACCTGCAGGCGGCGTCGGATGAAATTTTAACAGAATACGGAAAAAAGGCTAAAATGCCGGGATTTCGTCCGGGCCATATTCCGCTGTCGGTTCTGCGCCAAAAATTTGGTGCATCCGCATACGGCGAGGCAATTGACAAGCTGATGAACAAGGATTTAAACGAATACGTCGCATCCAAGAAAATTCGTCTGGCCGGCGCCCCAAAGGCAGACTTGGCGGGTTGGGAAATTGGCAAAGATGCCGAATACAGCCTGGAATTTGATATTCTGCCGACACTGCCGACGATTGACCTGGAAAAGTTCACTGTTACAAAAAAAGTGACCGATGTCGACCCGGCAGAAATTGAAAAATCGCTGGAAAACATTCGCAAAAACCGCAGTACGGCCGAAAAACAGGATGAAAAGTACAAAGCCGCAGACGGCGACGTCGCAGTTATTGACTTTAAAGGATTTGTCGGCAAAGAGGCATTCGAAGGCGGCGAAGCAAAAAAGCATCATCTGATTTTAGGTTCTGGCGCGTTTATCCCGGGTTTCGAAGATCAGATTATCGGGCATAAAACAGGCGACAAATTTGATGTAAATGTTAAATTCCCAAAAGAATATCATGCGGAAAATCTGGCCGGCAAGGATGCCCGGTTTGAGGTTGAAATTCACGAAATCCGCAAACATATTCTGCCAGAGCTGAACGATGAGCTGGCCAAAACAGTTGGCCAGGAATCTGTCGCCGCACTGCGCACACACATTGAAAATATTTTAAAAGATCAGTACACAGAGGCGGCACAGCGCGAAATGCGCAGCGAATTGCTGGACATTCTGGCGGACAAGATAAAATTGGACGTACCGGAAACACTTGTATCCCAGGAATTCGAAATGGCAAAATCAGAACACGAACGCGCACATGCGCATTGTGACGGCCACTGCAAATCCGACGATCATAAATGGGACGAGAAAAAAGAGCGCAAAGAGGCCGAACGCCGTGTAAAGCTGGGCTTGATTTTGGCGGAATGGGGCACCCAGAATAAAGTTGAGGTCACACGCGAAGACCTGCAACAGGCCGTATGGGCCGAAGCGGCACGCTATCCCAACCCCCAGCAGGTTTTTGAATTCTATAACAAAAACCAGAACGCATTGGCAATGTTGCGCGGCATGATATTTGAACGCAAGGCATTGGATGCAATGCTGGCCGACGTCAAAACCAAAGAAAAAAAGGTCAAGGCCGAAGAACTGTTCAAGCAGGCCTAAATCACGAAAAAACAACACCCGCCGATTGGCGGGTGTTTTTAAATTGAATAATAACAATTGCTGTTATACGCCCCTCGGCCACCACTATCGCTAAACGCCGTACCGGATGGAATATAACATTCGGCGGCCGACGTTGCACCCGTGCCGCCGGTTGTGCCATATGTACCACCATCAGACGGGCATCGCGTACATTCTAGCCGCAACGAAGATATTTGGTAATACCCAACATCGCATTCACTTGTCGTAACACAAGTACACTGTGCGCTGACGGTATTTGTGGCCGAATTATACGTTGCTTTCTCTGAACACGTCTTCACAGTTATCATACCGTTTGATGTTGTCGTTGTGCGGTATTCTGCACAGCACCCCTTGTTGTCCATTAGCGAGCCACTGACTGACGATGTACAACTTGAATCATATGTGGGATTGGAACCAACGGGCACTGACGCACCCCCACAGCAGTTCTTCGCTGCAAATACAGCATCCGGCAACACCAGACAGACCGCCACTGCCAATATTTTACCTTTTTTCACGATTTCTGCCCCCTTGCTTTTTTTATAAAACACAAAACCGCCAAAAAATGGCGGTCGGGGAGTTAAGAAAATCATAATCAAAGAAATGACCCCGACGGTTTTTGGGCGCAAATGCGCCCTGTGGTATAACCGACGGCCCCCCGACCGAATAACAATCGGGGCAAATACAATAAAAGGCGCAAATGCGCCGCAATTGTACTGCGGATACAGCCGAAATCTCGACTGCCTTGATTATGGGCTTTCTTACGACCCCGAACCCAATATCCCTTTGGATTCGTACGGAATTATACAGCATTGCATCAATAAATACAATATAAAAAATCCTTTTTACACAACTTGCAAAAAACAGACACAAAAGATATACTTAAAATTGTAATCCAAGGAGAAAAATATGAAGAAATTTATAGCGATTTGCATGGCGGCGGCCCTGACGGCGTGTACCGCAAATTTAAATACAAACAGCTATCAAACATCCGCCACCGGCAAGGTTAATTCTGTCCAAGAAGGCGTGATTATAAACGTCCGCCAGGTGCGTATCGCAACCCAAAACGGTGGTGTCGGTTCACTGGCCGGCGGAATTGCGGGCGGGGCCGCCGGTTCTATGATTGGCGGCAACAGCGCGGTTAACATCATCGGTGCCGTTGGCGGCGCAGTTCTGGGCGGCGCGCTGGGGGCAAAAGCCCAAGAGGGCCTGTCTGCACAAAACGGTTATGAATATATTGTAAAACTAGATTCCGGCAAAGCGGTGACACTTACCCAGGGCGCCGATACAGTATTCAAGGTGGGTCAGCCCGTATATGTATTAGATGCCGATTACGGTGACCGCGCGCGAATAATTCCGCGATAATAAAAAAAGCCCGCAATAGCGGGTCTTTTTTTATTTAATTGTTTTAGCGCTGACGCCGAACCGGGTCATGCTGTTTCATTTCTTTTTCCCTGCGACGCAGGCGGGCGTATGCCCCAATCGCCACCAATGCGTGCAACGGATATATCAGGGCAGGGTTTGCCGCATAATCTTCCTCACAGCATAATTTATCATACGGATCGCCCGGTTCAACCCAGCCCCTATCGGCGACATAACCCTCGTCGGTCAGCGGTTGAGGTATGCCGTCCTGGGCGTCATAATAGTCCGCGTTTCTAAATTCATATGATACATATGTTTTATGTGCTGGATTTGGGTTCAAACTGTATGCACATTCAAACCGATGCGACAATGATGCATCATCCAACATATACATACCTTTGCCCGGCATACAATGCGACATAACCCCTAAAACAGGTACGGCAACGCCGCTGATTAAAATTGATTTTGCTATATTCTTTGCCGTGCTCATAATTTATATCCTTATATTTGGCAAAAATGCCGTTGACAAATTAAATATATCACAAAATATTATTTTGTCAACACTTATTATGTCCAAACAAAAAGTATAAAAACAGATACTTTTTAATAACAAAATAACGAATTGGATATGATGGAAAAGCACGACACCACGTCATCTATTGTCAACAAAAGCCTTGATTTTCATAGAAAAGCGTCGTATAATCAGTCAGATTTTGCGGGTGGGCGCAAAATCAATCCGATTAACCCCACAAGACCTCGCTGTTTCAATAATTACTGGCGATGGCAAACTTTGTATAACATTTCATCTATGAAAGATTTATCCAAAGATTTATTTAACCCCCTGTCCGGCGAAGATTTTGTTAAAATGTTCGATGCGAACTATGGCACACAGGAAACGCTGCAGGGATACGCAACCAAGGGTACAGTCAAAGACATTCGCGGCGATTTCGCAATGGTTGACGTTGGCCTGAAATCAGAAGGCCGCGTTCCGTTGAAGGAATTCGGTGCATCTGTCCCGTCCGTTGGCGATATCATCGACGTATTCGTAGAACGTTATGAATCCCGCGAAGGTACAGCGGTTCTGTCCTATACAAAGGCACGTGCGGAAAAGGCATGGAAAGACCTGGAAAAGACAGTTGCCGAAGGCATCGACCCAGAGGGTACAATTATCGACGTTGTCCGTGGCGGCTTTACAGTCGACCTGGGCGGCGTATTTGCATTCATGCCGTCATCTCAGGTTGACCACAAACCGGTTCGCGATGCAAAATCGCTGATTGGCCTGAAAGACAAGTTCCGCGTTTTGAAAATGGATGCACTGCGTACAAACGCAATTGTATCCCGTCGCGCGATTCAGTCCGACTCTATTGCGGCCGCACAGAAAGAAGCGATGAAAAACATCACTCTGGGCGCCGTTATTGAAGGTACGGTAAAGAACATCACAGATTACGGTGTGTTTGTTGACCTGGGCGGAATTGACGGTTTGCTGCACGTAACAGACCTGTCATGGAAGCGCGTAAACCACCCGCGCGAACTGGTTCATGTTGGCCAGAAAATCAAGGTTAAGGTTATTCAGTTCGATCCGGAATCTCATCGTATTTCATTGGGCGCAAAACAGCTGGAAGCCGATCCGTGGGACACCGCGTCACGCGCATTCAACGTTGGCGACACAATCTCGGGCAAGGTATCTTCTCTGACCGATTACGGTGCATTTATCGACCTGGGCAACAATATCGAAGGTCTGGTTCACATGTCCGAACTGTCTTGGACAAACAAGAACATTCACCCGAGCAAAGTTCTGCAGAACGGCCAGGATGTAAACGTTGTTGTTTTGGGCATCGACCAGGAAAAACGCCGCATCTCGCTGGGGTATAAGCAGTTGCAGCCGAATCCTTGGAAACAGTTTGCAGAAACGCACAATATCGGCGACGTTGTAACAGGCCCGATTAAAAACACAACTGAATTCGGTCTGTTTGTTGCACTGACACCGGAACTGGACGGTATGGTTCACATTTCCGACCTGTCTTGGAACAAACTGGACGAAGAAGAACTGAAAAAGTTCGTTCGCGGCCAGGAAGTAACCGCCAAGATTTTGGATATCAATCCGGAAAAAGAGCGCGTTACATTGGGTATCAAACAGTTGACCCAGGGTGCGGACAACAACTCTATCGCCATCAAGAAGGGCGCGGTTGTTTCGGGAACAGTTTCCGAAGTTACACCGGACGAGTTGATTTTGGCATTGCCGAACGACATCTGCGGTGTTATCCGCCGCACAGATCTGTCGCGTGAAAAGGCCGAACAGGACACAAACAAGTTCCATGTCGGCGACACAGTAGAGGCATCTGTTGTTTCCGTTGAAAACAACACTGTTAAACTGTCTATCCGCGCGTTACAGGTAACGCTGGAAAAGCAGGCCGTCAAAGAATACGCCAACCAGGCCGACAGCGGCTCGGTTCTGGGCGACATTCTGG
>ERZ777306.2530-NODE-2530-length-22852-cov-8.763302_pt1 | contig 22852 bp, 16 predicted proteins | sample MGYA00374966_ERZ777306 | MGnify/ENA primary metagenome ERZ777306 (study PRJEB29329, sample SAMN06343882) | mouse gut metagenome | isolation source: Mouse cecum | place: Austria: Vienna | collected 2014-11-15 ...
CACTCTTTTTTATATTTTTCATATATTATATTATAAAGGAGTGATAATTATGTGTTTTAATAGAGAAAACAATTCTTGTTGTTGTGCTATTACTATAATTTCTTCTATAATTGGAGCCCTAGGTATTGCTGGAATATTTTATGGTGGATTCTTAGTTGGAATTTTACCAATAGTTTATACTACTTTAGTTCTTGGCGTACTTGGTATTCTTTATATTTTAATACCAGCTCTTTGTGGTGGAAATAATAGTTGCAATAATTCAGGAACTTTTTGTTTAATTCCAATTTCTGTTGGTGCAATAATATCAAGTGCATTTGCTTTAGCAATTACTTTTGTCGGCGCTGCACTTTCATTAATTCCTATATTACTTGCAGTAGCATTTTTTATGATAATGTTAATAATTAACTTAGTATATATAATAATTAATTTATTAACTAGAAATTAGAAGATTTCATATCATAGGAATTGCATAGCAATTTCTTATAATATAAAAAACTCTGTATGAAAATTTCATACAGAGTTTAATTTTTATTTATCTGTTACGTAGTATCCTACTCCTCTTTTTGTTATAAGGATTTTTGGATTTGCTTTATCTTTTTCTATCTTATCTCTAATTCTGTTCATTGTAACATCTATTGTTCTTATTGCTCCTACATATTCTTCATATTCCCAAACTTCACGAAGAAGCATTTCTCTAGTTACAACTTGACCTGGTTGACTTGCTAAATATTTTAAAACATCGAATTCTTTTTTAGTTAAGTTTATAACTTCGCCTTTAACTTTTGCTTCAACTTTCTTTAAGTCTAAACTTAAATCTCCAACTTTAATTATATCATCTTTCTTTTCTTCATTCTTTTGGTTATTTAAAATATCTATATTTGCATTTAATTCAGCTTTTCTTAAATTTGCTTTGATTCTAGCCATAACTTCTCTTATTTGAAAAGGCTTTGTAATATAATCATCAGCACCCATTTCTAGACCAACAATTTTATCTGATTCTGTATCTTTTGCAGAAATCATTAGTATTGGAATATTAGATATATTTAATGCATATCTAATTTTTTTACAAACTGAAATTCCATCTAACTTTGGAATCATAACATCTAATAAAATTAAATCTGGTTTTTCATTAATAGCCATTTCTACAGCTGTAACACCATCATATGCTTCTAACGTTTTATACCCTTCCTTTTGTAAATTAAATACTAATAGTTCCATTATACTTTGTTCATCATCTACTACAAGTATAGTTTTTTTCTCTTTTTCAACTATTTCTTCCACTTAAACTACCGCCTTTCTAAAAGAAACTGTATCAATATCACATATATATCATATTTAACAATTTTGTACAAGTTTTTTTTCAATTTTTTTAATTTTTTATTACATAAAAATTTCTATATTGTATATTTTGCAATTATCTTGTAATAAAATTTTCTTTTCTTTTATTTCTTCACCATTAACTATAAATTTACTAACACCTACATTTTTAGAATTATTATTTCTAACTTTTATATTATATATAGAAGTTTTATATTTGTATTTTATCTCATATTCTTTCCAATTTTTAGAAATACAAGGTTCCATTTCTAAATAACCATTCTTTATTTTTAATCCTAAAACATATTCTAAAATTGCTTTATAAAACCAACTACTAGATCCAGTATACCAATTCCAGCCACCTCTTCCTACTAAATCTTCATTACTATATAAATCTGCTTCTAAAATATATGGTTCAAGTTTGAATGTTTTTGCCTCTTCTCTATTTTTTGAATGTTCAATAGGATTTAAAATTTCAAGTAATTCTTCTGCTTTATCTCCAAATCCTAAAATACATTCTGCAATTAACATCCAGCAACTACCATGAGTATATTGACCACCATTTTCACGAATTCCAGGTGGATATGATTTTATATATCCTGGATTTATAACAGATTTTTCAAAAGGAGGATCAAATAGTTTTATAATTTTGTTTTCTTTATCTACTAAATAGTTTTCAGCTTCTGCTATTGCTATAAATTTTTTATCATTATCTCCTATATCTGAAATAACAGACCAACTTTGTGAAATATTATCAATTCTACATTCATCTGAATTTATACTTCCAATTTCTTCTCCATTATCTGTTACAGCTCTTTTAAACCATCTACCATCCCATCCTTTTGTATTCACATTTCTTTTTAAAGTTTCTTTATATGAAGTATATTTTTCTACTAAGTCTTTTCTTTCCTTTAATTTACAGATTGGTATAAATCTATTTAATATATCATATAAAAACATTGCAAGCCATATACTTTGACCTTTTCCTTCACTACCAACATTGCTAAATCCGTCATTCCAATCACCAGTTCCTATTTTAGGAAAAGGTTCTATTCCTCTTGTTATTGAATTTTCTATTGCTCTTATACAATGTTCAAAAATACTTTCTTTCTCACTACTCTCATAGTAAATATTATATTTCTCATCTTCATTTTCGCCAAGTATATCACCTTTTAAATATTCAACTTTCTCATCTAAAATGCTATAATCATTTTCAAAATTCACATATTCAATAGTACTATAAACAAGCCATAAATAATCGTCTGAAAACTTAGTTCTAATACCTTTTTTTGTATCATTATGCCACCAGTGTAAAACATCTCCCTCTATAAATTGGTGTCTTGCACAATTTAATATCTGTTCTTTTAAGAAACTACTATCAATAAATTTCATTCCAAGTGCATCTTGAAGTTGATCTCTAAATCCATATGCCCCACCTGACTGATAGTATCCAGTTTTACCATATATTCTACTAGCTAGAGTTTGATACACTAGCCATCCATTCATTATTATATCTAATGCAGGAAGTGGAGTTTTTATAGAAACACCTCCTAATAAATTATTCCATTTAGTTTTTGTATATTCTAGTTCATTTTCAATATTCTCAATTCTTCTATCTGTATTAAATTCATATTTTTCTTTTACTTTTTCAATTTCATTATAATTATTTGCCTGTCCTATTATTATATTAAATTTCTTTTCTTCAAATTTCTTCAATTTTAAAATAAATTCTATACCTACACATGAATTTTTTCCAAGTCCTGATGAATTATTTAAATTTCTATATAAACTATCAGGATTTAAAATATCACCTTCTCCAAAGAAGTCATCTTTGTCTCCTGTGAAACTATTAATCTTTATATCTGGCATTATATACATTATTTTATTTTTGAAACATTCTTCACTACTTAATACATTTTTTACAAATAATATATTATCATTTTTCTCAAGTTTTAAATTTCCATTTGTAAATATTTCATCTTCACCTAATACTGTTTTTATATAAACAACAAATTTTAATTTTCTTTCCTCATTTATTAGATTTTTAATTTTAAATTTTAAAATTTTCAAACTTTCTTCACATGGAACAAAAACCTCCAACTCTTGATTCAAGTTATCATTTGAATTTTTAAAATTTGAATATCCAAATCCATGTGTAATATAATAATAATTTTTATTTGGAATAACACCAGAATTTAAAGTCCAAACAGTTTTATTTTCTTCATCTTTCATATAGAAAATTTCAGAAGGTATATCTAAAACTCTATCATTATTCCATGCTGTTAATCTATTTAATCTACTATTTTTATTCCATGTGTAACCTCCCAAATTACTTGTAACAACAGTTCCAAAAAATTTATTAGCAAGTATATTACACCATACTGCTGGTAATTTATTTTCTTCATTTGTATATATATAATATTCTTTTCCATCACTTGTAAATCCACCATAAGAATTATCATATAGTAAATCTTGTTTTTTTAATGGATAAATTTCAAGATTCAAATTATTATTTCTATCTCTTCTAATTTCTGAAACCTTATTTTCTTCTAGTTCTTTTACATAAGTTTCAATATTTCCTATATCAGCATCTATTATAAATCTTGATTTAAATCTTATTGTGGCTAAGTCTTCTTTTTCAATTTCATCTTTATTTAAAATGAAAATGCCACCTTTTATATTTCTTAAATATTCTAGCTGTTTATTAGAAATCACTTCATAAATACTTTCTCTTACAAATCTTTCATAAACATCTATTTCTTTATTTAAAATAACAATATCTATATATATTTTTTTCGCTCTATAATATTCATAAGCTGTCAAAACATCTTCAATTACATAAATATCTTCAACATTTTTTATTTCTACAAGTAATATTGGATTATCACCAGATATTCCATATTTCCATAAGCTATTAATTTCAGCATTATCTATATTTAATGCATTTTTTCCTAAATTTAATATATATTTTAAAAATCTAACATATATATCTATTTTAGAACCTTCTATTTGTAAATATTTACTTTCTTCTTCAACTCTTACTTTAGCAATATTTAAAATTCTTATTATCTCTTCTTCACTTTTTACATTTTCTAAGTTTTCAATAGCTTCTTCTCTATTATTTGAAGCAGAAATTAACAAATTTATATTTGCAATCTCTTTTGGAGCAATTTTTATTGTTCTTTTCATTGCAATTATTGGTTCTGTAACTTGACTTATTCTTTTTGAAAAATTTCTTTGATTTCTCACCATATAAGATGTATCTAAATTTTCTCTTGATAAATATTTTTCTTTATCAATTTCATATTCAAAATCCACAATTTGTTCAGTTTCTGTGTATAAAGTTGTTGCTAAATATTTTTTCTCTTTTAAGTTTCTATCTCTTTTCTCAAATATTATATTTTCATTTGCCTCTTCTAATTTCATAAATAATTTATTAAATGTTGGATGTGAATATTCATCCATTTTCTTAGACATTGATGGTTCAAAATCAACTATTATTTCTAAAACTTCTTGACTACTTCCTAAATTTTCTATCTCTAATCTTCTTATTTCTATTGGTTTATTAGGATCTAAACTAACAATCTCTTCAATTTTCAAATTATTTTCACGTTTTAGAAATTTAGCCTTATCAGGTGCAAAAATGATTTTTGAATTTTCTTTAACATCTATTATTTTTTTAGATTTTACATTTTTTATATATGAATTAATCCTTTGCTTTATATCTGATGTTTCTTTAAAATTGTTTACCATTACATCTTCAAATTCACTTATACTATCTCCATAGTCATCAATTATAATTTTGTATCTTTCATTTGAAATTACATTTAAGTTTCTCTCCTTTTTATTGGCTTTTTCTATTACTCGCTCTGTATAACTATTGCTAATTAAATTTTTATTTTTACCAATTTTTTCTTTCTTTTCTTTTGTAATAATCATTTTTATAGGCATTCTTTCTTGTAATAGTATATCTACTGCTTCAATTTCTGGATTATTATTGAATCTAGTTTTTAAAATATTATTATTCAAGAAATTATTTATAGATAACAAAATTAATCCTTGATGATGTGCCATATAAGTTTTTACAACTGCTTTTCCTTTATTTTTTACTCTACTTGGGGTATAGTCAATTGATTCATAGTATCCATATTTACCAGTTCCACCTTCTGATTCTAATAATTTTAAATTTCTTATTGCAAATTCTGGCTCGTCTTCTAATGATAAAAATGTACTATATGGTGAAACAACAGTATCTTCATCAAGTCCTCTTTTAAGTCCAAGCCATGGTATACCAAATGCTTTGTATTGATAATTATTATTTAAATCTCTTAAATTAAAAGCAGATTCTGAAATTCCCCATGGAACACCTTTTCTTCTACAGTATTCTATTTGACTCATTACTGCAAACTTGCATGCTTCATCTAAAAGACTTCCTTTATATCTTTTTAAATTAATATTTGGCATTAAATATTCAAATGCAGTACCTGTCCATGAAACTAAGCCTTTATATCCATTTAAACTTGTAAGAGTTCTACTTAAATTATTCCAATGCTTTACTGGAACATCTCCTTTAGCTATAGCAACTAAACTTGCTTGTCTTGCTTCTGATGCAAGGAAATCATAATATGATTCTGATAATTTATTTTCTTCTAAATTATATCCAATAGATAATAATTTCGTTCTTTCAGAATATAGTTTTGAAAAGTCAGTATTTTCAATCAATTCAGAAACTAGTGTAATTAAGTTTTCTAAATCACCTTTATTTTTATTTTCTTGCAGAAAATTTTTAACTATATACAAATATCCCACAAAATTACCACTATCAACTGTTGATATATATCTTGGAATTAATGGTACTAATGTAGTTGTGTTATACCAATTATATAAATGACCATTCCATTTACTTAAACCAGCAATTACGCCTAAAATTTTATTTAAATATTCTATTGCTTTTTTAAAATTAATAAAATCTAAATCATATGCAGAAATAACTGCTAACAATTCTAATCCAATATTTGTAGAAGATGTTCTATCTACAATCTTTTTATTTCTATCTTCTTGATAATTGTCTGGTATTAAATAATTATTCTTTTCATTAATAAAATCTTCAAAAAAGCTCCATGTATTTCTTGCTGCATCTAATACATATTTTCTATTTTTTTCTGTTATTTTTTTATCATCTTTTTTATCTAAACTAATATACCAAGCTACAACAGGAGCTATAATCCAAGTTACACCTATTATTTTTAATATTATATTTTGAAAAAACAAGAATATAATACCAAATAAAATATTACATATCATTTCTTTAAAATGAGTATTTAAATCATTCTTAGAATTTTTCTCACCATCTTCTGCTGTAACCCATTCTAAAAGTTTTTTACATTTTTTCATTCTGTACAAACTTCTAATTATGCTATCTAGGTTTTTATACATTTCAAATGGTAAAAATAATATTTGCAAGATAATTCTTATTACACTTATTTTCAAACTATTTAGTTCATTTGAAAATTTCTTATATGCATATACTGCACCTGTAATATTGCTTTCTTTAAAAATAATATAATTTACAATATCAATTAAATATGGAATTATAGAGCTTATTATCCCTAATACAAATAAATAAAATAAACTTGAGAAATTAAAAGCAGAAATAATTATTAAAGCAAAAGCAGTAATTTGTAAAACACTTCTTCTTAAGTTATCATATATTTTAAATTTTGATATTTCATTTAGTCTATCATTTTTCAACCATTTAATTATTTGCCAATCCCCTCTTGTCCATCTATGATTTCTCATAATATATGGCAAATATCTGCTAGGGTATCCATCTAAAAGCATTACATCAGTTATCAATCCACATCTTAAAAAATTCCCTTCTAGTAAATCATGACTAAGAATTGTATTATCTGGAAACTCACTTCTCAAAATCGTATTATATAAATCTACATCATATATACCTTTTCCAGTAAAAATGCCTTCTCCAAAATAATCCTGATATATATCTGAAATTGCATTAGTATAGAAATCTACTCCACCTTTCATACTAAAAAGTTCAATAAATAAGCTTTTTTGTGAAAGGGATAAATCCATACCAATTCTAGGTTGCATTATTCCATAGCCATCAACTACTTTATCATTTTTTACTACTGGTATATTTAAAACATGACTCATAGCTCCAATTAATTTTGAAGCAGTATTTAAATTTAAATTTGTATCACTATCTAAAGTTATAATATATTTAATATTTGGTAATTTTTCCTTCTCTTTTTCAATAGTATTTTCTAAAAAATTATTTTCTCTTCTTCTTTTAATATATTTATTAAATGTAGTTAAAAGTCCTCTTTTTCTCTCCCAACCAATATATGCTTCTTCACAAGAATTCCAAATTCTTTCTCTATATAAAAAGTGAAACTTACTAAATTTATCAGTTCTATACTTTTCATTTAATTTATTACAATAATCAATTCCACACGACATTACTTCTTCATCAAAATCTTTTGTTTTACTATCTTCTTCTGAACAATCACCTAAAAGAGCAAAATATAAATTTTCAGATTTATTTGCTAAATAATAAACTTCTAGTTTTTTTAGCATTTCTATAACTTTTTCTTTTGATTTTAAAATAGTTGGAATAACAACAAAAGTTGCTGAACTTTCAGGTATCCCTTTCTCAAAGTTCATTTTAGGAATTAATATTGGCTTTTTAAATTTTCCCATAAAGTAATTTTCAATTCTTAAATATATCTCTGATATTGGAACATATGAAATTATACATATTGCAATTGCAATCCAATTATTTATAATATTCTCATGAACATAAAAATATAAAACTATACAAAAATAAAATGGTATTAAAATATTCATTGCAATATACATTCTAGCTTTTTGCATATTATTTAACTTATTATGTTTTTTTATTTCCAATGCTTCATCTAATTCTGCACATCCTTCTTTTATTAAATAGTAACCAACATGAGCTTTTTTTATATTTTCAATTCCAGTAGAATTCTCATATCTTTTACATAGTTCAATTACTTTTTCTGCAATATATACCTCAGAAATTTTTGTTTTCTTGGATTTCTTCTCAATAATACTTCTATAATAGCTCTTACTTTCTTCATCCATATTATTATAAATTCCAGAAGGATCTAATTTTAAAAGTTCTTCAGAAGCATTCATATAACTAAATAATTCAGAAAAGTCAATTCTATTTATATCTTTAATACTTGTTATACAATTTCCCATAGAAATCTTTATATTTGCTATATTAAAATGTTCTTTTTGAATTACTTCTGAAATTGTGAGTCCTACCTTCTGAATTTCTTTTTCTAATACATTTTGATATTTAACTGCATTCTTTCCATACTTTTTTAATTTATAAGATAAATATTCAACAAAAGAATATTTTAATTTTTCCTCATTTAATTTTAAATTAAAATTGGAATTAATAAACTTTAAATTAGTATGTGATTTATTTTCTACTAATCTCTCAATAATACTTTCTGCTTTATATTTCTGAATTTGTGAAGAATATATTTTTTCACAAAGTTCTCTAATATGAGAAATAATCGAAATTTTTATAAAAATTCCGATATTTGATAATTCCTCCATACTAAGTAGCTTTTTTCTTTGGTAACTTTGAAGTGCGATATCAATTATTTCTCTATCTATTTTACAATCAGAAAAAGCAACTATTTCTTCTGCAAGTACATATATTCTAGCAAATCCAAAATATTTATCATTTGAAAGTCCCACCAAATTTTTATATTTCTTTAAAGGCAATTCTTTTTGAATAATTTTAACTGTTTCTTCAATAACATAAAAGTTATCTAAAATCCATTCTCCAGCTGCATGCACTTTTATTCCTAGTCTTAAATGCTTTGTAAGTAAATTGTAAGTTTCTAAAATAAATTTATAATCATCCATAAGCCTATAAATTGGATAAGTGTTTTTGTTTGAAAAACTCTTAATTCCATGTTCAGATGCTGTTTTTTCTATGTGTTTTGCAAACTGGTTCTTATCTAAAAGAGTTCCATTCATATTTAGCTTTTTGTAATTTTTCATAAAATTCCCCTTAAATTTATTTTTTTGTATTTTTTCCAAAATTTTATTAAATATACTTTTATCTTTTGTTTACTTTTAAAATTATTATAGATACAATAAATCTCCTAATGTTAATTGTAATAAATTAGTATTCAACGAATACTATAAAATATACAATTCTATCTTAGGAGTTTTATTATGTACATTTTTAATAAAAAAAGAATAATTTTTATAAATTTAAGTATCGTTTTTTCAATTTTTGTTTATACTTTAGCAAATAATTCACTTAATTTTCAAGCCACTTCTTCTACTCCAATATCAAATCATACAATAATATTGGACGCTGGACATGGAAGTCCTGATGGTGGAGCAACTGGAGCTGATGGTTCAATAGAGTCTGATTTAAACTTAGATATCGTATTAAAATTACAAAATCTACTAGAAAGTTCAAATTGCACAGTAATTTTAACTCGTTCAGATGAAAATGGAATTTATGAAGCAGATTCTAATACAATTCGTGAAAAAAAGGTATCTGATATGAAAAACAGAGTAGAAATTGCAAATACTTCAAATGCAGAAATGTTTGTATCTATACATATGAATAAATTAGAACAAACTCAATACAGTGGGTGGCAAACTTTTTACAAAAATCAAGATGAAGATAGTAAAAAGATAGCTGAAAATATTCAAATAAGTTTAAATAATTTTTTGAAAAAACAAAATTCAAGAACAATAAAATCTATATCTGGAATTTATCTTACAAAAAATGTTGAAATACCTCTTGTTCTTGTAGAGTGCGGTTTTTTATCAAATGCAGAAGAAAACAAATTACTTCAAACAGATTCTTATCAAGATGAACTTGCTTGGAGCATATATATTGGGCTTATGGATTATTTAAATACAAAATGAGAGCTTATACAATTATAAGCTCTCAACTTCAATTATTTCATATTAAAAAATTGTTTAATTTTGTTTAAAAATTTATCAAAAATTGTTTTTTTATATTCAATAACTGCTACATTATTTTGTACTTCAGTTTCTATTTTAGGTTCTTCTTTTTTAAATATATTATCAGGATTATACTTTTCTCTTAGTTCTGTTTGTTTCTTATCATAATTATTTTTAAATAATGCATTTAATTGTTTCTTCTCTTCTTCTGAATCACACCAATAATTAAGATGAAATAATGCAATCATAGATATAGATTCTCTTTTTATATTTTGTTCTTCCAAATTTTTCTTTGAATCATACACTGGATTATAGTCTTGTTTCTTTTCTTTAACAATCATATTAAACAAACTAGTTGGCAATCTTTTTATATATTTATCTCCTAACATATTTAATACACTATAAACTTCTGAATACGTTTCTTGAGTTTTTACATCCATTTTTTATCTCCCTTCAGAATTGTTTTTTCCCTGTTCTTGTGTTTGCTCTTTTTCTGATTTAGTTTTGTCTACTGTATTATAAGCATTTTTTACATCTTCTTGATTTATTCCTGCTCTTTCATATGTTCCTCTTAAATTTGATGTAGAATATGTATATGCATCTACCTTTTCAGCACGCAGCTCTTTTCCATTATCTCTAATAATTTCATTAAATCCTAATTTTCCGTCTTTATCTCTGCTTATTGCATATCTATGTCCACTTTGAGTTTCAAATTCTTGTAGTGTTGATGTTTTATTAAGTATTTGCGCTCCTCCAGCTAAACTCATTCCTGTGTTAGTAAACATGTCTCTTCCACTTTCTTTAGTTGCTTCAATTCCACTTAAATGTTCAAATTCTGTACCAAAACAATTTTCAGCCATATCATTTCTTACTACAATATCAAAACTTTCTTCACCTTTTTCATTTATTGTTGATACAATATATGTTCTGCCTGGTAAATAATAATTTTCGTCTACTCCACATTGCTTTGCCAAATCATTTAGAAAGTCCATATCTGTAATTTGTGCAACTTCTGTTACTTTTTCCACATTGCTCAGAGTAGCTTCAATAGTATCTTTTAATACTTTATCTACAAGTTCTGATTGTTTAATGTTTTCTAAACTTCTACCTTTTTTTATATCACGTGTATTTACTTCATTCTCAACACCATCTATTGTAAATGTAGCTTTTTCCTCTGTTTCAGTACCAATCATTTCCATTTCGCCATTATCTGATTTTTTATAGTACTCTTTTATTGGTTTCATAACATTTTTGCCTAATTTACTATCATATTCTTCAATTTCATATGTTGCTATATATATGTCTTGATGTAATTCAGAAGTATCTATATCAGGAATATCTTCTAACTCTGATATATTTAATCCATTAACTTTTTCCATTTGTAATAATAATTTGGGATTATCATGTGCGTCTGTTATTTCACCAGTATATGGGTTTTCAAATTCTCCAAAAGTTCCTTTTACTTCTAAGCGTGCAAAATCTCTTGCTAATTCTGCTTTTTCTCCTTCTAAACCAAAAGCATAGTCATCTTCAAACCTATTTGCTACATATTTAGCACAATCAATATTTGCAGGAGATTCTATTGCATATTTTGTCCTTCTATGTGAAAGAATTTGTCCTGAATTATAAACTGGAGATTCATGTTGTTTATTTATATCTTGTTTTGCCATTTCTTCCCAAGCACGTGATGTATTATAACCATCTCTCGCACTTTTTGTTCCTTTTTCAGATTCTTTAGCTTGTTCTTTTTGAGCCTCTTTAGTTTGTTCTGGTGATTCAGTTTCCTCTTTTGCTTTTTCAATACCTTCATGCATTACAGAATATGAATCTAATTCTTCGGCATATGTTCCCACACCATTCATACGAGGTACAATTTCTGCCATTCTCAACACTCCTGATTTATCTCTATATACAGAAAACTGTTTACCTTCGCTATTTTTAAAAGTTTCTAATGACTTTTTAGTATCAAGTACATTAAGACTATTAGGTCCAAGACCAGTAGTTGCTCCAAATGGAAAGTTGATATTAGCTTGCTTATTAAACATATCTTCGCTCATACCTGGATATGGTTGACATTTACCCTTATCATCCATACAAACAATTTCATAAGATTCTTTTCCATTTTCAATAGAAGCAACAATATATGCATTTTTTCTATCTACTTTTCCAAACTTATCATAATCAAATATAGACATATCTTTTATTTGTGTTATATCTGTAATTTTCTTATCTGGTCCCAAATGTTCTTGAATTGATTTCATAGTAATTGCTTGTTCTATATCTTTACGAGATGTTTTTGAACTCTTACCTAAATAATCACTAGCATCAAATTGTAATAATGTGCCCTCTTCTTTTCTTCTATCTATTTCTGATTCACTTAAACCTGAAATATCTGAACCATCCATACTTATTATTGATTCCATTTTTCCTGTTTCTTTTGAAATTTTACCGCTTCCAATACGTACAAATTCACCATTTTCATTTTTTGTAAAATATTCATATACAGGAGACCATTTTCCTTCAATTGCATATGAAGTTGGACTAAATTCTGATTTTGAGATAAATACTTCTCCAAAGTTTTGTTCTCCAACTGTAAAATTTTCAACTTTTTCAATTTCTAATAAATTCTTTTTCCAACTCCTAGAATCTGTTCGTGTCTTACTCTCTCTATCATAAGTTCCTGCTCCAAATACACCTTTGTATGGTACATAAAAATGTTCTCCACTAAAACTTTCAAACTCTTGATTTGCAATTAATTCTGCTATATCACTTTTTTCAGTTCCTAAAATGTTAGTATATTCATTTTTTAAATCTGTTTTTAAATTTCCAGCGACTTCAGGTTCAGTAAGAAATCCTTTTGCTCTGGCTGGTTTTGCAAATCTGTCAAATACTCTTACCATTTCTCCATTATTTATCTCAACTCTTGACTCATCTACTGCCTGGTCTAAGTCTTGAGTTTCTAATTGTTCCATTTTTTTACCAGTAGCAGATGTTCTTCTAACTTCATATTTACTAAGCTCTTCTATTTGGTCTAATTTTTTAGATATATTATCTGGCAATGCTGGTGTTCTAGTTATAAATCTTTTAGCCCTATCTTTTATTCTTTCCAAAAGGCTTTTATGATGCAAAGCTTCCTTAAATTTTTCAAAGCTCTCACGTTGAAAAGAATTTCCTGAAATATATTTTGATACTATAGGATTACTATGATTTTCCATATCTGAAATCATAGTATCTAAAATAGCTTCTTTAGAAGGATGTATTCTTGCCATTTGTACTAGTTCAGCTGGATACAATTTACTCATAAGTATTCCAAATTTCTTAGTTCCTGTTATATCTTCTAATATCTCTTTCTTTTTTGTATTACCTGAATTTCTGTATATTTCTATTAATTCATCTATTTCCATGTCTTTTATTGCTTTTTCTTCCATATCTTTTTCCTTTGCTTATTAATTAATATAATATATTATTATACTATTATATTATATAATTAAAAAAATCAATTGCAATTACAACTTTATTACATTTTTGGGCAAATATATAGGAACGTCATTATATATATCATTTTAGTAACGATAAAATTTGTTCAAAATTTTTATCCTTTCGTTTACATTTTCGATTATTAGATATAAAATATAGTCAATAATAAGGATAAGAGGTATTTATGAGCGACTTCGCTGATTTTTTGAAAAAAGATGTACAGATGAATTTCTCAAATGAGGAAAAGTCATCAATTATTAATTACATACCAAAAAGAGATTGTTATTTTGAAGGAAAAACTTTTTTTAATTTTATTGATAGTGAGAAAAAACTTGAAGACTATGCAAAATCAATTGTCTACAATAAAATATCACAATATTCCTTTTTAGAAATGATGGCTGAAATGCTTTTAAAATCTCTTCTGTTCTATATTTTAGCCACAAGAACAGATGATATTGAATGTAATTTAGAAAATTGTATAAAATTAATTGAAGAAAAAATGTCTGATTCAGCAGAAGAATCTATTTTAACATATATGATGCATAATCTTCCACCAGATCATCCTGCTAGACTTTTTTATGCATCACTTGAGCCTCTTCCAAAACAAACTTTTATAGATGTTCGTGAAAAATTAAGGCAAAAATTATATGAAGCGATATCTGATATTTAGAAAGGACTTTTTATGGGATTATATGGCGACAAAAAAGATTATGAAGAAATGGTTAAAGAAAATATAATGAAAGCTAATCTATTACATTCTCTTTCACCAGAAGAACAAAAGCAAGTAATTGAATTATTAAAACAAAAAGAAGAAGTTATGGCAAAAAATGGAATTTTTGCTAATATAAAATTAAAATCTATTAATAAAAAAATTGAAAAAATAAAAAATAAAAAGTGAAATTTAAGGAGCGTCCCTAAATTTCACTTTTTATTTTTATCTCATTAAATAAGAAAATATTACTGAGCTTAATTTCAAGCTATTATGTTTTAAAGTTCCATCTACTGTTGTTAATAAATCCTCTTCTATAAGTTCATATTTAGCTTTTGCAATATTTTCATAATCTATTGGCACTTGACCTTTTTGTTCTTCTGTTTCATATTTTTCAAGCATTTCTTCTGAAATCTTTGTATTACTTGCTATAACTACATCTATTTCATCTTTTCCTAAATATTGTTCTAATACATCAATATGATTACTTACTCCAAACCCTTCTGTTTCACCAGGTTGTGTCATGGCATTACATATATACATAACTTTTGCATTAGCTCTTCTTATAGCTTCTACCACATCTTTGCAAATAATATGTGGCATTACACTTGTATATAAGCTTCCCATACTTAAAATAATTAAATCTGCATTTTCAATAGCATCAAAAACTTCTGGTAAAACATGTGGTTGTTCTTTATAAAAGAACTTCTTATATTTCTTATTAGCTTTTGTTATTTCTTCTTCTCCTTCAATTACTTCACCTGTTGTTGTCTCTCCCATTAAAGTTAAGCAATCTTCTGAAAGTGGTAATACTGTTTGTTTAACATCTAATATTTTACTTAAATATTGTATACTTGTTTTTAAAGTTCCTGTTTCATTTATTAAAGATGTTAATATTAAATTTCCAAGTGCATGGCCATTTAATTCACTATATGTAGATAATCTATATTCCATTACATCTCTTACTTCATCTGGAAGTGTAGATAAACTACTTAAAACTTTTCTAATATCTCCAACAGCTGGTGTTGAAAATTCTTTTCTAAGCCTTCCTGTACTGCTTCCATCATCTGAAACTGTAATAACTGCTGTTATATCAACAGGGAAATATTTTAATCCTTTTAAAACAAATGAAGTTCCTGTTCCTCCACCTAATATAACTACTTTCTTTTTTCTCTGCATAATACTCTCCTTGCTTAATATACTTACTCTTTATAGTATATTATTCAAAAATATTTTTAAGCTCTATGCAACTACAATTAGTTACATTTCACTTCTACCTTCTAAAGCTTTTGTAAGAGTAATTTCATCTGTATACTCTAAATCTCCACCTACTGGAATTCCTCTAGCTATTCTTGTTGTTTTTATTCCCATTGGCTTTAATAATTTTGAAATATACATTGAAGTTGCTTCTCCTTCAACTCTAGGATTTGTAGCTAATATAATTTCATTAACATTTCCATTCATTACTCTTGTAAGTAACTCTTTTATTTTAATATCATCAGGTCCTACTCCATTCATTGGAGAAATTGAACCATGTAAAACATGGTAAACACCATTATATTCATGTGTTCTTTCCATTGCAATAACATCTCTTACATCTTCTACAACACAAATTGTAGATTCATCCCTTTTTGGATTTGAGCATATGTTACATGGGTCTGTATCTGATATATTAAAGCATTTTGAACAAAAATGTAGGTTTTTCTTAGCGTTTAATATAGAATTTGTAAATTCTTCAGCCTCTTCATTTGTTATATCTAACATATAAAATGCTAATCTCTGAGCTGTTTTATGCCCTATACTAGGCAACTTCTCAAAACTTTCAATTAATTTTTCAATTGAAGGTGAATAAAAAGACATAATCTAAATTTCTCCTTACATTAAACCTGGTATATTATATTTTCCAAGAGCTGCTGCTTGAGCATCATCAACTTTTCTTAAAGCTTCATTTACTGAAGTTAAAATTAAATCTTGAAGCATTTCAACATCATCTGGATCTACAACATCTTTTTGAATTTTGATTTCTTTAACAACTTTATTTCCTGTAACTTTTACATAAACTGCTCCTCCACCAGCTGTTGTATCAAATTCCATATTTCCTAATTCTTCTTGTGATTTTTCCATATCTGATTGCATTTTTTTCGCCTCTTTCATAAGCTGATTTATATTCATTCCTCCAAATCCGCCCATGCCTCCTGGAAATCCGCCTCTTTTTCCCATTTTAATAATCCTCCTATTTTTTATTCTATAATATTTATATCTATTCCTAAATCTCTTATTGGAGATTTTGGGGTTCCTCCACCACTTGAAGATTTTGATATACTTTTTCCATCTTTAAATTTTACATGAATTTCTTTTCCTGTTATTTTAAATATTTCTTTACGTAACTCACTATTATTTGCTACATTTTCTAAAATATTTTTATTAAAATCTGTTAAACCATTTGGAAATTCTATTTCCCACATTAAATCATTTAACTCATTTACTCTTGTATTTATTAATGCAGTATATAATCTAATTTTTCCATTTTTCTTTAAGCTATCTATTACTTTTTTCCATGATTCATCTACTTTATTTACATTTGTAGGAGTTTTTGAAACTTTTTTCTCCTCTAATTTATATACTGCTACATCTGATGTTTCTCCTCTTGCAATTTCTTGCATTCCAATTGTTGTATCTTGACCAAATTTTAGATTTGCTAATTTATTTTCAAGTTCTGTTAATCTTTTTTCAATAGAAGTTCCTCCCGTATTAGAATACTCTTCACTTCTACATGCTTTTATAACTCCTGTTTGGAACATAATTGTTTTTTGAGAAGACCATTTCAAGTCATTTTCTAAATCTGATAATTGATAAATTATATTAAGCAATCTTTCTTCATCTGTTATATCAGCTAATTTTTTTATCTCAACAATTTCATTTTCTGAATATAGATTCAATTTATTAGTAGATTTATAAACCAAAATATCTTTAAAATATTTTATTACTTCCCATAAAAAATTATATAAATCTTTTCCATCTTCTATTACATTATCAACAGCTTCTAAAGAAGCAACAGCATCACATTCTAATATTCCGCGAGATAATTTATTTATATATTCTAAACTTGGAAGTCCTACCAATTCTTTTACTTCTTGAATTGTAATATTTTCCGAATTTTCTTGACTACATCTTTCCAAAATACTAATAGCGTCTCTCATATGACCTTCAGAAAGCACTGCAATTATTTTTAAAGCTTCTTCATCAATCTTTATATCTGCACCTTCACAAATAACTTTTAATCTTTTAATTATATCTTGCTCTGGAATTTTCTTAAAATCAAATCTTTGACATCTTGAAAGAATTGTCATTGGAAGTTTTTGTGGCTCAGTAGTAGCCAAAATAAATTTTACATGTTCTGGTGGTTCTTCTAGCGTTTTAAGGAGTGCATTAAACGCTCCTGTTGAAAGCATATGTACCTCATCTATTATATATACTCTATATTTTGCTTTTGTTGGTAAAAAATTAACTTCATCTCTAATACTTCTAATATCTTCTACACTATTATTTGATGCAGCATCCATTTCAACAACATCTGTTAAAGAACCATCTAAAATTTCCTTACAAATTTCACATTCATTACAAGGTTCACCATTTTGAGGATTTAAGCAATTTACAACCCTAGACATTATTTTAGCAGAAGTTGTTTTTCCAGTTCCTCTTCCACCAGTAAATAAATATGCATGACCAACTCTTCCAGACATTACTTGGTTTCTTAATGTTTTAGTTATATGTTCTTGCCCAACCATATCTGAAAATTTTAATGGTCTAAAATTTCTATAAAGCGCTGTATATGACATATTCCCTCCTTATCCTAAACAAAATGACTTCCCTTAAGGAAGGCATGCGAAATCACATAAATACACTACTTATCGCTGCTTTCTTCCGAACCTGACGAGATTCATAGCTTTTTATTGAAGCATACCTTCCTTAAGAAAAGCCACTTAATTTTCGAATAGATTATATAATGGATTTTCTTATTTTGCAATACTTTTTTATACTCTTTTAAATACTACATTATTAAAATCTGTTATTTCTTTGTGTGATGATCCTTCTTCTATAATAGTATCAATTGGCATTTCTATACTTACTGTACCTTTATAATTTATATTATCACTAGTTGTAATTATAATATCAAAACTGGCAGAAAATTTTATTTCTTCCAATGAAATATTTAAATTCTTAAGTAAATTACCATCATAAATAATTTGTTCATTTTCATTTGAAACATAAGTTCCTAAATCATTAAGAGAAAATCTAAAGCCTAAGACTCCACCAGTATTAGCTATCTCTAATGCTTTCATATCATCGATTACTCCTCCTTGATATACAATTTCAGAGTTTAAATAATCTTGCTCACTATATGTATACAAATTTGAAAGTTCACCAGTAGGCCTTAACAATTTTACATTTCCTTTTTGAGGTTTATTTACTATGTTAAAATTCTCTAATTTAATTTCTTTAATTGTTAAATCTGTTTCTTCTGTTTTGTTAATATACATATATATATCATTTACCTGAGTAATATTTATATTCCAAATATTACTAGGATCGTCAACAATATCACCATTTACTGTACTCACAAGAAGAATTTTATTTATTGAAAATGGCAATGATTTTTCACCTTCTGCATCATATTGAATAATAATAAATGCAACAATTAATAACATTATAACTATGACTGAAACAAATAAAAATTTCTTTAAAAAATTTTTCATAATTATTCTCCTTTCATAATATAATTCACTAATTGCATTGTTTTATATAAATTTTACTTTTTATTAATTTTAATATTTCATTTAATAAAAGTGACACTAGAACTCCAAATATTGTATACATTATCCACCATGTACTGCCTTTAAACAAAACTGGAAATGTTGACATTAAAGAAATATCTCCTTTTGTAATAATTATTCCTAGTAAATTTACAAACTTAAATACTATAAAATGCAATATTACTATTGGCATTGTGTTTTTACCAATATACTCAAATATTCTATTTAATACATTTATTTTACTGATAAAATAAGATATTTCATAAATAAATATCCATCCTAAAACAGAAACTGCAATAAAAAATCTAAACCTTGTATAAATATTTAATGACAACTCTATTGTTCCAATCTTGTTAAGTATAAGCAACATTACAAATGATAAAATTAATAATATACATTTAATTATTTTATTTAATTCCAATTTTAATAACTTAAATTTTCTACCAATATCAAATAATATGTAACATGTAAAAAATTGCACTCCTATAAATAAAACTTCAATTTCATTAGATATTAAAAATTTACCAATATAAAAAAATACTATAGAAATAAATAGCTGAATTAAATTACTTTTTTTAGTAAATTTATTTAGTAAACTTTCTATGATTCCATAAACTATTGTTATTGAAAATAATATTGGTAAAAACCATGTAGCACCTACCATTTCAGTAGTATTTGAAAATAGCAATGTCATAATTATTTGATAAGTAAAATCTTTAATTGTAAAATAATTATGAGAAATTGCACTATACAAATTATTCTTTATAAAAATATTATTTAACAAAATACATATTATATTTGCAATTATATATGGCAAGTACAATCTTTTTATCTTTTTTAAAATAAAATTTTTCAATGAATTATTATCTTTCACATTATCAACTTTAAAAAAATATCCTGATAACATAAAAAATAAAGCTAAGTGAAACAAATATACAAAATGATCAAATGGAGAGCCTGTATGTGCAAGTACAATTAATATCATGCCTATACCTCTTATAATATCCATTTGTATATTTCTCCTTTTATCCATTCATTTTCTCCTGTAATCTTAAATTTTATTTTATAGGTATTATAATTAATGTTTTTGTCTTGCTTTATTACGATTTCTTAAAAATTTAAAAAATTCTTTAAGTTCAATTTCACATTCCTCTTTTAATATATATTTATGAATTTCAATTTTATGATTAAATTTATAATCTTCTAATAAATTTAAAACTGAACCACATGCTCCAGTTTTATTATCATCAGTACCTATATATAATCTTTTTATCCTTGAATTTATTAATGCTCCTGCACACATAGAACATGGCTCTAGTGTAACATACATATCACAGCCTAATAATCTCCAAGATTCTAATTTTTTACATGCTTTTTTTATTGCTAAAATTTCTGCATGACATGTTGCATCTTTTTTTGTTTCTTTAGTATTATGAGCTCTAGCTATAATTTTTCCATCTTTTACAATTACTGCACCAACTGGAACTTCTTCAATTTCTAAAGCTTTCTTTGCCTCTTTTAAGGCTTCCCTCATAAACTTTTCTTCCAAATTTATTACTCCTATAAATCTTATGGTGTGCCCAGAGGGACTCGAACCCCCATCGGTCGCTTAGGAGGCGACTGCTCTATCCTGCTGAGCTATGAGCACATTTATTTTATTATTATAATAAACTTATTCTTAAAAATCAAGTTATTCTAAAATAAAAAACAACCTGTGCCACATTAAGTGGCACAGGCTCAAAAAATATTTTTATCAATTTTTATTATGAAATTTCAATATCCCCAGAGGTGGTTGTAACATTTACTTTTGCTGTAAATCCTCCTCTGTCAACGTGGCTAAAATCAATATCTCCTGACTTTGTTTTAGGAGACAAATTAATAGTTCCTACATTATCAAAATCAATCTCAACATCTCCACATGTAGTTGTCACATCTAAAACGATGTCGCTCATAGCATGAGTTTTAATTTCAATATCACCTTTATGAGCATTGATAATAGCATTTTGAAATTTTGCCTTTGTTTCAACATCTCCCTTATATGTATCTATTTTAAGCTTTTTGCTCGAAACATTTTTATGAACATCAATATCTCCTGATTCTGTTTCAATACTGATTGAATCACTTGTTACATAGTTTAATTCCACATCACCTGAAGAAGATTTGAGGTTGGTTGAAACCTTAGAAGCGATATTTTCAATTTCAATGTCACCTTTTTGAGTTTTAACTTGAAGGAAACCTGTCGATACATTTTTATTAATTTCAACATCTCCTGTTTCTGTTTCTACTTGAATTCCCTCAGTTGCGCTTACCTTCTGTATTGTTACGTCTCCAGAGCAAGTAGTAACATCAATACCATTTACAGAAATAAAATCAACAAAATCTACATCCGACGACTTTCCATCAACCTTTATCTGATTGAACTTCTTTTTTGAAGGAATAGCAACATTTAGAATGATATTCCCATAAAAGTTATCATTATTAATTCTTGATGTAACAATATATTCTCCTTTTTCGTGTTTTGTCTCAAGAATAACTTTTGCGTTTGTATCTACATATGCATACAACCCAATTTCGATATCAGACGATTCTGATGCCGTTATCTCAAGATCTACATTAGATGGATATATTGTTATCCGGTCTATTCCCTCTGAGCTTTGTACTTTTTTCTCGCCAATTAATCTCTTTTCCATATTCCCGATACCAACTGACATTTTGACTAAATTTCCAAAAAAGCTGATTTTTCGATTACCCATATTTTTTTCCTCCTATTGTTGCTTGTTTTTTTATGTTGCTACTACAGTAATACTTATTACTTATATAGGATTTTATATAATTCCAATCTCCATATCTTTTTTATTATAGCATAATATATACTATTTTTCAACTCTAGAACTCTTACCTCTCTTGTTCTTATGTAATTTCGTTACAATAATATTTAGTATCGCAACTGTAATTATTGTTCCTATTGTTGCTATTGGTAAAATATCTCCTGTATCTGGAAGTCTTTTTCCAGAATCTGTATTACCATGATTTGTTGTACTTATATTATTTGTAACATTGTTATAATTGTTATTTATTATTGATGGTGGATTTACAACTGGTGGTGGAGTTACTGGTGGAGTCGGTTTTTCTGGCTCTGCTGGCTTGATTGGTTTTTCTGGTTCTGTTGGTTTTGGCTTTTCTTCTACATGTTTATGTGTATTTATTACATTATATCCTTCTACCTTACTTTCATAACCTTCAACTTTTTCCTCTGTTATTGTATATTTTATTTCTTTTCCATCTTTATACTTATCTAGCTCTTCAAATTTCCACTTCCATCCTTCTTTTTCTGTTACTTCTTTACTTAATATTTTCTCTCCATCTGCCAATAAATTTATTGTGATTTTTTCTGGTCTTATTTTATCTTGATTATTATTATCTTCCCACGTTTTACTTCCACTTACTTCTGTCTTTTCTGCTTCATGTATATTTATTACATTATAACCTTCTATTTTTCCCATATATCCTGTTACTTCATCTTCTGTTATACTATATACTA
>ERZ777306.2542-NODE-2542-length-22741-cov-8.324870_pt1 | contig 22741 bp, 22 predicted proteins | sample MGYA00374966_ERZ777306 | MGnify/ENA primary metagenome ERZ777306 (study PRJEB29329, sample SAMN06343882) | mouse gut metagenome | isolation source: Mouse cecum | place: Austria: Vienna | collected 2014-11-15 ...
CCAGCCTTCCAAGCTGGTCGCGTGGGTTCGATTCCCATCACCCGCTCCAGCGTCGGGGCAAGCTCCACGTCCCGGCTTTCGTTAACCCTCTGTATTTTTCCCTGAGGGAGGGCGGCCGGGGCCCCGTAAAGCGCATAGTATGCGCCTGTAGCTCAGGTGGATAGAGCAACTGCCTTCTAAGCAGTGGGTCAGGGGTTCGAGTCCCTTCAGGCGTGCCATCTGCCGCAGGCGGCATTCAGGCGTTTCCGCAGGGTCTGCTCCTTCCCCACCAAAACCGCATTGACAGGTTTTGGCGGGGGCCGCTAAGGCGAAAATTGGATATGGTGGGTATAGCTCAGCTGGCAGAGCACCGGATTGTGGTTCCGGGTGTCGTGGGTTCGAGCCCCATTACCCACCCCATACCGTGGCTGAGGGCCGGAGCGTCCGCTCCGGCCTTCGGCCCACTTTAACATTGGGGTGTAGCCAAGTGGTAAGGCACGGGACTTTGACTCCCGCATTCGCTGGTTCGAGTCCAGCCATCCCAGCCAAATATGACCCAGTAGCTCAGTTGGTAGAGCAACGCCCTTTTAAGGCGAAGGTCCGGGGTTCGAGTCCCCGCTGGGTCACCATGATGGGTTGACAGGCCGCCAAGACGGGCGGCCTGTCAATTTTATATATAAAGTTCATAAATTCAGCAAGTCGCAGTGATTTTGGTCACTGCGGCTCTTATTCTATGGAAAGGACAAATTGATATGAACATCGAAAAAAGCAAATCCATCCGGGACGGCTTGCAGAGAGGTTTCCGGGGTGGCACCTCGAAGATGGCCCAGCGCAGGTGCTACGGATATGGCACAGACCCAGACAGCGAGTTGGTCATTAACCCGGATGAGGCTGCTGTCGTCCGCCGGATCTTCGAGCGCTACCTCAGTGGTGACAGCTTGGGCAAGATTGCCGCTGGGCTGGAGGAACAGGGCATCCCGTCACCCACGGGTAAGTCCACATGGAGTAGAGAGGCCCTTAATAAGTTGTTGTCTAACGAAAAGTATACGGGGCGAGTGCTACTCCAGAAAACCATCAGAGTGGGTGGCACTAAAATCAAAAACGATGGTTTCATGGATCGGTATCTCTATTCCGATTCTCATGAGGCCATTATTTCTGATGAGATATATAGAGCAGTCCAACAGGAGAAGCTTCGGCGCACCAACCGCCTAAAAAATGAACGCGCTGTGCCAATGCTGTTTTGAGTCTATATAGCCCAATTGCTGTGTGCTAAACGCCCGCCATTTTCTCCTTGTCCCGCAGCAGAAATAGCTCAAACTCCATGGGCGAAATAGTCACTATGATATCTGGCATCTTTTCGGGTGCGTCGTACAACTCGTGGGAGAACTTAAGTAAGTATCATTATTTTTGAATATAATCATTTAATAGATTTCTAATTATCTCTTTAGATGTTCTTATATGCCGGTATATCCCGTTATTCCGGGCTTTTCCGGCACTTTTTATATCGGAAGAACCTCACAAATCTTTTTATTACCCCTCATGTTTTCGCTCTCAAAAGTAGTAAAAGCAGTAGTAAATTCTGCGTACTACTTATGCCGCCTTGGTTTCCTCGGCGCTTTCCGCCACAGCTTCCGGCTTGGCCTCTGCGGTGGTTTTTGCCTTGGCTTGCAGCCGTTCCATTTCCTCCTGTGCGGAATGGAAAGTAGCGTGGGCGTAATAGTTCAGCGTCATTACAATGTTGGCGTGTCCCATGATGTACTGCAATGCCTTGGGGTTCATGCCCGCGTTTGCCATTCTGGTACAGAATGTATGCCGCATGGTGTGCGGCGTCATCACATCGGGCAGCGGCTCCTTGTGGCACTTGTTGTACTTCTTGGCAAGGCACTTGAACATGGCGTCATAGTTGACGGCGGTTTTGGGTAGGCCGTCCCGGTTCAGGAACAGGAAGTCCTTATAACCGTCAACCTCAATGCACCTGCCGTCCCTGCGCTTCTTCAACACGCGCTCAAACGCTTCATAGGCGGCTGCGCTCATAGGCACTTGACGGAATCCGCTTTCTGTTTTTGGCGCTTCGATATAGTAGCCGTCCTCGGTGCTTCTCAAAAGCTGGTGGTCTACATTCACAAAGCGCTTTTCAAAATTCAGGTCAGCGGGCGTCAGGCCGCAGAGTTCGGAAATACGAAGTCCGGTTTCCAGCAGGATCACCACCTCGTCATAATACTTGGCATAGACGGGATCGTTCTGCATGAAGTCCAAAAGCTCGTTTTCCTGTGTAGGGGTAAGCGGCACCTTTGGTACGGTATCGTCGTTGATAACCTCATTGATCTGGAAGTCAAAGGGATTCTTGCGGAGGCAGTCGTCCTGTACGGCCATATAAAAGATGGCTTTTAAGGAACGCTTGCTGTTGCAGATGGTGTTGTAGGCAACGCCTTTTTCCTGCATACGCAAGGCCCATTCTTTCGCGTCGGACAGCTTCACGCTGTCAATGCTGGCCGCGCCCAGCTTATCTTCGGACAGAAGTTTCATCAACTGCTGGCGGCTCTTTTGGGTTCCTTTCCGCACATTCCCGCGCTGCCGGGTGTACTTTTCATAAAGCTGGCACACGGTCATTTTCTTGCCGATGGTGTCTATCCCGTCGTCAAGGTCTTTCTGTATCTGCTTGATCTTCTCGCGCAGGGAAAGACAGGGCCGCTTCCCGACAGGTACTTTGTCGGTAGGTACTAACTTCCATGAGTAAACAAACTGGGGTTCTCCAAAGGTGTCAATGTATTTGTAAGCGTATCTTCCATCTGATCGCTGGCTCTCTCCAGACTTCAAAAGGCGGCCTTTGTTGTCCCGTCTTTTTTCATCTCGTTCTTTTCTTGGCATTTCGTCATGCTCCTTTCCATGACGGAAAGAGCCTTGACACGCTTATAACCTATTATAACACGCGCAAGGCCCTTTTTCACTATATTGTGTCAAGGGAATCAATGATTTTTTCAAACTGCTTCCGTTTGATCTGGATGCGGTTGCCGTTTAAGATCACCCAGCCAGCGGTGGGGTTTTCCTCGGCAAGCCGACGCAGTTTGTTTTCCCCGATCCGAAAATATTTGGACGCTTCCTCAATGGTGAGCGTGTATTTTTCCCAAATAGGCACATCGTTATTACTCATAACATGGCCCCCTTTCTTTTCAAAACAAAGGTTGTTTTTTGTGAAAGTGGGCAGAAAATAACGGACGGCTGCTGGCACAGCTCCACGGGAATCTCACCCCCGCGTGGTTCTCACGCGGCCCTGCTCGTTGCCTGCGACGCTTCAAACGCTCGGACTACGACGGCAAGGGCGTATCATTGTCCTGCCTGCGCGTCGTCGCCCGCAGGCTGCCACACCTGCTTTACGGCCCGGTAAGATCGCTCCGCTTATCCCGCTGGGGGAAAGCCTCTTGGCGCACCAGCCGCCCGGCTCGGCGCAGACAGAATGTATCCGTCTGCCCTATGACGCGCCGCCATTGTCCTGCGGGCGTATTTGTCAAGGAGCAAAGGGGCCGCCGGGAAAACTGGCAGGCGGGGAAAGGGAAAGCCGCCTGTCTATGGCCGGGGCCTTAACCGTCAGTCGCCAATGGGACTAACGATGGAATGGATCAGCTTGATTTGCAATCGGCGCTTCATATACTCGTCAATGCAGATATGAGGCTGGCCGCTGCCGTCATAGAGCGTCCGGGTACACAGCTTATTGATATAGCCGTCGTAATGCTGCAAGACACGCTCCACGGCTTCGGCGTTACCGGCGCAGGCCGCGTCGATCACAAAATCAGGCAGAGGGCTTTTGCCCTTGTAACTGGATTGCTTCATCCGCGTTTAACCTCCCTCCGGCATGAACGCCATCAATTTTATACGCAGGTCTTTCAGGGTGCTTGTCCTGTGGCGCTGTACTGCGCTGCGGGACATTCCCATCAGGCGGCCAATTTCTTCGTCAGTCAAATCCAGAACAAAGCGGAGAATCAAAATACTCTGCTCGTCTTTTGGCAGGCTGGCAAATGTCTCGGCCACAAGCTCGTTGTCGATATGTAGGTCATAGCCATGCGAACTGAATGTAAAGCTGTCGCAGGAATATCGATCTACGGTCGAGAGCTTGTCCCAATCAGCCGGGGAAAGAGCGTCCAGCGACACTTCACGGTCGCGGCGGCACTTCATTTCCCGCAGATAATCTATCGCCTCATGGTACAGAAATTAAAGGGCGAACTTTTTATATCATCCGGTAACATTGGAAATCACTTGATTTTTCAATGTACTTGATGTATTATATTGGTGTAGAGTTTGGCATCATCTCACAAGTTTGTTTACCCTTTTGTTTACCCCGCGATTTACCGTATGGAGGGCACCACGATGGCAACAATTATCCCCAAAAAGAACAAGTCCGGCGAGGTCGTCAGCTACAAGGTCATGGTATGCCTTGGTCGAGATGAGCAGTACAAGCAAATTTGGCGTACCTGCACCATCAAGAGGCCAGAGGGCTTAACCCCGGCAAAGGAACGCAAGGAAATTGAACGTCAAGCGGACGCATGGGCGGAAGACCAAAAGGCTGAGTATGAACGTACCCATTCCAAAGAAGATCGAGACAAAATCACGCTTGCGGACTTCATCAAAAACCATTGGTGGGTGGATCATGTTATGGACGGCACCCACACACCGAGCAGTATTTCCTTCTTTGGCTATATGTCCGATGATATTGTCTCCTACTTTGGACAAAAGAAACGGTTAAACCAGATTGATGCTGAGGCCGTCAAACGCTACATCAAGTTTTTGAATACAGAGGCCAAAACAAAACAGGGAAAGCCGTACTCTGCTACTACTGTTCAACATCATTTTAGCACCTTACGGAACATCCTTGAATATGCGAGACGGTTCCACTACATCCAATTTGATCCATGCCAAGACCTTAGCCAGAAGGAGAAACCTCATCGGGATGCGAAGAAGGTTGACTTTCTGGATGTGGACAAAGCACGAAAGTTCCTGCGCTGCTTGGACGAGGAGCCACTTTTCTGGAAAGTCTTTATGAATGTGCTAATCACTTGCGGGCTGAGGCGTGGGGAGTGTGTTGGCTTACAGTGGCGAGATATTGATTCCGACAAATTGACGCTGAATATCTCCCGCAGTGTGACGCTTGACAAAAATTCTCCCGATAAAATCAGGGTAGGCAACACAAAAACAGGTGAGGACAGGACAGTCCCATTGTCTCCCCGCCTTTATGGATTGCTGATGGAGCTGAAACACGAACAGGAGGCGCAACTGCAAATGAAGCTGTTCCCCAGCGCCTTTATCTTTTGCAGATCATCAGATCCCCAAAGGCCATGCTATCCCACGGAGCCTACCAGGTGGCAACGAAAATTTGTTGAACGTCATGACCTCCCAAACGTGTCTCCACACGATTTGCGCCACACAGCGGCGACGCTGGCACTTGAAGCTGGTGCCAACTTAAAAGAAGTTCAGCAGCTTTTGGGGCACACTGATCCAAGTACTACAATGGCATTTTACACCGGTGTAACGGAGGAGGCACAGCGCCGGACAGTGGAGGGCATTGAAAGTTTGCTCGGATGATGTAACCATATATTGAAAAGGGGCCGGGAATTTCCCGACCCTTTTTTATATGCTTTTCAACCTGAGCCACGTTGTACGCCCAATATTCAAAATGGCAACTCATAGTTCTCTATTGTAGTTGTTTTGAGACTTTTTGACGCACCATCCTTCCAAATTTGGAAAATGTCAAGCGTAATAGTCCTCATATCAAGCAAGCCCTTCATAGTTAGATAATCTTTGTAATATTTTGCAATCTGAGGACAATTTTCAATGCGCAAAAAAATATTGTCGTTTTCTAATTCAATATCACAGCCTGGAATTTTTTCACAGAGAAAATCAAAAAAGGACTGTACATCCGCTAAAGTCTCAACTTGTAATCTCGTTTCTGCCTGCTCCGCTATGTCAGAACCATCGCACAAGTAATCAAGTGAGAGTCCCAAGGCGTTTGCTATCGCCACAGCGTTTTCAAGTGTAGGAAACTTTTTTCCCCGTTCATAATCAGAGATGGTTTGTACCGTCAAATTTGTTTTTTCGGCAAGGCTATCTTGGGTCATTCTTGGAACCTGTTTCTTTCGCTCAGCTGACAAATTTTTGCCGAACGCTTCAAAACTTAACATGGCGTTCGCCTCCTTTATCACATAATACCACACCTAAACTAAAAAAGCAATAGGACATTAAATAAAAGTATAAATTATAATTAAAGCTTATGTTTATTTACATATTAGCTGAATTATTGTATAATAGCATCAGATGGATAATATCCCGCCCGAATAGGGCACATCTAAACTATAATTGAACGGAAATGGAGATGTTTCTATGAATGAGATTCAAAACCGGAACTTATTGTCTATCAACGAAACTGTGGCCCGCAGCAGATTGGAGGGGCTTTCCATCACGGAAACCGCCCTTCGCCGTTGGGTTCGGGACGGCACACTTCACGCCACATATGCCGGACGCAAGGCGTTGATCTTCTGGCCGAACGTAGTCAAACTGCTCTGCGGAGAATCTTCCTATGCACTATAGAAACAAAAATACATAGTGCATATCGTTAAAATTTTAGAATGACGTTAGCATGAGTCATTTTTTCCCTGTAATGGTAAGGCGGCTGGGGTGTTGCTCTGGCCGCTACCGCACTAAGAACACGAAGGGTTAGGAGAAAAACAATGCAGGAAAATCAGAACCCAAGCACTTTGAGGTTAACACGAGTTAAATTTCCGCAGTATAGCGGTTACGATGAATTTTTAGATGATGCTGGCAACAAGGTCTATCGAGACAAAAAGAGCGGCAAATGGGTCGAATGTATTTCAGTCGATATGCCAATGGGTGGCAAAGTGTCCACACCAAAACAAGTCGAGGCGCAGGACAAGTATGTTGCGGCGCAACAGACAAGGGAGTATAACCGTAGCCTGAGTTTCTATTTTGCGCTGTCAAAAGACCGCAGGCAAGAGGCGATAAGACCTCAAACATTGGCAAGGCTATTTTTTGCGGCATCGTATCTCAGGCCAAATGATGATAGATTGTACTCGCCAGATGGAAACCCGATGCAGAAAAAGAACCTTGAGGCTTTAATAAGGCTTAAATCATCTACGTTCAAAGACTTTTGGCGAGAGGTTGACGGAAAATATATCTTTCCGCAGAAAGATGGAACATTGAAAATTTGCAGCGACTTCTTTCGCGGTGCATTGATTGGCTGCAATAGACCTGGTGGAGAAAATGTGGAATACCAGCAGATATTTATTAAATCGCTCCGGGAGTTATTCTGGCAAACAGACGCAACAAAGCACCGATATCTGGGCTATCTGTTCATGATTTTGCACCAAATAAGCTGGGAATATAATGTCCTTTGCCGGAACCCAGAAGAACAAGACCGAAACAAGGTTAAAACAATGTCCTTGGATGATTTTTGCAGGAGTATGGGGGCTGAAGGGCACACAGACAATCAGCGAAAAAGGCTTCTTGATGCTTACTGTGCGTTGAAATTCACTGTAGACAACACCGAGCAATATCTTGTCGCATATTTGGAAGATCACATTTCTGGAAGATTCTATCTGGTACTAAATCCAAATCTGCTATATCGCGGGCATGACCGTAGACAGGTTGATGGATTTGGGTCATTTTTCCCTGATCTCTCGACACGAACCGTCCGGCCCAATTTTGGACTCCCGACTACAAACGGGTGTTTTGAAACTGCTCTCGACACAAACCGCCCGACTGAAAAAATAGAGGAAAGTTGAATTGCTGAACGCAAAAAACAGTATATTATTCTTTTATAAGAGAAATAGTTCAAAAAATACAAAAAGCTGATTTAGAGATTGGCTAATTTCCTCTTTATCAGTAGCCTCTGCAAAGTCGGGAACTGGAGCAACGACAAAATTTTAGGATTCTTACCGTATAGGATAATAGATAGGTCTGCTCCAGGGTGGGTAAGTGGTAAGAGACTGTCGGTAATAAGAACGCGATTTTCTAATTTTTTCTTTTCTTATCGCTGAGAGTTTCTGCACCTACAGGAAGCGTTGCAAAAAAATTAAAAGTAAGGAGAAAAGTGAAAAATGATACTTAAAACCCTATCGCAAGTTGATTTCACAAATAAGAGAGAATTGCAAATGTATGAGGACTATATGCGCGAACGGATGGGGAAGCTGGGATATCGCATCATCAAACGGAGCAGTAGCCAAGATGTTCAGCCCTCTGGTGACAAGTGTAAGGGGTTCCGTATAGTCCTTCTCAATACTGACGATGTGGTTGCCGGAGAAAACTACGACTTATCGCTGGCTGATGTCGAAACATTCTGGCTTGCGCGGTACAACGAGAAGAACGCCGGGAAAGCGGAAGAACGATCCAGAAAAAGGCTCAAAAAGATGAACGCCATCCAGCTTGACGGCGGGTGGATCGTGACCAATGATGCCCGCACTCTTCAAGCACTGAAGGATCACGTCTCACGGTACGGAAACTTTGACGCTGACGGTCACGGGGCCGGTGGGGACATTGCCAGTGTGATGTACCGAGCATATCGTCCCTGGTTCTGCCCTGACTTCAGCCGTGTATGGCCCCTTGATGGGGACTGGCACAACCTTACAGACGTTAATTTGCAGTCTGATGTGGACAAAACTATGCTGCTGGACGGTGTGGTTCCAATCACCAAGCAACGTCGTATCTGGCACAATGATCTTCGGATTGCCCTTAAACTGCCAGACTATGACCAGCTGTTTTTTACAGTATACACTCCGGAGATGCTTCGCATCCTCTGCAACGAAACACTGTTGAAGAGCTGGTACATCTATAAAAAACACCTGTATTGTCGTATACATGGGAAGATCATAGCTTTTGCTGATGTGATTGCTCTATTTGACGCTGGGAAGATTAGCATGAAGGACATTGCCGGGTCAATCTTAGAAGGAAAGCGTTGGATGCAAGAAAATAAATTGGAAACTGACCACTTACGGAACAATCCGGGAAATAACTGCCCTCACAGCGTTGCGATCATGCCAAAGGAGAAAAATGGTGGCAAAAGTGATATGCTCACCAAAATTTCAAAGCCGTTTGCTTTTGTTGCTGTGCGGATAGGAGAGGATTTCCGTGTACTGCTCGGTAAGTTTGGTACACCAGATGAGTATTACCGATATATCGTGTGTCGTGGAGTAGATCAATTCTTAGATTGCTTGGAGAAGTTTTACGAAATCGCTAAAGCCAGCGGTGAAATGTTACCAGTTCCAGAAGATCCCGGCATGACCAGATGTATATCCCAAATGCTTCAGGATGACGGCGAGGAGTATCATGGGGAACAGTACAACGCTATCGAAGGACTTTTGCGAGCTAAGGAGAGTATATTTACGCTGTGGAACGGCGATGTGTTGCTGCTCAAATCCATTGGAAAATAATTGTTCTCGGCAAATTCCCAATTACAAAGGGGTATTTCCTTACTTGCGGTTCCAAGATTTGCCCCAAATAGGCGTTTTTCCAGGCGCTTTCGTCGGTCGGTGATAACCTCGGGATTTGCCTAATTGTAAACGGGAAATCAGCTATACTTTAATGCAATAAAGCGCCAAATATTGTGGTTCGGGCGAAGAGATAGACAATATATAGCACGATGTAGATAGAATGACCACAATATACAGTATAAGAGAGGAGGGATAGATTTGCAAAGCAGTTTAGATTTGGCACTACCACGAAGAATCACATCCAGTAATGCAGATGAATTTGAAGGAGAAAGCGTCTGCTGGTACTGCCCCGTCTGTGAGAAGCAACGTACAACGGTAGTACAACCGGGAGGCTTACTCCTATGCCCTGTCTGTGGCGGCGGGCCGGACTGGGACAAGGAAGGGTGCAAGCCAACACTGGCTTATGAGAGTCGATATAGACGGATGGTTGCTCTGTGTGCGAAGGACTCTCCATGGCGTAAGTGGGCCGATGGAGTGGAGCAGGAGTATGGGGAGTTCATCGAGGCGACCTATCATGGGATGCCAGCTCGAACAAAGCAAATGGGATGGAGGTACTTTTCCAGTGCCTGGAAAGAGGTGGACAAGCTGGGGGATTATCTTCTGGCAGCACCGAATATACCCATACGGGGTATACCCTACGCCTACAGTGAGGAAGGACTTCAGCGGCGCTATTATAATTCAAACAGGGACTGCAACATCATATCATGTTCCAGTTTGAACCTAAAATCGGAGTATGATAATGGCGGCATCCAGTTTACACAAGATGAGTGCATGGAACTACTGGCCTTTGATCCTGCTGACTGTGACCGATATATGGACACATATTTCAAGTATTGGTATCTTGATGGCATTGTAAATCCGCTGGAGCGGGACGTTGCCTATTACCTGGCGTCTGGTGAGAAGAAAACGGATATCGAAGATATATTTGGCCTGTCTGAACAACAAGTCAAAACCATCTGCAAACACCTACGAGATATTTTAGACAAAAAAGAATTAAAAACCGCATGAAAAAGCAACGATTTCGGGGTAGAAGTGGTATTAGCATATAGAGGGGTCAAGGCCGCATCGCTGTGGCGGATCACTGGCCTCTTTGAGAATAGGAGCAGTCTGGCAATAGCTGGGCTGCTTCATTCGTGCTCAAAATGTAGAAAAAATTACAGTAAAAATGCAAAGGAGTGATACAGATGGAGAATCAACGCGATGTGTTAGAGCAGCTGAACGACTTCCTAAATAGGCGGGGGTTAAAAATTAACTTCTTGTCAAAGCAAGTCGGGATCAGTGCCAGTACAATCTACAATTTTAGGAGTGGCAGTCGGCTTTTGTCTCGGCGGCAGGTACAAGTGTTACAGGAATTTATGACAAACTATGACCAAAAGCTGGGGGGTGAGCACTAATGGACTACAGGACGATTGCCACAATTAACCCTGACGATCCCCAAGAGCTACGGCATCATGAGGATAGACTACGCAAGCGTCTCCAACGGTTTGGCTACCACCTGTCCAAGGGCATAACGACATTGCCAGTACGGAAGATTCCTCTAAAGCGAGAACCTGTTAAGCGAGGGTACAAGATCACAAATAACTCCACTGGGGAGGTCGAGCTTGGGGAAAAGTATAACCTCACATTGGCCCAGGCTGAAGAGTTCTGGCAGAAAAAGGACAATGAGTGGTGGGCGGAAAAACGGAGGCGACAACAGCATGAAACAGGAGTTTGATAGATTGGAGGAATTTAGAAAGGCTATCAACTATGAAGCCAAGCTATATTGCAATGTTGATGAAGCGTACACCAGAGAAAAGGCCGCAGAGCTTCTTCAACAGCTAACAAAATCGTGGAAGATGAATGAAGAGGATGTGATCACGGTTACAACTCAGAGAGTTTGCGATACGATTGACAAACAGCTCCGAAATTATGTTCTACGCTTTATGGATTTAGAAAAAATCCCATACTCTGAGCAGAAAATCAAACAACGATGGGAAGCACTTACCTCGCGGGAGAAAAATGAGGTGATAGTCGGCGTAATCAACCATATGAACAAGTACAGGAAGCAAAACTAATTACTTTGTGGCCCAGTCCCGGTGGTTAGGGACAAAGAGGAGACGAAAATGGGGAATGATGAGTTAAAAATTCTTATTGAAGCAGCGCTTGACCTTGAAAAATCGTTCCAGAATATTGTTGTAGACATGAACAAGCTCAGGGAACGAATGAAGACTTATCAAATCAAGGTTCTGGCTGGCCTGGATAAGTCTGCCAGTGCCGCACAGATCAAGAGTGACCTTGCGCAGCTCAACAAGGCAAAAAACCGTGTGAACTTGGTTGGGCAAATGGATCGTGAAGCGACGAAGAAAAATGTCAATGCTACACTGAAAAGGTTAAAAGGCAGTGAAATCAAGATCACTGGTGTGCTTGATGGTTCTACTACCGCTTCAAACATCAAAAAGAGCTTGCAGAGTGTTCCTGATGTTACGGCAAGAGCTGATGTAGAGGTCAAAGGTACGGAGCAGGTCGATGATCTTCGGAAGAAGATGGATGGGGCCGGTGACAGTGCTACCGGAATGGCCGCAAAATTGTACCTTGCCCGTACCGCACTTCAGATGTTGCGCAGGACAGTGCGTGAAGCAATCAGCACAGTCCAAGAGTTAGATGAGGCGGCCACCTCCTTGGCACTTGCAACAGGTTCTGGCTCAGATGAGGCATACAAGCTCTTGTCCGAATACAACGATATGGCTAAGAGGCTTGGATCAACGACTACACAGATCAGTGATGCCGCCACGGAGTGGTTGCGGCAGGGAAAGTCAGCCGCCGAGACAAGTGCTTTGATTGAGCAAAGTATGATTCTCTCAAAAGTCGGTGCTATGGATGCCGCCGAAGCAACCAAAAATCTCACCTCTGCAATGAAGGGTTTCAAGCTGGAAGTAAAAGATGTTGCTGGAGTGGTTGATCGCTTGACGGCAATCGACCTCAAAGCCGCTGTAACATCTGCTGATTTGGCAACAGCTGTAGCCCGCACAGCGAGCAGCGCTAACCTTGCTGGGGTTGGACTGGATAAATTGCTTGGATATATTACAGTCGTAGAGGAAACCACACAAAAAAGTGCTGAAACCATCGGAGAATCGTTCAAAACCATTTTTGCCCGGATGGGAAATATTAAGTTGGGCAAATTCCTTGATGATGATGGTGAAGACTTGAGTGATGTCGAGAAAATATTAAACAATTTTGGTATTGCACTGAGGAAAAGTAATGATCAATTCCGGGAATTTGATGATGTTTTGGATGAAGTAGCTTCCAGATGGTCGGATTTTACAAACGTCGAGCAATCCGCGATTGCCACAACGATTGCCGGAACTCGTCAGAGAGAAAATTTCCTTGTTTTGATGGAAAACTATGGAAAGGCGTTGGAATACACTGGTGTGGCCGCTGAATCAGCGGGAACAGCACTCCAAAAGTTTGCGGCATATGAGGATTCGATTGAAGCAAAAGCAGCGTCGTTTGTTGCTGCTGTGGAAGGTCTTACCATGGATACCATCGACAGTGATTTGGTTAAAGAATTGATTGATGGAGCTACAGCGGTCATTGAGTTTGCGGAGGCAGCTGGCTTGCTTCGGGCAACGCTCCTCTCGCTGGGAGCCGGTGCTACTCTGAAAGGTGTTCAGATGATTGCTACTGGGTTCAAGAATGTGTCTCAGCACGTCCTGAACATGGGGGAAGCCGCTACCATCCTACGGAAGATTGGTGATGTTAGTGCCCTCAGTGGAGAGCAGATTAAGCGGCTGGGGGTACTGACCAAAGGACTATCTGATAGCCAGTTGAATCTCATTCTGTCGAGCCAAAATTTGAGCACCGCACAGATGCAAGCGGTTCTTCAAGCCTCTGGGCTAACCTCGGCAGAGGCTGCGCAGAAGATACAGACGCTTGGACTTGCTACGGCACAGCAGACAACCGCAGGGGCTACCTGGTCTTTAACTGCTGCCCTAAATGGCTTGAAGGTGGCAATCATGTCGAACCCAATAGGGGCGTTAATGACTGCTATCGCCGCCGCCACTGTGGTATTCTCTCTCGTCTCCAATGCGATTGAGGATGCCAAACAAAAAGAGGAAGATGCTCGTCAGAAAATGCTGGAAGTTGCCGATGCCGCTAAAGAAGAAGCTGACGCAATTAGTGATCTGTATGATATCTACGCACAGGCCAATAAAGCATATCAGGATGGTGTCGGCTCAAAGGATGATCTAACATCTGCTACTGACAGCTTACTTGAAGTACTTGGGTATGAGAAAGGTGCCGTTTCTGATCTTATTAGTGAGTACGGCTCACTTGAACAAGCGATTGATGGTGTTACCAAAAAATCTCTGGAGCAGAAAGCGGCGTCCATTCTTGAGGGCTATGATGCGGCGAAACAAACTGCGCTAAATGCCGCCGAGGACTCCATGGGCTGGTTTTCTGGTAGCACGATCACAGTAAAGACGAATGGTGACGATAAAAAGTTTGCCGAACTTCTCCAAAAAGCCGGCTATCTTGGGGATGGTGATCTCCCGCTCCTGAACACGTCTCTATACACGGGAATCAATAACTATGGAGATATTGACACGCTCGTGGAGGGCTATGAAAAACTGCTGGCAATCAAAGAGTTGCTTGAATCTGGTATTGGAGATGGGTATTCCGCCGAGGAATTGTCTGGTGCGGGTGTATACACAGACGTTGTTGCCAAAATCAACGCTGTATCGGAAGAGATTGAAGCCTATAGAGATATTATCGAGGCTTACAACGAGGCACAAGCCCAAATTGCCTATATGGACTTTGCTGAGGCCAATGGTGTGCCGGAGACACGGGAGGAGTACGATGCGCTAAAGCAATCGCTTCTGGATACCGCCGAAGCAAGCGGTAAATATATTGGCTCACAGGATGAGATCGAAGCCGCTATCAATAATATACTGGCGACCAGGCCGGCACTCCAAGAGTTTTTTACAGCGTCTACCGAAACCGCCGAAGGTGTGTCCCTTTACAAGGCACAGCTTTCCGAACTGACAGATGTTATCTCTGCTCTACAGTCTTCCTATGACCTGCTGGAAGCTGCTCAAAAGGATATGTCGGATGGCGGTGGTTTGTCCCCTGAAACTATTGAGAAACTTTCCAAAGCTGAGGAAAATTACCTTGACTACATTTATGAGGAAAATGGTGTGGTCAAGCTCAATACAGAGGCGTGGAAAGAAAATGCCAATGCCAAGATGTTGGGTGAGATAGACGAAATCCAGAAGGAGATTGACTCACTGAAGGAGCAGAACGAGGCTCTACAAGAGAACATCGCCTACTATGAGGAGCAACGTAAGTTGGGCAACGATGGCGGTATTTGGTCAAGCATGATTGTTGAGGCCACTGCCGACATTGAGGAGAACAATAGAGCGATCGAGGAGAACCAAGCTAAGCTCGCTATTTACAGTAGTCTGTATGGCTCAATCACTGGTGATTTGGACGCATATACTGCCGCCCTACAAAACTTCTCGAATGTTGCAAACAGCATTGATTCTATTACGGGATCTTTCCAAACGCTTGCGAATTTGCAAGCTGAGGTAGCGAATGGTTTTACCATGTCACTGGACAAGGCTTTGGAGTTTGCCAAGGTCTACCCCGAGATTCTTAATAGCGCCCAGGCAACTGCTGACGGACAAATCATGCTCAATGAGGGCGTTGTCAATTCCTTCATTGAGGGCAAAAAGGAAGAACTGGATGATCAGATTGATGCCGAAGTAGCTAAGTTGGAGGCTGACAAGGAAGTTTTGCAGGCCAAAATGGAGGCTGCTCAGGCGCAACTGGATCTCGCCAAAAATGTTGGTGAGGGTGAAGGTCAGGTTGCCAAAGAAGTTGCTGAATATCGGATCAGAGCATCAAATGAAATGGTGCAGGCTCTTATTGATAACGGTATTGATGAAGCTGAAGCGTTTAAGTTGGCGGCTCAGGCAATGTCACTTAATGCAGAGGAATTTGATCGTGTCGCCAAAGAGGTTTGCACTGATGTTGATGGCAACTTTAATAATGCTGCATATAATGCCGCCATGGGCATTTATGAAAACATGGAGCGTGCAAAAACAGATATTGATTCTGTGACAAAACAAGCCCATGAAGCAGCAAAAGCCGTCTCAGGTATTGGTGAGGGAGCGGTTAAAGGTGCAACTGGCAAGAAAAATGGTTCCGGCGGCGGCAAAAAGCGCAAAGGAATTGATACGAAAGTTACCAGTGGTGAGTTCAATGGATTTGACTTTGACTTTGATTTCAAAGAGGCGTCGTTGGATGATTTTATTTCCCAAGTCGAACTGGATATCTCCAACTACCAAAATGCAATCAATCAGATTGATGGTCAAATTGCTGCTTTACAAGCGTTGAAAAATGCACCATTGAAGAGCTTTAAGGGTTCTGGTAGTGGTGGTTCTTCCAGCAGTACAAAAGACATTGAGGAGTATATTGCTTCTATCGACGAGTACCGTGAAGCGGTAGAGCGTCTGCGCAAGGCTCAGGAAGATGTAAACAGCATAAAGACTACTATAGACGAGTCTGACGATTTGAAGGAAAAGATCTCGCTTGAAAAGCAGCTGATTAGCGCGTATCAGCGTGAGCAGGAGGCTTTACATAACCTTAATGACCTCAGAGACAGCACCATAACTGAAGGAGTTGCGGCACTTCGAGAGCTGGGCTTTGCGGTGGAGTATAATGCTGATACCAATGAGCTGTGGATCTCCAACATGGAGCGTTTGAATGAGCTGACGGCTGATAACAAGGGTGAGTATGATACCTTGCAGGAGGCTACCAATGCGCTCAGAAAGAACACCGAAGATCTGATCGGCACACTTGAGGATTTGAACGAGGAGAACCAAAAAGGTTCTTCCACATGGCGGGAGCTGAAAAATTCCATTAAAGACGCTAAGATTGCCATTGTCAATGATCTCCAAGATATTGTCGATCAGGCGTCTGATGCCGTAGATGAGATACAGAATGTGGCCGATACCCTATATGAAGCTGCTGATGAATTTGCCGCAAATGACGGCTTTATCACTATTGACACATGGCAAGCGTTACGAAAAGTCGGTATGCAATATATGCAGCTGTTGAAAGACGAAAACGGCGTATATGAGATCAACGAGGAGCGGATCAACGCTGTAATCGCGGCAAGAACCCGGCAAATGGCAGTTGAAAATGCAATGTCCTATGTGGAGCGGATCAAGCTGGCGACGCAGGAGGGAGCAGTTGAAAATCTTAACGATTTGATTTTCGTGACAACTGACGCTACAAACTCCACCTGGGGACTGGTGTACGCGGAGCTTGAGCTGATGCACACTATGGGCGACCTGAACGACTCCCAGTATCAGGCCGCTTTGCACAACATCGAGGCTATGCAGGATTTGGCGGAAAACGCTGTCCAGAACATTGGCAAGGCAACTGACGCGGTGGCAAAGAACCTGGAAGAGACACGCAAACAACTGGAAGATACCAAGGAAGGTCTGCAAGATCTTCTCGACGAATTGGAAGATATGGAAGACGGTGCGAACGATCTCATCAAGTACGTGATGGATATGCTGAAGCACCGTATCCAGCAACAGATTGACCTTCTGGAAGAAATGAAGGACAAGTATAGCGAGATCATCGACCTGAAGAAGGACTCGCTGGATGCAACCAAGGACGAGCAGGACTATCAAAAGTCGATTGCCAAGAAGCTCAGAGAAATGGCAAAGCTGCAAGAGCGGATCAACGCTCTTGCTTTGGATGACAGCCGTTCGGCTCAGGCTGAGCGAGCCAAGTTGCTGGAAGAGCTGGCGGAGCTTCAAGAGGATTTAGCCGACGCCCAAGCGGATAAGTCTATCGAAGCCCAAAAAGAAGCTCTGGATCAGATGGAGAAGGATTACCACGAGGAGAAGGACAATGAAATCAAAATCCTTGAAGACTCGATTTCTTCTTACCAGAAGCTCTATGATATGGCGATCAGCTATATCCGCGACCATTGGGATACGCTCTATTCCGAGCTGATTGCTTGGAACTATGAGTATGGCTCTGTTCTGAACTCTGAAATCACAGCAGCGTGGGAGGCAGCTCAGGCGGCGGCTCAGCGTTATGGCGACTTCGTTTCTGCGATTATGGGTGGTATCTCTGGTGAGATTGATAGTATCACCAAACAGATCGAGGCTCTTAACGAGCAGATCTCTAACCTGAATACTAACACGGGTGGTTCGGGTGGCGGTGGTACCGGAACTGACAACAAGAATATCACTGTGGGTGACAAAACTCCACATACTTCTCCAACCAGTGAAGATATGGTGAGAACCATTGTTGGACGGATGAAGGAGTATAGTGCGGCTTGGAGCGCCAGGAATGATAAGGCAACCAATGATGCTTTGCACCAAAAGGCTGCTAACTTGGCTCGACAGCTGGATCAATATGGTGTTCATGCGGACTTCCGAGATTCGGACGGAACGTGGTGGATTACCAGAGACGAGTTGCACCCAGGCAACGTTGGAAAAATGCTTCATAATTGCTACCATACTGGTGGCTTTGTCGGAGATGAACCACTAAAACCCAACGAGCAGTATATCAAGGCGGAGAATGGCGAACTGATGATGACGAGTAGTCAGCAGGATAGTCTTGCGACTCAGCTTGATCGAATCAAAGCCATGGCCGATACGTTTGCAGGTGGATTGGCCTTTGGGCCGACTCCTTCTGTTGGAGGTGGATTGTCTCAGGCTGAACGAGGCACGATCAACAACATCACAAACAATTCCCGGCCAATCGAGATTAACATTGGAGATACCATTATTCAAGGTAACGCCAGTGCAGAGACAGTTGCTGCACATGGCAAGGTAACTGAGAAAATGGTGAACGAGTTTGCTCGTTTGGTTGGTGTGAAGTGGTGACACAACGAGGGCGGGAGAGGGTAACTTCTCCCGCATCAACACAGGACTGATTGCCGCATAGCACCCGCTCGACAAGCGAAGCATGGAATACTCATTGCTTAGCCGTATGGCCTCATAGAGGCTGTACGGCTATTTTTTTGTAATGCTATGCGTACTGTGCTTACGATTAAAGTTCTGTTTTACTCTTAGTATTTTGAATGATCCCTTATTTTTGATTTATCTGTGCCGATTCAAATAATGATAGATGTTTATGTCGGTTAGTATCTTTTTTGTGCGATAAGAATTATCTGGTTGCATAAGAGATAGACCCATCTATTGTCTCAGTTGGGATTCCTTTTTCAAGCATTATCTAATATAATTTATAAAAAAGGTCACAAATTAACATATATGGTGGTGATAAAATGCCAAGAAAAAATAATCGTTCCAAGAAAAATAACCGACCAAAGGGAAATAATCAACAAAACAAATCGAACCATTGGGCTATGGACAAGTTTTGGCTTCCTTTAATCGTTACAATTATTGGCGGAGTGGTTGTATTTCTCATAACAAATCGCATAACACATACAACTGATGAAAATACACCGAACCCACCTAACCAATCCGAGTTGGTTTCCGAATTAAGGCCATCCGATAACTCCTATGTGTCAACGCCTGAAAGCAGGGATAAAAAAATAATTATGTCTAAGCCAAGCTATCTTCAACATTTAGAAGAAGCAGTAAGTGATGAAATTCTCTATTACCATTATGGTGACTATGATAATGATGGAAACTGCGAAATGTTTGCTCTTGTTGGTCAACATGTCGAGTCATTAGTTTCAGATGATAGTGATAACCTATGCGGGACACTTTGGTTTATTGATCAAAATGGAGTTATAGAAATTGATCCCGAGGAGAAAGATTTCTGGAGTAACCCTCATGTATACAATATGAGTGGATGTTGTTTTCTTGTATTAGAAAAGGCGTATGTTACTGGAAGTGAAAGTTATATATGGGGAGTAAAAGATGGACGCCCCTTTCAGCCGAATCTAATCGGGTATGGAAACGGTATTAGCGTCAACGAATATAACGAAATTGAAGTGATTCATTCAACATATGATGCTTTCCTTTCGAAATTTGAAGATGGCACCAGTATAGAGACGGGTCACACATGGAAAAAATACTATTTTTATTACGACGGAAAGGATTTTAAGGAATATGGCGGGATATTAATCACATATGAAGATTTACTTAGAGTTAACGGTATTGATACTATTTTGGATACAATTGAAGAAGATGGCTATAGCATAGATTCTATATATTATAGAAGTAACAACATGGTGAATATTAATGTCTCATATAGCACTGAAGATAGTGTAAAATATGATAATGTAACTGTACGCATCTCCGGAACAACACCTAAAATAGTACCCGGCAATTTTGATGAAACCTATGAAGAGGGGTACTATTTAAGGGCTTATTCTCCTCTATTAGCCACATACCCAGAAAAATTTCCATACTAATTCTTCCTGCTAAGATAATGAAACTAATCTTTTATTACGAAAGGAATTTTACTGATATTAACATTTTATTCACCATTTGCTCTATATTGTTGATATACTATCTTCGACAGAAAACGCCGAGCCAAGCCCTATATGAGGGAAGGTGTAACGACTGGACACGGAGCACCCTTTGGGGTGAAGGCACAGTCTGAACTTACAGGCGACTGTAAGAGGTGAGCAGAAATGACTCATCCACGTTTTAATTAACGCAGTAACAATTTGGACCTCTATGAGAGTTAGTAAAATGCTTGGACTGCCTATGCACGACGATGATTCTCAGGGTTCCTTCTCGCCTGTCCAAAATGTTTGTAACCTTATAGGTCATAAGTCCATACTGGATATGGCCTGTGGTAAGAAGAATAATATGTTGCAGGATAGGGAAGGGGTAAATGATTGCCCGTCCGGTTGGTAACAGCCGGTCTGTACTCCGTAAATTCGGCGAACATCTGTTAAATTTTGTGCTTCACTATCAAAGGTGAGGCACAAATTTTTTATTAGACACTGCCTGTCCAGCTGTTGTGGTTAGGCCGCTTCCGTAGTGTCTACAATCCGCTGAGCGTAGCGAAGCGGCCTAACTGCATTTTCGCTCAAACCTAAAATCACATTTTTTACAACTTTTTTGCCCACTTTAGGCGTAGCCTTTTTACCCCCTTCCCCTATAAGGGGCGGTTTTGAAAAACCCTTGTGCTGCAACGGTTTGATGGGTGTCAAAAGTCAATTTTGGAACCTCAAAAGTTCCAAGCCAATTTCTCTATTCTGAACTCTGGAATTTTCCCAACAAGTGAGACTTTTTGTGAGCTACGGCCTATCTGCTTGTGGTGTGTTGGATGTCAGAAATTGTCTTCTAACTTTCTTGCCTCTTGTAAGACTAACTCGGCCAAAAGTTGGCTTAATGTTTTCCCATGCGCGGCGAAGTGCTCAATAACAATAATTCGCGTTTTTCCAAAAGTGAGGCACAGTGATCCATCCTGGTTTCTCACAATACTATCAGGGTTTAGAGTGGTATGCTGATTTGATTTTTCCATATCCATAAATCAATCCCTTCAGAGGTCTTGCAGTCGAAAATGATTTTGTCATTTTTATCCACCAAAGTTAAACATCATCAATCAACCCATGTTCTTCTATTTTTGCAGTCCCTGCCTTGATATCATCCAACCTGCGCTTCAGTTCTCGGATATTGCTTTCGCTGTAGAATGGATCTGTATTGTCGGCAATGTCAGATGGAGTATCGTGTACCTGTTCTGTGCGCTGTACTATTGCAAACACCTCCTTGGTAATCCTTATTATATCGCAATAATGTTCAAAATGAAATAAGGAAATGTATGTTTTGAGGTACGTGAGGGATGAAAGGTACTATGGGCTTATCAGAGATAAGAGAAAAGATTGAAAATGTAAAGTATCCCCCGGTGTGTGTGGGTATCCTTCCGGCACCCTGCCCGCTCGTCCAAGCAAAGCAAAATCCCGGCGTTTAACCTGGGGTGTGCTGTCCAGCCCTTGTAGGTTGTGCTGGTGGTGTTGTGGGTGGCTGGACTTCTATCCATAAGGAAAAGGACAAGCCCTCGGTTCCATGTCCGGGGGCTGTCCTTGTATCCTGTTCTGTTAGTTGAGCATTGCCGCCAGCGCCTTTTGCATTTTCGCCAGTCTGTTATGTACCGCCACATTCGAGATACAAACGATTTGGCTGATCTCCCGCTCGGTGAGGCCGTCAATCCGTCCGGCAAGAATCTTCTGGTTCGTCTTGTCCAGACTCTCCACAAACTGCTGGAGTGTGGCCCGGAAGATTGCGCTGGCCTCGGTGTCCTCGGCGGCTGCGATGGTGTCCAGTATGTCGATCTCGTCCCCGTCCTCGCTGGTGATTGTCCGGCTGGTGACCTTGCTGTCCTTGTCGCTGTGGTAGGCGATACCCTGCAAGGCGTTGTTCGCCGCTCTGCATACAACCGCTTCCAGCGTGTTCCCGGCCTTGCCCTGGCTCTCCCGCCGCTCCGTGTCAGCGTCCAGCTTGGCGGGGTTCTTCAGCACCTTCAGTACCCGCTCGGCGGTGCTCTGCACTGCATCGTCAAACTCGTACCCGGCTTTGAGTTTGCGGCCCTGCTTGATAGCTCTCTTGACGCAGTTCTCGCACAGCTTGAATTGAGACTCGCCGGTCATGTTGTTCCACTGCTTGATGATCTCTTGTGCTGTCATGTTGTTCAGTCTCCTTTATATTTTGTTTTGTGTTCCTTCCCTTACTGTGATTACATTATATCATTAAATCTTAGTGCTGTCCATTGACGCTTTGCACTAATATTTAGTTATGAATCTGTTTGTTCTGCACTATATATCAGTGTTACTTGCACCCGTGCTCTTTCCTGTCCGGCACTATTGCGCCCTCTTGTGTCGCTATCTCCTACCCATAAAGAAAAGGGCCAGCTCGTCAAAGCTGACCCTTTGGCCTATGTCCTTATTGCAAACATGGGCAGGCTGTGCTATACTGGTATTGCCCGCCCCTGTGGTGTGGTGTTGGGGTGCTTTCCTGTTTATGCTGTCCAGGCTCTCAGGTTAGCGCCCTTTCCTTACGCAATGAGAAACCGGCGGTAGGTGCTGGTGCTGCTGTACTTGGCGGCGATGTCGGGCAAGTCCTTCTTCAAGCTCTTGCTGTCAATCCGGGTGCTGCTGACCTGCTTCCATGTCACCTTGCAAGCATCGCCCCGAAGCTCGTCCGTGTCCAGCTTGGTCATGCGGGCCTTGATCTCATCCTCAATGCCGCCGATCTCGGCTTCAGCTTCTTCAATCAGCCGCTTCAGGCTCCTAATCTGATTGACCTTCATATCCAGTTCGTTAGCGCTCATTGTGTTGTCCTCCTTTA
>ERZ777306.2545-NODE-2545-length-22726-cov-7.620925_pt1 | contig 22726 bp, 32 predicted proteins | sample MGYA00374966_ERZ777306 | MGnify/ENA primary metagenome ERZ777306 (study PRJEB29329, sample SAMN06343882) | mouse gut metagenome | isolation source: Mouse cecum | place: Austria: Vienna | collected 2014-11-15 ...
TAGATTAAAAATTAAATCATACAAAGCATACCACAACCGAGTACGAAAAGATATATCCAAAAGGAGGAAAAAGGCCATGCGTCACGGAAAAAAGCCGACCAGGAAACAGAAGATCAGACTCGGACAAGCGGGTCTCTCGCCGGAGAACTGGCTCGTCGTTAAGCAGAAGCAAAACGGAGAGCTCGTCATCCTCCACAAGCACACCGATACAATTCGAGTCGTCCCCGCGACGATCGCCTAACCGGGCAGAAGAAAGGAAGGAATAGCAGCTATGAGAAAAATCAAGAAGATCAACGGATACCTCGTTGTTAAGTTTAATGATCGCGAGCTTCGCGAGTGGGCAGATACCGCCCTGGGTAACTACGGCGTTATCGACGCCGAGCTTTACACCGGATGCCTTGACGTCGACCGCTCCGTTATGGAGTACGACGGCGCGGAGACTTTGGAAGAAGCAATCGAACAGGCTCGCGGCCTTGAGTCCGAGCTTGAAGTGGACGAGCCCTCCGCTACTTATACCGTCATCAAGGAGACCGACGACGCGACCGAGGAGGACACCGTCGAGCCTCAGCTCATGATCGCCGGATGGAAGTCGCAGCTTGAGACCCAGGTCAAGAGCCGTCACTATTCCGACATCGACCCCCGCACCGCAGCGCACGAGCTTTACGGCTTTATGGTCGCCCTTGAGCGGCTCGGCCTTATCGAAGAGGAGGATTGCTTCGTCAAGCCGGACGCATTCAAACCGCAGCCGGGAGCGGACTTCGTTCACTCGCCGGACGGCGCACCCACACGCAAGACCTTTGAGCTCGGCCTCGAGCTTATGGCGGAGTGCCCGTCTAACGACTGTATGCTCTATCGCAACATCTTCGAGATGTGCCTTGACCTGGACGAACAGATCGACCGCGTGACCGGGCTCGCCCGCCGCACGTTGGAGGCTGAACTCTACAAGCATCAACACGAGTTATTCAAAATGTGGATGAAGAACTACGCCGTCGAGGAGTACCGCAGGAAGCGCAGAGCGGGACAGATCATCACGCCCCATAAGCCGGGGGACGGAGGCATCCTCACGATGCCGCTCCGAAGCAATGTCCCGAACCCCAAGAGCGAGGACTGGAAGCTGACCTCTTGCCCTGTATGCGGGGCTGAATGTTGGGAGAGCCCGATCGCTCGCGAGGCGATGGCAGCAGAGCCGAACCTCCGCGCAGCCTGTACCGCTTGCGCTTTGAAGGCGGGAGCACAAAAGAAAACGGAGCCGCCTGTAGAAGAGGCGACCCCGAAGTCGGTAACTGTATTCCGTGAAGCTTCGCACTCGGCGAATGTTTCAGAGGTAGAGCTTGAGATAGCGAAACGTATTGCTCGTGACAGCCGCGAGATGCTCAATCATCTTGCGAGTCCCGTTTGAGAATGTTCGCAGTTGTGACATGCTGCAAGCACTTTTGATTTAAGCAGTCATAGAACTCCTTGCGATCAAGAACACCCTTCGCCTCGAGATAGGCGACCAACGCCCAGAACTCCGGGAGCTGAGAAAGTCTTTGCTCAATAGTCAAGTCAGCGTATGGGTTCCCGGTATCAATTCTAATAACATCGTCCACATTTACACCCCCTTCCGTTTTGGATTGCACTTCCATTATACGGCTACGGGGACAAGAAAGGAAGTGCAGCAGCATGACAGAAAAGACAAGCAATCTCCCGGAGTTCTTCCGGGGGCTTCGAGAGAAGGAAGAAGCCGTCGCCTACATCCACAAGATCAAGCGCGACGCCCTGGTCAACAAGCGAGCTTGCGGACAGGCTAAGAACCCATTCAAGGCAGTGCCGGGAATGGAGAAGGACTTCGAGGACTCAGCGAATACCGTGCGTTACTGTGATCGTATTCTCAAGGAAATTGAGAAAGGGCCGAAGCGTGAACGCCGGAAACGAGTCGTCGTCCGCTTCACCAGAAACACGACCGACCGCTTCTTTGCCCTTCTGCTCGGCATCGGGATAACAGGAACCGCAGCCCTCGGCATCGGAGCCACTTGTTTGGCTCTCCGCTTGAACCCTCTTTTCCTGCTCGGTGGTGTGGCGGTCGTTGCGATCGTCGCGGAGCTTTGGAACGGACGGCGCACCCGGAAGTAAATCTAAGAACCACAACGCAGAGAAAGGAGGAGCGCGATGAACGCGAACAGCAAACTCACCAAGTTCGGGAAACTGGTTGTCAAAGCCCTAACCGACAAGGACATGACGAAGACCCAACTCGCCGACGAGATCGGGACGTCGCCGCAGTATCTCAGCTATATCCTCTATGGCGTCCGCTCCGGCGAGAAGTATCTCCCGCTGATCGTCGCGACCCTCGAACTCGACCCGCGCAAGGTCGAAAGAGCAATCGCAGCATGAACAGCAGAAGGGAGGGACAGAAGTGCCGGAAATCTATATCACGCTCAAGGAGGCCGCAGAGCTTGAGGGAGTCGTTTACAAGACTTTCGCCCAACGAATAGCCCGCAACCCCGGAGCGTTCAAAACAAAAACACAGGCCCGCGAGGGTGGCGGCAAGGAGCAAGTTATGGTCTCTGTCGCCTCTCTCTCCTCCAAGGCGAGGAAGGCACACAAGGCAAAGCAAAAGGTAGACGGGAGGGATGTCATCATAGAACAGCGAACAGACGCGGCTCCCTGGTACGTTGAGGCAGACCTCAACCACTTTATCGAAAGCCGCAAGAAGCAATACTACGAAGCGATCGAGCTCGCGGGCAAGGTGCAGAGCTTCGTCGACTACGAAGGCGAAGACCGCACGGCATACGCCGAACGGTATGCTCTGGCTCTGGGTGTCAGCCTCCCGACTCTTTACCGATACGTCGGGAGCATCCTCGAGGCTAACGCCTGGGCCCTCAAGCTTGAGAAGGAGGACGGACAGAACCGGGACTACTTCCGGGCACTGGCTCTTTGTCGGAAGCCCAAGGAGAAGGCCACGTTCCCAAGCCTCACCGACGAGCAGAAGGCCGTCATTGAAAACATTTGGTTTGACCGCAGCTTCGCGGCAAACCTGGGCACGATCGAGATGCTCTTTGAGAAGTTTGAGGAGATCGCGGAGGCTCGCTCCTGGGAGAGCTACCCCTCTATCAAGACCGTCGCCCGGTACATCAAACACCTTATGGACAGACCGGGCGCAGAGAGTGCCCGATACCTCGCAGCCAACGGCACGAGGGAATGGAAAAACAAGATGATGGTCAAGGCTCGACGCGAGACCGCCTCCCTTGAGGTTATGGAGTACGTCGTCGGCGACGAGCACACCTTCGATATTTGGGTTCAGTACACCGCGCCGAACGGCAAGATCAAGGCAGTCAGACCGAAGCTTGTCGCATGGATGGACGTCAAGACAAGAACGATCATCGGCGACGTGCTTTGTGTGGATGCCAACTCCCAGACCTTGAAGGAAAGCCTCGTCAAGATGATCTACAGCAAGCCGGGAGGCGTCCCGAAGATACTCCACATCGACAACGGCAAGGACTACACGGGCGAGACCATGACCGGGCAGAGCCGAAAGAACCGAAAGATCGACTTCGACTTTGACGCCGAGACGATCGGCTTCTACCAGTCAATCGGCATCCAAGAGGTCGGGCGTTCCCTACCATATCAGCCGTGGGATAAGTCAATCGAACGCTTCTTCTCGACGGTCTGCTCCAAGTTCTCGAAATGGTTTGAGAGCTACACAGGAACCCTTACCGGGTCGAAGACCTACGCCAAGCGGAACAAGGACATCGACAAGATGCTTGAGCGCGGCGAGCTGCTCACGATGGAAGAGTTCTTCGATCTATGGCTCGCGTGGAAGGATACCAAGTACCACACCAGAGAGCACCGAGGGCTCAAGGAAAACCATGAGAAGTGGGTCACTCCGATCGAGCTCTTCGAGAATGGCTCTCGCTACATGAAGGCAGCTCCTCCCCGCGAATATGCGGCGATGCTTCTCATGAAGGCGGACATCGCTCTTGTGAGAAACGTCGGTATTCAGAAGTTCGGCGTCATGTATACGGACAGCGAGCTCGGCAAGTACATCGGTCAAAAGGTCGGTGTCAAGTGGGACATCGACGACGTGACCAAGCTTTACGTTTACGACAAGGAAGGCCGGAAGATATGCGAGGCGGTTTCCGCCGAGGTTCTCTCTTACGGTCAACACTGTTCCCAGGTTGCGCTTGAAAAGCACATGCGGGAACAGAAGCGGCAGAAGCGAGATGTCGAGGAGTTCCTCGAGGGCGTTCAAATGCCTTACGAGGCTCGACTGGAACAAGGCAGACAGTCCGACGCCGTGGGCAAGATCGACCTCACAATCAAGGCAGAACGCAGCTCGAAGGTTGTCACACTCCCCAACGACAAGGAGTTTCGCGCAGAGATGGCGGCAGCTCCTCGCAAGAAAAAGGCCGCAGCCGGGGACGAATACCTCGCAAAGAAAGCAGGAACAGCACTCGCTCGCTTACGGGCGATGAACGAATAAGGAGGAAACACAATGGAAGTTACAGCAGCAACGGCGAACGCCGTTTACACCAACAGCAAGACCCTCGCGGAGAAGCTCAACGAATATCTCTCCACCACAAAGACGAGCATCGCAGCCCTCGCGAAAGAGGTCAACTATTCAAGAACTGCCGTGTCCCGTTATCTGTCCGGCAAGTACGACAGCAACGCGAACGGCCTTGAGGCAAAGCTCGCCGAGTATCTGGCACAGAGCACAGGCGAAGAGGTGGAAGTACCCGCCTCCTCCAACCAGAAAGCAACCACCCGCCCGCAGTTCTTCGAGAGCCGCGACGCGACCGCCGTCCTCGGCGTGTGTCAAAGCTGTCAAGAGTATATCGGGCTAGGCATCGTGGTCGGGCGTTCCGGCTACGGAAAGACCCACACCCTCAAGCAGTACGCCAAGCTCCCACGCGTCGCCTATATCGAGTGTGACGACACCATGAGCAGCCGCGACCTTGTGGAAGCGATTGAGCGGTCTATCGGCTTGCCGAGTGGCTACGGCACAATCTGGCGCAGGGTCAACGGTATCCGCGAGTTCTTCAATGTGAACAAGGGATACCTTCTCATTATCGACGAGGCCGACAAGCTCGTCAGCAAGTACACCGCAAAGAAGATGGAGATACTCCGGGCGATCTTCGACCAGAGCGACGTCGGCCTGGTAATCGCCGGAGAGCCGAAGCTTGAGGCAACGATCAAGACCTACCTCGCTCGTATGGCGAACCGCGTTGACTTCTACGCTACCCTCCGAGGTCTCTCTCAGAAGGAAGTCGAAGAGTACCTCGAAGGCTACGACGTGCAGCCCGAGGCAATGGCAGAAATCAAGGCTCGTGCTTGCAATATGCAAACCGGGTGCTTCCGCCTACTCGACCGAACCCTCTCGAATGTGTTCCGCATACTCGAGGAGACAGGCAGCGAGACGATCACCCTCAAACACATCGAGCAAGCTTCCTCTATGATGATGCTTTAAGGAAGGGGCGCGGACAATGAAAATGAGAAAACAACGACTCATGGGTTTGGGTATGGTCGCGATCTCCTTCGCAATTCTGGCTCTTGCCTCCACAGGCAAGACGCCGGAAGACCGCGACGCCACGGCGATACTCTTCACCCTACCCCTCGGGGTTTACATGATGGTCACAAAGGACTATGTCCTCTATGACGGCGAGGAGGAAACTGACTCCGAGCCTAACTATACAACCGAAATGAAAGGAGCCGCGACATGGCAAGAAAACGAATTACAGAAGCCCCGGCGATCAAGTCCTGGGAGGAAGTCGATGCAGCTCTCCGAGAGATCGCTGAGGCAGAGCTCACACTGGGAGACATCGAGGCAGAGATGAACCGTCAGATCATCGGCGCGAAGAAGGTCGCCGAGCAGGAAAGCAAGCCACACGCTGACCGCATCGCGAAGCTTGAGCGAGACATCAAGGAGTTTGCTACTGACCACCGGGAGGAGCTCGGCAAGGCGAAAACAAAGCCTCTCAACTATGGCGAGGTATCGTTCCGACTCTCAACATCTATCTCTATACCTAAAGCAAAAGAGAAGGTCGCCGAGATCGTCCGCCGCCTTAAGGCTCGGCAGATGACGGATTGCATCGTTGTCGACGAGAAAATCAGCAAGGACAATCTCCGCAAGTACGGAGAGGATACAGTCAACGCGGTCGGCGCGACCTGGAAACAAAAGGACGAGTTCGGCTATGAGGTTTTTAAGGACAAGGTCGAGCGCACAAGCTCCGCCGTATAAACGGAGGTGGAAGGAATGGCAGCAGCAAGAAACACAGGAGGCAGGACTCCCGCCTCCATCCGTACCCTCTGGGCGATTGCTAAGTCGCCGGAGCTCGCCTTGTCGGAGGAAGACCTCCACGCGGTCGTGTTCCGAGAGACGGGCAAGGAGTCCATGAAGAAGCTTACACAGGGCGAGATCAATACCCTCGCCCGTGTCCTGCAAAATATGAAGGACGGCGTCCAGAGAGACACGCGCAGCAAGCGCACCGACGAGGGCGGCGACGCCCGCACAGAGAAGCAGCGTCACAAGATATACGCCCTCTGTGAAGAACTCGGATGGAACAACGACAACCGCAGAATTAACGGTTTCGTCAAACGCATTTGTAACGTCGACCGCATCGAATGGCTCAATCCTTCGCAATGCTTCAAGGTCATTGAGGCCCTCAAGAAGATGGTAGACCGCGAGAAGCAGAAGGAGGCCGAGCATGGCAGCACCTAAGAAAAAGAAGCTCACGCAGCGCGAGAAGACTCTTAACGCCCGCGTCAAGAAGCAGCTCCAAGAGGAAGGCGTTCTTCCCCCGGATAAGCCGAAGCTCAACCGCAAGAAGTTCGCGAAGGAAGTCCTTGAAGAATGGGGAGAGATGGACACTTACGGAAGCCTCCTCTATTTACAGAGGGCAATCGGTTGCATGGTATCGGCGGACATGCGAACGGTTGACGCTGAACAAGTCGGGGTTCTCAAGCTTTTGAAGATTGCGCTTGAGACCCAAAAGTTCATGAAGGAACTTGAAGAGAAGAACCAAACAACTTACACGATCGGAGAGTACATCGACAAGGTCGTCCTTCCGATCAGAAAGCTATAGGAGGTATAACATCATGGCAGAAACCAAAACGAACAAGGCTCCCAAGCAGGAAGCCAACACCGCCCCGGCGCAGGAGCCGGAGCTGAACGAGGTTGACGGAGACCCGATCTTCCACGCACCCGACGAGGAAGGAGATGACGACAATGAGTAACATTAAGATTTGTCTCGATGCCGGGCACGTCGGCAGCAACTACAACCAGAGCCCCGTCGTCAAGACTTACTTCGAGAGCGCGATGAACTGGAAGCTCCACCTATACCTCAAAGCAGAACTTGAGAAACGCGGCTTCGAGGTCATCACCACCAGAGCCGACCAGAACACCGACCTCACCGTCTACAGCCGAGGCACAGCGGCAAAGGGATGTAATGTCTTTATCTCACTGCACTCCAACGCTTGCGGCACGGAGAGCGTCGACTACCCGGTCGTATACCGTGCCTACGATAACCAGAACAACGCCGACGAGCTCGCCCTCTCCCTCGCGAAGATGATCGGGCATCTTATGGGAACCGCCCAGGCTGGACGCACAGCGACACGCAAGAACGACGCGGGCGGCGAATACTACGGCGTACTTCGCGGAGCTCGCGCCGTTGGCGTTCCGTTCTACATGCTGATTGAGCACAGCTTCCACACCAACACCAAGGCGACGAAGTGGCTCTCAGTTGATGCCAACCTCAAGAAGATGGCAGTCGCCGAAGCCGACATCCTTGCCGCTTACTTCAAGCAGGAGGCAAAGCCGGAAAGCAAGACCGAGATCATGGGCGAGCCCGTGGCAACGGCGGCTCAGATGGCTCTCTATTGCCGAAGCAAGAACGCCTCTCCTCAGCTTACAAGCTGCACTCTGGAAGAACTCGCGCAGCTCTTCATCGAAGAGGGACGAGCCGAGGGCGTTCGTGGAGATGTCGCCTTCGCTCAGAGTCTCAAGGAGACGGGCTTCTTCAAATACGGCGGCATCGTCCTCCCGAGTCAAAACAACTACGCGGGCATCGGTGCTCTCAATGGCAACGCCCAAGGACAGGCGGCAAGCTTCCCGACTCCTCGTATTGGCGTCCGCGCTCAAGTGCAGCACCTCAAGGCTTATGCAGCAGAAAGCGCACTTAAGAATGAATGTGTCGACCCACGCTTCTCTCTCGTGGCTCGTGGCTCCGCTCCTTATGTGGAGTGGCTCGGCGCAGCCGATAACCCCAACGGCAAAGGATGGGCCGTTCCCGGCAAGGGATACGGCGAAGGGGTTCTCTCCTTGTTGAATAAGATCATCGCGCAGGAGACGCCTCAGACGCCAACAGAACCGCCGAAGGAGCCGGACGAGCTGACCTTCCCGGCATGGCAGACGGACGGACTAAAGGCTCTCACGGAAGCCGGAGTCATTAACTCGCCGGAGTATTGGGAAGGAAAGCTCGGCGAGAACATCACAGTCGGAGAGGTTCTCGGCATCCTCGGAAAGACTTTCGCAAAGCTGACCGAGTAAAGAAAGGGGGCGCAGGACATGGACGATCTATCCAAAAGCTTGACGGTCGAAATGCTCCCGGAGAACTACAGAGAGATCGCCGAGGCGATCGGAGCCGAGAACTTTGTCAAACTTGCCGAGGTAGTCGGAGGCTCAACGCTTTACATCCCGAAGCCGGAAAGCCTCGTTCGCCCCGTCCGAGACGCCCAGATCAAAGAGGAGTTCAACGGGTACAACCACCTTGAGCTCGCGAAGAGGTACGGCGTCACGGAGCGATGGGTTCGGCAACTTTGCGGAGCCGGACGTCTTGAGGGACAAATGGAATTGTTCGACTACATCGACGCCGGGCCGGAGACCGAAAGCAGCAAATAACACAAGTGAATATCGCCTTTTTTCTCAGAAGTGCTACATATATTAACTTCCCAGAAAAGGCATTAAGATAAGAGTATGAACTTTAGTTCATACTCTTATTTTTTACCCAAAAGGAGGACGCATCATCATGGAAGCAATTCAAACAATGGCGAGCGAAGTTCTGGTCAACGTGGCTCTGGGAGTCATCACCCTGCTCGGTGCTTATGCGATGTATTACATCCGCATCGGTGTCAACATGGCGAAGGCTAAGACGTCACAGATTGAGGACGACGCGACCCGAAAACTGCTCAACAATGCCCTGGACGACGTGGAGAGCCTTGCCTCTATCTCGGTCGGCGCAATGGAGCAGACCACCGCAAAGGCTTTGCGTGACGCTGTCAAGAGCGGAACGGCAAGCCGTGAGGAGCTGCTTGCTCTGGGAAAACAAGTCTTTGACGACGTCAAGACAGCAATCACGCCGGAGGCGCAAGCTATCATCACAAAGAACCTCGGCAGCTTCGACGATTACCTTGTCAAGTGCATTGAGGACGCAGTCCGTAAGGTGAAACAGGAAGACCCCTATATCACCCTGGACGGCGAGCTTCTGGCCTCTGGCGGAGAGTAAAGGAGGCAGCGCATGGATGCAGTACAAATAACAACCATCATCGGGGCCTCGGCCTCTCTGCTTTGTACCCTTGTCGTTGGAGCGTTGACGTTTTTCATCAAGAAGACACTCACCACACTCGAGGAGGCAGACAGAAAAAACGCGTCGCAGATCGAGAAGGTGGAGGAGAAGCTCAACGACCTCAAGGCAGACCTCCCCCTTATCTACGTCACGAGAGAAGACTATATCCGTATTATGAACCGCGTTGAAGACAAGCTTGACCAACTGCTCTATGGCGCGGGTAGCAAAGGAAAGGAGGAATAAAAGCTATGGCTTTTATGGACGAAATGCAGGAGCAGGAAGTCAGCAAGAATAAGGCGATAAGGGGCTACATCATCCGAGCCCTGGCGAAAGGCAATCAGAACGCGCTCCTCGTTCGGCAGATCACGAACGCCCTTGTCGGCGACGGCCTTATCATCTCCCCGGACATCTCGAAGCACCTCGAGTATTTGGAGGAGGCGGGCTATATCGCCTTCACCGGGCGCACGGCGAACGCCTACAACGCCTATCGTCGAGACGCTGTCATCAAGCTTACGAGGAAAGGCGTCGACCTTGTAGAAAGCACGATCGACGACCCCGGCGTCGATGTCTAAGGAAAGACGCAGGACGCGAGTCAGCTCCACGGTCGACAAGCTCCCGGATGATATTAAGGGGCAGCTCGACGCAAGGCTGACGGACACCTCTAACACATACGAAGAGCTCGCGGCATGGCTCAAAACCGAGGGCTATGAGATCAGCAAGAGCGCGATCGGTCGCTATGCTATCCGCTCAAACCAGGCAGCGCAGCGCGTAGCCGAGACCTTACAGCGTACTCAAGCGATCGCCCAGGCAGTCGAGTCGCACCCCGATCTCGACTATACGAAGGCGGCGTCAATGGTTCTCATGGACGGACTCATGCAGCGCGTAAGCACAGCGGAAGACGACTTCAATGAGATGCCACTTGACAAGGCCGGGCGTCTGATTGCCTCTCTTGCTCGTAATGCAACCTATGAGAAACGAGTGCGGCAGGACATGAAGAAGAAAGCGGAGATCGCTTTTGACCAGATGGAAGTCGAGCTCATGGCGGCGATCAAGCAGCACCCGGAACTCGCGGGAGACCTCAGCGACGTATTGGCTCGCGCAAGGGAGAAGGTGGTCACGGATGGCGAAGATTGATCTTGAGGAATACCTCGAAAAGCTCAACGAGCCGGAAGACCGTGAGGCGGTCGCCAACCGTGAGTATCAGAAAGAACTCTTTGAGCAGTATGTCACCCAGGGCGACAACTTCCCCGAACGTCGGGCGCAGCTTCTCCGGGCGTACAAGGCCGGGAAGGAACTGACCGGGCCGAAGGGGTTACGCCGGAAGCTCGGGGCGATTGACCTTGAATACTTCGGGCGAGCTTACCTTGCTCACTACTTCGTGAGAAAGTCCCCGGCATTTCATGGCGAACTCGATCGCATTTGGAGAGAGGGAGTCATGAAGGGCCTCGACCCTACAGAGTTCTCGAAGGAAATCAACAGAGCCGACGGATGCCGCCGAGCAATCGAGGCTCCCCGTGGTCATGCGAAGAGTACGACCTTCACCTTCAAGGACGACCTACACGCCGCCGTGTACGCCTACAAGCATTACATTCTTATTTTATCGGACAGCTCCGAACAGGCCGAGGGCTTCCTCGCCGACATCAAAACGGAGCTCGAAGAGAACGCAGCACTCAAGGAAGACTTTGGCGAGCTTGAGGGCAAGGTATGGAAGGCTTCGGTCATCCTACTGGCGAACGGAGTCAAGATCGAAGCGATCGGCTCCGGGAAGAAAATCCGTGGTAGACGCCACAAGCAATGGCGTCCCGATCTGATTGTCTGTGACGATCTGGAAAATGATGAGAACGTCAACACACCAGACCAGAGAAAGAAGCTTCGGAACTGGTTCTATAAAGCAGTGTCAAAGTGTGGCGACACCTACACCGACATTGTCTATATTGGAACGCTGCTCCACTTCGACGCGCTGCTTGCCAACGTCGCGAAGAACCCAAGCTATAAGACAGCGGTATACCGAGGCGTTATCAGCTTCGCATCCAACACGGAGCTATGGGACGCATGGGAACGCATCTTTACAGACCTATCCAACGAGGAGCGACAGGAGGACGGGAAAGCGTTCTTCGACGCCAACCGGGAGGAAATGCTTGAAGGAACCGCCGTTCTCTGGGAAGAGAAGCTCTCCTATTACGACCTCATGGTTATTCGTATCTCTGAGGGCGAGGCGAGCTTTAACAGTGAAATCCAGAACGACCCGATCGACCCGGAGAGCTGCACCTTCCAAGAGGAATGGTTTGACTTCTACGATGACGACGGAAAGACAACCCCGGACTTCTCCGACCCTCGCTTCCTGTTCTTCGGCGCGAACGACCCGTCTCTCGGCAAGAATAAGAAGTCGGACACAAGCTCCATCTTCGCACTTGCCAAGGACACACAGACGGGCTTCCTCTATATCCTCATTGCAGACATAGAGAAGCGTAAGCCCGACAAGATCATCGACGACGCACTCGAAGCAAGTCGCCGACTTAAGCGAGAATTTAAGAGACCATACTACCAGTTCGGCGTCGAGACAGTTCAGTTTCAATACTACTTCGCAGAGATTATGCGTCAGCGTTCAGCGGAGGCGGGCGAGTATCTACCTATCGTAGAGATCAACAGCACCCAGAACAAAGACGCCCGCATCCAGAGCTTGCAGCCGTTTGTAAAAAACGGGTACATCAAGTTCTCGAAGAAGCACAAGACACTCTATAAGCAGATGACCGAGTACCCAATGGGCAAGAATGACGACGGCCCGGACGGTTTGCAAATGGTGGTCAAGCTTGCGCTTGACTGCAAGATCGGCAGGAAGACCGAGTACCGCTCAGTTATCGCCCGCGCTTTGGACTTTAAGCGTGGGGCCTACTAAGGAGGTGGGGCAATATGGCAAAGAACAAAAACAAAAAGCAACAGCAGCAGCGAAGCCCCCAGGCTCCGCCTCTGCGAAGACCCGAGACGAACGAGCTCGCCGTCGCCCAGGTCACAGACAAGTATAGCGAGTATCCATCGAACGGATTGACCCCGCAGAAGCTCGCGGAGATATTCCGAGAAGCTGACGCCGGGGACGTGCTCCGACAAATGGAGCTATTTGAAGAGATCGAGGAGAAAGACCCTCACCTCTTTTCGCAGCTTCAAACCAGAAAGAACGCTGTCACGGGTCTCGACTTCGAGATCATTCCATTTGACAGCGACGACCCAAGGGACAAAGAGATCGCCGACTTTATTGAGTCGCAGATCGGCAGCCTTGAGAGTCTCGAGGATGTCATGACCGACCTTCTCGATGCTATCGGGAAAGGGTTCTCGGTTTCTGAAATTATGTGGGGGTATGACGAGGGGCATGTGGTTGTCAATGACATTCGCTCCCGACATCAAAAGCGGTTCTTCTGGGACACGGTAGACGACTCCTTTAAGGTGAGAACCAAGGAAGCCCCGGACGGCATACTCCTCCCGGACAGCAAGTTTATTGTTCACCGTTACAAAGCTCGCAGCGGACACCCTTCTCGCGCCGGAGTCCTTCGCGTCGTCTCGTGGATGTACCTATTCAAGAATTACGACATCAAGGACTGGATAGCCTTTTGCGAGGTCTACGGTATGCCGCTCCGCCTGGGCAAGTATCAGCCGGGAGCGAGCGAAGCCGACAAGATCGCGCTCATGCAAGCACTCATTCAGATCGGTGCAGACGCGGCGGGCATTATCCCGGACGGCACGACCATCGACTTTATAACAACCGAAAAAGCCTCGAGCACCGACCTCTATGAGCGACTCGCCCGATATTGTGACGAGCAGATCAGCAAGGCCATACTCGGGCAGACTCTTACATCGGACTCGGGCGGAGGCAGCTTCGCACAGTCCAAGACCCACAACGAGGTAAGACATGACCTCACCGTCGCAGACTGCAAGGCTCTCGCCGCAACGCTAAGACGAGACCTCATTCGCCCCTTTGTATCTTCAACTTTGGGGAAGATAAGCGTATCCCTTACCTTCGTTTTGATTGCGAGGAGTCGGAAGACCTCGAGCAGACGGCGAACATCCTCGGAACGCTAATCGAAAAGACGGGGCTCAAGGTTCCTACTTCGTACATTTACAAGAAGTTCTCTATCCCGAAGCCGGAAGGCGACGAGGAAGTCGCAACGCCGTCCGCTCCTCAAATTGGAGGATATGGCGGTATGCAGCTCAAGCAACTCGAACTCAAGGAACCCTCCGCCGCGCCGATCGGGACGCAGCAGCACATCGACAAGCTCGCGGATGTAGCCGTCAAGAGGAGCGCGGGAAGCTTCAAGAAGGCGTTCAGCCCTGTTCTCAAAATGATTGAGAAAGCCGGAAGTCTCGAGGAGCTTCGCGACATGATGGAGGACGACAAGCAAGTCGCCTCTCTGCTTGACCAGATGGACGTCTCACAGGTTGAGGAGCTGCTTCAAAAGGTAATGCTCTACGCAGACCTTGAGGGGCGGGTGGTAAACAATGAATGAGATCGAAGCCCTGTTCAACCGAAAGGATATGACTTTTGAGGAGGCCGTGGACTACTTCAAGGAACGCGTACCCGTCAAGGCGTCGGAGTTCTACAAGATCGCCGAGGGGTATCGAAACCTTGCCTTCACTGTATCCGGCTACAGCAAGACCCAGATACTCAAGCGGTTCTATGACGAAATCCTTGCAGCTCTGGAAGAGGGAAACACCTTCACCGAGTTTCGGGCAAATATGAACGAGTTCTTAGAGTCGCAGGGATACGAAGGACTTGACCCACTACAAGCGGACAACATCTTTCGGACGAACATCCAGACAGCTTACAACGTGGGACACTACGAGCAAATGTCAGACCCGGACGTCGTGAAGCTCCGCCCCTATTGGCAGTATGACGCGGTCAACGATACCCACACCCGACCGAGTCATCTTGCGATGGATGGGAGAGTATTCCCGGCAGACTCCCCGGTCTGGGACACCTGGTTCCCGCCTAACGGCTTCCGTTGTCGCTGCACCGTGAGGAGCTTATCAAAGCGACAGGTCGAACAGCGAGGGCTCAAGGTTGAGGATGTAACCCCCCGAGGAGGAGAACTCCCGGACGGTCGTTTCGTCAATATCCTCCCCGACCCTCAGTTCTCGACCAACCCGGCAAAGGTACGGTTTAACCCAGACCTCAAAGGCTACCCCGAACCACTCGTCAAAGCGTACCAAAAACGGCAAAAGGAAGAAATGCCGCCGTAAGCCCCAGAGAAGCCCTATAAACGGCTTAACTATATCGGAGGGTAATTCTTCCACTACAAGAAGAAGCAACCGTTATCACGCGTTATAACGGCGTTATAACGGCGTTAGAGAGTGGTTCGGGAGCGAAGCAAAGGAGGACACACGCAAAATGAAGGATTATATCATCCTAAAGGGGGGCGATGTCGACATCGGAGAAGCTCCGAGCGTCATCTCCATTATGCCCCTCGGACATGTGACGAGCTCAAAGGGAGAGTTCTTCGTTGACGAAGAAAGTCTCCGAGAGATGAAACGTCAGATCGCACAGCGCGGCGTCGACCTTGTAGTCGACTATGAGCACCAGACGCTCAAGGGCGTTCAGGCTCCCGCCGCCGGATGGGTCAAAGAACTCTTTCTTAAAGATGGAAGCATCAAAGCCCGCGTCGAATGGACGCCGACCGCTGCTCAGTATCTTGAGAACAAAGAGTACCGATACCTCTCCCCGGTCATCACTGTCCGAAAGAAGGACGGAAAGGCGACGGGCTTGCACTCGTTAGCCTTAACCAATACCCCGGCGATTGAGGGAATGTCCCCAATCGTCAATTCACAAACATTTGAAGGAGGACAAAACAACATGGAGATCATTAAGAAGATCGCGCAGCTCCTCGGCCTCGGAGAAGAGGCAAGCGAGGACGAAGTCATGGAGGCTCTTAAGTCCTGCATGGACGAGAACAAGGCTCTCAAGGATGCCGCAAGCGCGGGAGCACAGCCGCCCGACGCCGAGAAGGTGGTAGCGAACAAGGCAGTTTGTGAGCTTCTGGGTCTTAAGGCGGGCGCACCCGCCGACGATGTCAGCGCAAAGATCATGGAGCTCAAGGGCGGAAACATTAACGGCGTCAATGTTATTGAAGAGCTCAAGGCTCTCAAACAGCAGAACCAGAAGCGAGACGCCGCTGACGCTGTCACCCTCGCACTCAAAGCCGGGAAGATCACTCCGGCACAGTCTGAGTGGGCTAAGAGCTACGCTTTGAGCGACCCGAAGGGCTTCGGTTCTTTCGTTGAAAAAGCTCCCCAGGTCGTGCCCATGAGCGAGATTGCAGGCGGCGAAGTGAAGGAGCTCAAGGGCGACAAGGTTGACGAGGCGACGATGCTCGTCTGCAAACAGCTCGGCATAAGCAAAGAAGATGTCGAGAAGTACGGAAAGGAGTAAATAAACTATGGCAGCTTTAACTAATGCAAGAGACACTTCTGAGATCGCAAACGGCGCAAAGGCTCTCGTCCTTCCTGTGAAGGGCTCAACAACCATTTACCAGGGCTCGCTTGTGGCGATCGACGCCAACGGCTACGCAATCCCCGCGAAGAAGGCGGCGAGCCTCACGGCGGCGGGACGTGCTGAGGAGACCGTCAAAAACGAAGGCTCGGACGGAGATGTCGTCATCAACGTCTCTCGCGGCGTCTTCGTATTCTCGAATACTGCGACCACCGCGAACAAGCTCACAAAGGCCCACGTCCTCAAGCCTTGCTATATGGAGGACGACCAGACCGTTACCGCTCTCGCTACCGGCTCCTCTGTTGCCGGGCTTGTTGTCCGAGTGGATGACAACGGTGTCGCGGTAGAAATTAACGCAGCCCTCAACTACCCTGTAGCATCAGCGGGCTAAATGAAACAAGGAGGATAAAAAACCATGATTATTAGTTCCCAGAACTTGAGAGGCATTTTTATCGGCTTCAACACCCTTTTCAATAAGGCACTTGAAGAGCAGAAACCTCTCTACGAAAGAGTCGCAACTGTCACACCTTCCACCACGGACGCCGAAACCTACGCATGGCTCGGCGATGTCCCCGGCATGAGAGAATGGATTGGCGAGCGTGAAATCCAGAACCTCGCCGGAAGCGACTACGTTATCAAGAACAAGGACTTTGAGCTGACGGTAGGCGTTGGACGCAATGCGATTGAGGACGACAAGATCGGTCTCTACAATCCGTCTATCCAGATGCTCGGGCAGTCCGCAGCCATGCACCCCGACGAGCTGATCTTCGAGCTGCTTAAGGATGGCTTTACCGAGAAATGCTTTGACGGAGAGGCGTTCTTCTCCGCAAGCCACAAGATCGGCGAAAAGACCGTTTCCAACAAGGGCACGGCAAAGCTTACCCTTGACGCTTATGTAGCGGCACGTTCCGCGATCATGTCACTCACCAACAGCAAAGGCCGCGCTCTGGGTCTGGTTCCGAACCTGCTCGTCGTGCCTCCTGCTTTGGAAGGGGTAGCTCGTAGCATTACACAGTCCGACTTCATCAACGGCAGCACAAACACTATGAAGGGAACCGCCGAGGCTCTGGTTGTTCCTCAACTTGCGGGCAAGGATGCCGCGTGGTATCTGCTTTGCACCACTCGCCCCATTAAGCCGCTGATCTATCAGCAGCGCAAGAAGGCGAAGTTTGTAAGCAAGACCGCCGAGAATGACGACAATGTCTTCTTCCAGAAAACTTACCTTTACGGCGCAGACTCTCGCGGCAACGCGGGCTTCGGTTTCTGGCAGATGGCCTATGGCTCTGACGGCAGCGCGAACGCCTAAGTCGGAACCAACTCTTAGAAGGGAGGGGACAACGTGAGTTACTGCACAAAAGCGGAAGTCCGCGAAATGCTCAAGGACGACGCGCTGAACACCATTATCGGCGACTCCTATATTGAGGATGAAGCCGAACGAGAAGCAAAGGCCGGAGTCATTATTGAAGCGGCGATTGCTGACGCAGAGGGAGAGATTGACGGATACCTTGCGAAAAGGTACGCCGTCCCGATCGACCCGACGCCGAAGGTAATCAATAAGTTTGCGAAGGACATCGCAGTCTACAACCTCTATTCCCGCATCGGCATTGACGAAAGCGGAGAAGAAAAGAACTACTTAAACCGCTATAATGCGGCGGTCAAGTTTCTCACGCTTGTCGCGGAGGGAAAGGTCTCAATCGGGGCCCAGGCCGACGACCCGCAGACAGCAGCGTCAACCGGGTTTTCGGTAAGCTCAAACCCCCGGCTCTTTAGCCGGAGGACAATGAGGGGGATGTAATATGTATAGCATCCGACTCGAAGGAGATACCCGAGCGATGCTCCGCAAGATACGGGGCTTCGCAGAGCTTGACAAGAAGAAGATTAACGCCGCGATCGGCGAAGGCGTCCGCGAGTCTACCCTGGAACGCTTCAAAACCAGTAAGGGGCCGGACGATAAAACGTGGAAGACCTCCATCCGTGCGGCGACCGAGGGCGGGAGAACGCTCGTTCAGACTGCACAGCTTCGGAACTCCATACGGTCAAAGTCGGATGCCTCGGGCTTCGCGGTCGGCACCAATGCCAAACATGCGGCGACGCACCAGTTCGGCGAACAGGGCCGAACCATACGAGCCCGAAGAGCAAAGACCTTACGCTTCCAAGTTGGGGGGCGATGGGTCAGCAAAAAGAAGGTCAAAATCAACATCCCCGCCCGTCCGTACCTCGGCCTCTCGGACGACGATATGCAGGAGATCAAAGGCACGGTCGAGGACTTTATTGCAAGGGAGGATTAAACAATGCTATACGCACAGAGCAAGCAATACCTTCTTGACAAGCTCAAGGAGGCAGGGCTCAAGTCAAAGCCTCATACCACGCAGAAGTCACTCGAACGTAGTCAAGATAGTCACATAGGAGCGGTACTCTTCGAGTCTGAAACCTTTAACCGAAACGGCTCAAAAACACGATATAGTGACCAAGCAGGAGCGCAGAAAAAGAGGCGAAAGGTATTTGACCGAAGTCTTTCGTTCACTGTGATTATTGGAGACTACACCGAAGATGCAGCGGAGGCGATGTTCGAGAGGTTCCTCTCCGGCCTCGGCTCCGGCATCATGGTCGACGGCAACTTCGTACCGCTTGAGGCCGAGGGCGCGGATTGGGTAGACAGCGACGACTCAATCCTAAAAGCTAAAGTCGCCGTACAAATCAAGGTTCGGTTTGATGGCGGCATTTATAGAGACACGGACTTCGCGAAGCTCACCGAGCTCGAGGTCGAGTCCGTAACAAAGAACAACGGAAAGGAGCCTACAGATGGCAACTAAGAACCAGACCACGGACACCGCGAAAGCGGCAGAGCCGGAAGTAACCAAACAGGCCCCGGAGCTCCTCGAGATCGACGAGCTTCGCAAAAGCCACAAGATCGGGAAAGCGATTTTTGCGGGTGTATGTGCCGCGCAGGATTGGAGACCCGGCAAGCAGATCAGCGAGGAAGAGTTCGTCCATGCGGTCGAGTCTTTTACAGGCGCACCTATGGACGGCAGACCTCGCACCAAGGAAAGCGAGGCGAATAAGTAAATGCTCAGAGATGTTACTCACAAGGTCACGGACGGCCTTCTCGGGTTTGCTACTGCAAAAGGCGACGGCTTGCATGTCAAGATCGGCGTTTCCCCTGTAGTATCCGACGCGCCGATTATCGTGACGGGAGACATGGACGCGACGAAGATTAAAGCTCGCCTCGGTCTTTCCCCACTGGCTGACGCCGTTATGGACTCTGTCCAGTTCGGCGCGAACCGAGTGTATTGCCTCCCTGTTTCCGCAACTACGGCGGGAACTCTGGGAGAGATTACTAAAAAGGGAGATGGCGGCGGGACGCTTACCGTAAACGGTAGCCCGACGAACGCCTTCCCGGTCATTGTTAAGATCACCGCACAGGGCGGGCTCAATGCCGCTGCCTTCGTCGTATCAATCGACGGCGGAAATAGTTACAGCAACGAGACAACCGTACCCGTAACGGGCTCCTACGAGCTCACAGGTACAGGGCTGACGCTTGTGTTTGCTGAGGCAACACAGGAAGACCAGAAACCGAGCTCCTTCCTGGTGAATGACTTCTACACATTCAAGACCACCGCGCCGACGATGACAAACGGAGACGTCATTGCGGCGGTCGACAAGCTCAAAAACTTTAATCAAGAGTATGAGTTTATTCACATTGTCGGCGAGAGCTCCCTTGCTCTATGGCAAGCGATCAGCTCCGCCCAGATTGAACTCCGCGACATCTACCATAAGCCTATGTTCTTCGTGATGGAAGCAGCCTTCCCGACCGAAGGGGAAAGCGGAGACCTCACCGATTGGGCTCTGGGACTTGAGGCTGACAGAAAGAAGATCAAAAACTACGACGTCCAAGTAGTCGCAGGATGGGGCCTTCTGGTGAAGCTTGACGGCACAACGCAGCGTGTCAATTTGGCGGGTCTTGCATCCGGCCTTTATGCAAAAGCGAAGGTGCAGGAGTCCATCGGGAAAACCAGATCGGAGGCGGGCTTCGGTATTTCTAAGACGCAGCTCCTTGAACTGGCTCCAGCAGGAATGGACAACGCGATTATCGAGCTTCTCGATCTTGCAGGCTTCCTTACTTTCCGTGAGTATGACGGTCTGGATGACATCTTTGTTTATCACACAAAGATGATGTGCCCGGACGGAAGCGACTATCGTTATGCTGAGGATGTGCGCGTCAAGAACAAGATCATCCGAGAGACCCGCAAAGAGGGGCTCTTGCTTCTGAATGACGACATCGACCTCGAGGACGTACAGGGCGAGCTCGAAACCCGAGCAAAGTTCATGTATAAGCCTTTGCAGGATATGATCGACGCGAAGGAGATCAGCTCCGCCGAGATCACAGTCCCAGAAGGACAGGGCGCGACTATTCTCGAGGACGAAAAAATGCGGGTTAAAATCCGCTATGTATCCCGTGGCTACATCCGCGAGGTCGAGGTAGACCTCGGCAGAGCGCAGCCAAGCGAATAAGGAAGGAGGTTAAACAACTATGTCTTTGAAAGTAAACGGAAAAGCCTACGATTGGGGCGACGTTGATGTCAAGGTTCCCGGCCTCGTTCTGAATGTCCAGGAAATCAGCTATGACGACGAGCTCGAGATGGAAGAAGTCTATGGTCGCGGCAATAAGCCGAGAGGCTACGGAACGGGCAACTATAAGGCGTCCGGCAAAATCTCCATGCTGAGAGATGACTATGACGACTTCCTTGCATGGTGCAAGGCGAAGGGCGTTCCATTCTACAAAGTGGACATTCCTTCGGTCGTCGTGAGCTACGCCAACGAAGGCGAGCGCACTCGCATCGACGAGCTCAAGAAGGTTAAGATCAGCAAGCGAAGCAACAAGGCAGCACAGGGAGACAAGAAGCTCACGGTCGACCTTGACCTTATGATCTTCGGCGGCGTTATCCAGGACGGCGTCGAACCCGTGTAAGCGTTATCTCAAAATAATTGATAGGAGGATTTTATCATGGAAGACATCAAGAAGAACGAGGCGACTCAGATCGTCAGCAAAGCCGAGGAGCTTAAGGCGAAATACGGAAAGGTCTATCGCGTCGGGGCGACGATTGACGTTGACGACGAGACCGAGAAGACGGTCGAATATTTCTTCAAGAAGCCCTCGACCGGGAGCTACGACCGCTACGTCAAGACCACCGCGCAGGGCGCGACAAAGGCCCTCAAGACGTTCTTGTTCGACAACGTCACGGAGGAAAGCAAGGCAGCGTTAGAAGCCGACCTTGAGGAGTATCCGGCTCTGGCTCTCTCCATTGGTGAGAAGCTGCTCGGTATGCTCGGCCTCTCCAAGCAAACAAATTTGAAGATGCTCTAAGCGAGCAGCTCTCGGAGATACGGGGGAACGTGGTTGAAGCCGGACTACTGGAAATATACCGCTTCCTCCCTCCGGCTTGCTTAGAGGGGTTTGACATCGAGGCGATTGATCTCGAAGAGTTTATGAGGTATGTCGCCCGTGCGAGGTATGTGCAAGAGCTTGAGCAAGGGATAATGTCTCGGGCGATCTCTGAGGTGTTCTCGGAATAAAAAAAGAACCGACCTCAAAAGGTCGGCTCCTGCCTGGTTATCCATGCTTTATAGAGTTTTGTCGCGTTCTTTGCGGTGCGGAATACATTTTCGCCCTTTTGGAGTTTGTCCTTCTGTCTACCCATAGTCTGCTCACGCCCTACCCACAGGGCGTATGGAATGACATATAGACCTAATGGAACAAACACAATAACGGAAACGATCGCCCCGGCGCACAGAGCAAAAACAAGCACCTTCAACATAACAAATATCAAGGTCATACTACCGCCTCCTTTGCTTCCAGTATATCAGATCAGGAGGTGAAAGAAAAGCGTGAGTTTAGAGTCTGTATTCAAATTGTCGCTCATTATGAATATGATCGACAACCTAACGGGCCCAATGGCGGGCGTTCAGTCGAGCGTCGGCAACTCGGTCTCAAAGCTCGAGGGCATGAACCAAACCCTCGGGAATATCACAAAAACGGGCGCAGTCATGGCGGGCGTCGGAGCGCAGATCACAGACGCCACACTCGCCCCGGTTCAAGCTACATTCGCCACAAGAAAGGCAATCGGAGAGCTGTCGTCTCTGGGCGTCAAAGACCTACAGGCCGTCGAAGACGCCGCGAAGAGCTTCTCCGATCAATGGAGTGGCACGACAAAGTCGGACTTCATCACGGCGGCTTATGACATCAAATCCGGCATAGCTTCTCTATCAGACGAGGGCGTCGCTGAGATGACCAGTCTCGCAGCACTTACGGGCAAGGCGACAAAGTCAACGGCGGCAGAGATGACCTCCCTCTTCGCCACGGGGTACGGCATCTATAAGGACTACTACAACGACCTATCCGATATGGAGTTCGGGGAAATGTTCTCGGCGGGTATCGCGAAATCGGTGCAGCAGTTCAAGACGACGGGCTCCGGTATGGCGCAATCCATCCAAACCCTCGGCGGTTCGGCGACTACGGCGAACGTGCCGCTTGAAGAGCAGCTCTCCATCCTCGGCATGTTACAGGCCACGATGGGCGGAGCTGAGGCAGGAACCAAGTATAAAGCCTTCCTTCGTTCGGCGGTCAAGGGTGGCGAGGAGCTCGGCCTAAAGTTCACAGACACCAACAACCAACTGCTCAGTATGCCGGAGATCCTCGACAAACTGAGAGGAAAGT
>ERZ777306.2551-NODE-2551-length-22661-cov-5.140140_pt1 | contig 22661 bp, 20 predicted proteins | sample MGYA00374966_ERZ777306 | MGnify/ENA primary metagenome ERZ777306 (study PRJEB29329, sample SAMN06343882) | mouse gut metagenome | isolation source: Mouse cecum | place: Austria: Vienna | collected 2014-11-15 ...
ATTGGATTGTGTTGCTAAAGTTTATGAACTGGTTGTAGAAGCAGGGGTACATAGGGCGGAAAGCATAAAAGTTGCTGAAGCGGCAAAAGTCATAGAAAATTCTCAGCGTGATATCAATATTGCCTTTATGAATGAGCTATCTATTATTTTCAATAAAATGGGAATTGATACAAAGGCTGTCCTCGAGGCAGCCGGTACAAAATGGAATTTCCTAAAATTTTACCCAGGGCTTGTTGGTGGGCATTGTATTGGCGTAGATCCATATTATCTTACTTATAAAGCAGAAATGCTTGGATATCATAGTCAGATTATTCTATCAGGACGACGAATTAATGATGATATGGGAAAATATGTTGCAGAAAATTGTGTGAAAAAGTTAATCGCTGCAAATGTTGCTGTAAGAGGAGCAAAAGTCGCAATTCTTGGATTCACATTCAAAGAAAATTGCCCGGATATAAGAAATACAAAAATTATAGATATTGTAAATGAACTTAAAGAGTACGGAATTACTCCTTTTATTACAGATCCGGAGGCAGACATAGATGAAGCAGAGCGGTTTTATGGAATGAAATTTATAGGTATAGATAGAATCAGGGATATGGATGCAATTATTTTAGCGGTAGCTCATGATAAATTTAGAAAATTTGCTTTAACAGACTTTAATAAAATGTATGGAGATGGAAAAAAAGTATTGTTGGATATAAAAGGTATTTTAGATCAAAGAGAGTATGAAACTGCGGGATATATATATTGGAGATTATAAAAATGGGCTATACGAATGTTACATTTCCTGATGGCAGTCTGTTCCTTGTAACAGGCGGGGCAGGTTTTATTGGATCAAATCTTTGTGAAGTGCTACTTAATTTAGGTTATAAAGTTCGTTGCTTGGACAATTTATCTACAGGAAAGAAAAAGAACGTAGATATGTTTCTTAAACATCCGAATTACGAATTTGTTCAAGGTGACATCAAGGATTTACAGATGTGTATAAATGCTTGTAAAGAGGTGGACTTTGTGCTCCATCAAGCAGCGTGGGGAAGCGTTCCGAGGAGCATAGAAATGCCCCTTTTTTATTGCGCAAATAATATAACAGGAACACTAAATATGCTGGAAGCTGCGAGACAGGAAGGCGTAAAGAAATTTGTGTATGCTTCAAGTTCATCTGTTTATGGGGATGAACCAAATCTTCCTAAAATTGAAGGGAGAGAAGGGAAATTGCTTTCTCCTTATGCGGTCTCAAAACGCTCGGATGAGGAATGGGCAAGACAATACTCTTTGTATTATGGTTTAGACACATACGGATTAAGATATTTTAATGTATTTGGACGCAGGCAGGATCCCAACGGGGCATATGCGGCTGTAATTCCTAAGTTTATTAAGCAACTGCTAAATGGAGAAACACCAATCATTCATGGAGACGGGAAACAGAGCCGTGATTTCACATATATAGAAAATGTAATTGAAGCTAATTTAAAGGCATGTACTGCAGATCATTGTGCTGCGGGAGAAGCTTATAATATAGCATATGGAGGTAAAGAAGAGATAATAGAAATATATGAAGATATTTCTAAGGCACTTAGAATTGATATAAGGCCTTGTTTCCAAGAAACACGTAAAGGAGATATATTACACAGTAATGCGGATATTTCAAAAGCAAGAAAAATGCTACATTATAATCCTGAGTGGGATTTCCAGCGCGGAATTGAAGCAACGATTGACTGGTATAAATGTAATATTTAATTATACGAAATGAAAAAGACAAATCAACTCTATATAAATGTAAACAGCTATAGTATAAATAAATTTTTGATATTTTTGGTTTTATTCATGGAACGAAATCCTATATTTGCCAGAAACAATATGATACAATGGCCGATTTTAGGAATTGTTTTGCTGTTTTTTTTAATAGAATTATTTTCAACAGATAGAATCATAAATGATATTTTTTTCTTATGGATTTGTTTATTTTCCTTTATTGTAGTAATGAGTGTGGCTTGGGCTTATGACACTTCAAGGACTATAAGAGACATGTTATTCCTGGTAAAATGCATAGTAATATTAGGACATGTATTATATATAATTAAAAAAGATAAAAATCTAACATATATATTTGATTGCGTGATTCTATCAACTCTTATTAATGATTTGGTGATGCTACCATATTTGCTTCGGATGGGAAGCGCTTCTGGTTATAGAGAACGCATATTTATTGGTGGGATAAATTACAATGCGAATGCAATATGTCCTGATATTGTTTTTGCAACACTATTTTTATTTTATAGATACACAAATTTAAAAAAGAATAGGGTATTAAACATTGGCATGATTATGTTAAACTGTTTTGCCTTATTAAAGCTGGGATCAAGATCAAGTTTAATTGTACTTCTTGTAGGATTTGTAATTAATGGATTAAACGTTTCCAAATCTAAAAGAGTAAAAAATATATTCTTAGGATGTATTATAATGATAGCTGCACTAGGGGCAGTAATGTATATTCCTTCATTTTACAATACAATCGGTAATAGAATTCTTGATACGCTTAGCTTTGTTAAAGGGAATTTGAATGTAAACAACTACAATCAGAATAGCGATTTGGTTCGCATGAATCTAATAATAAACGGGTTTGATATGTTTATCAAGAATCCTATAATAGGATACGGATCAGGGAATTTCTCGAGTGTTAATAGTTTGTTTTTTAATAGTAATTATTATGCTCATAATAATTATATTGAGCTGTTGGTTGGTTTAGGGGTATTTGGGACGCTTCTATTTTATTGGATACATATCCGAATTATACTTAAAAAGTATAAACCAGGCGGTTCGAGAAGAATATTTTTTTTGGGTAAAGAATTGATAATCTGTTCGTTAGTGTTAGATTTGATGGATGTGACTTATAATGTATTGGATTTTCAGCTGATTATTCTTATAGCCTATGTGTGTTGTTTTATTTATATCGATGATGAGGAAGATTTTAGACATGAGAAAAATATTATTTGTACTTGAACAAATGAACATAGGTGGACCACAAAAAAGTTTATTAGGGCTTTTGGATCATATAGATTTCGAAAACAATAAAGTATATATTTTGACTATGAAAAACGAAGGAATGTTATTGAGGTATCTTGATGGAAGAGTAGCTATAATTCATGCGCCAGCACTTTATGATGCTTATACATTTCCTGTCAATAGGATACGGAAAACTCTAAAAACTTTATTTAAGGAAGGAGGATGGGGGCTTTCTGTCAGGGCTTTTCTGATGTTGCTTAAACATATGCTTTTACATAATAGTATGAGTATCCAAAGACAGAAATTTTGGATGGAGAACCATCAGTATTTACCAAGTATAAAAGAAGAATTTGATATTGCGTTCGGGTACTCTACAGGATTAGCAACATACTGTGTGGTTGATTGTGTGAAGGCGAAATATAAATGCCATTGGGTGAGAAGTGATTATCGAACGCTAAATTTAGATACATCTATTGAAGAGCATTATTTCAAACAAGTTGATGGAGTGGTTGCAGTTTCCAAGCTATGTAAAGAAATTTTTGTTAATACTTTTCCTTTACTTAAAAATAAGTCTACATTTTTTTATAATTATGAGCCTGTTCAGCTTTATAAGTCTATGCCTGGAGTAAATTTACGTGAAAAGAGAAAAAGAGAAGAGGTTAGAATTATTTCTGTTTCCCGCATTGACGAAAACAAGGGCTTGGAATTAATCATTGATGCATGTGTATTGCTTCAAGGAAAATTAGAATTTACATGGTTTGTAGTTGGGGATGGTTCTGCCAGACGATGCTATGAGGATCTTGCTAAAGACAAAGGTGTGGAAAAGGATCTTTTATTCCTTGGATTTCAATTGAATGTTCCGTCTTGCTTAGAGCAATGTGATATTTTTGTACATGCATCTCATTTTGAAGGGAAATCTAATGCAGTTGATGAAGCAATGAATAGGTGCATGCCTGTCATAACAACCAACTATCCTACTGTGGCTGAACAAGTTGAAGATGGGGTTACTGGCATCGTATGTGGGATGAGTGGCTTATGTATAGCGGAATCTATTATAAGGATGGTGAAAGAAAAATTATATGATAGGTTTTCAAATAATTGCAGTCTGAGAAACAACGAACGTGAGGGAACCGAGCATTTATTCCAAAGGATCGTTAAAGCTGAATATGTTATTTGATTAAAGAGGATTATACTATGAATATTCCTATTTGGATATATATACAATCAAAAAAATGGAAAAAAAGATGTAAGGGAATTAGTAAACTCTTCTATAGAACAAATCGTCTTTTATTTTCATGCGAGATAGATCCATCCGCTGACATTTCGCCGGATGTAATAACTCCGCATAATCTTTTAGGATGCGTAATAGGACAGGACGTTGTAATTGGCGAAGGATCCAGGATATTACATAATGTGACAATTGGAGGACGTAAAGGAATACGAGGAATGCCTGTTGTTGGCAAAAATGTTCTTATAGGATGCGGAGCTGTTATTTTAGGTGACATAACGATAGGCGATGGAGCTAAAATTGGATCTAATGCTGTAGTACTTCACGATGTGCCCCCCAATACTACGGCAGTCGGAATTCCTGCTGTGTTAGTTCGGGGGGGGCAAAATAGTTTCATAAAAGCAATTAAAGGAAAGAATAGGTATATAATGTGTGGAATTTGTGGAATCTGTAGAAGCGCGGATGCACGGGAAGATGTAAAACTGATGATGGAAACACTCAGGCATAGAGGGCCAGATGCAAGTGGAGAATTTATTGATATGGCTCATCAGGTAGCATTTGGCCATAGAAGGCTTTCTATTTTGGATTTGTCCGAATCAGGAAAACAGCCAATGGTATCATTAGATAACAAGAAGGTTATTTGTCTTAATGGAGAGATATATAATTTTAAGGAAATTAAAAAAGATTTACCTAATGATATAATCAACAGTTTAAAAAGTAATGGAGATACGGCTGTATTACTGGAATCAATAGCATATTTTGGATATGAAAAAACACTAGAAAAAATAAGGGGAATGTTTTCAATAGCATTGCTTGATTTGGGGGATGGTACGATATATCTGGCTCGGGACCGTGCAGGTGAGAAGCCATTATATTATGGATTTATAGAAGATAAGTTTATATTTGCTTCCGAACTGAAAGCAATTCAGAAATTGGCAAAAAAATATAGGTATACTTTTTCATTAGATTATGATGCGGTATATGAATATCTTCAATATAGCTATATTCCAGCCCCGAACACGATTTATTGTGAAATAAAAAAGCTTGAGCCAGGAGAAATGGCCATTATTAGAATGCCGTATAATGAAATAAATCAGATAAAAAGATATTGGAAATTAAATGCGGGAATAAGTAAAACACAAATAGGATTTCAAGAGGGGAAAAGGGAATTAAAAAAATTACTTGAACAAGCAATTACCGAACAGATGGTTGCGGATGTCCCATATGGGGCATTTCTTTCAGGTGGGATTGACAGTTCTCTAATTACGGCTTATATGCAGAAGATATTAGGAAAGCCAGTTAAAACTTTTTCAATAGGATTTGAAAATAAAATTTATAATGAAGCAAATTTTGCAAAAGAAGTTGCTGATTATATAGGCTCAGATCATAGAGAGATGTATATTACGGAAAGGGAAGCATTAGATTTAATTCCAGAACTTGGAAAAATTTATGATGAGCCATATGCAGACAGTTCACAGATCCCCACTTTTTTTCTGTCTGAATTTGCAAAGACAGAAGTGACAATTGCCTTGACTGGAGATGCAGGAGATGAACTTTTTTGTGGATATGAACATTATATAAAGTTTAATAATATATATGGCAAGCTCAACCGAATTCCGAATGGGTTAAGGCATATAGCTGGATGGAGTCTATCTGGAAGATGGATATCGCCGATTAATTTTTTTACAAATAACAATAGGGTTTATAAATTATCAAGGCTTTTAAAGAGTGATAGTGAGGCTGAATTTTTTTATCAGATGAGACGGGCAGATACATCGAAAAATGGAATTCTACATAGTAGAAATGAAAGGGAATTTCCGTATGCGACAGAGGAAGAAAAGTATGGCGACTTTATCAGCAATATGCAATACATAGATTTTATGACATATTTGCCTAACGATATCCTTGTTAAGGTTGACAGGGCGGCTATGAAAAACAGTTTAGAAACCAGGATTCCCTTTTTGGACAGAAGAATAATCGAGTTTGCATATTCACTTCCTCTCAAATTAAAGTTTGATGGGATAAATTCGAAAAAAATCTTGCGGGATTTGTTATATGAGGAAATTCCACGGGAACTGTTAGAAAGGCCAAAGAGGGGATTCGGCATTCCGCTTGATGACTGGTTGAGGGGAGATCTCAAAGACTGGGCAGAGTCATTGATTTTTTCAGATGAATTGCAATGTTTTCCTGGAATCGACTATAAAGCAATTACAAGGCTCTGGAGTAAAGAAGTTCAAGGGAAGTACCACTATAAAACAATCATTTGGAATATTTTGATGCTTGCTCAATGGTTAAAGGAGAATAAGGAGAATTACAGATACATTTGATAACGAAGAGAAAAGTCTATGGAGTTGGATAATGAAAATACTTTTTATTGCGGAAAATTTTGCTCCGGACAGTGTGATTGGAGCGGTAAGAATTATAAAATTTGCAAAATATTTATATCATTTTGGAAATGACGTCTCTGTTTTGTGTTCCGCAAAATGTATTGGAAAAAGGGACGATACGCTTCTCAAGGAATTACAAGGCATCAATATATATAGATTTGATGAAGATGATGGAGATAAAAAAGCAACGCCAATATCTAAGAGGGTAGGTGAAGATAAAGAAAGCGTTTTATGCTATCAAGCTAAAATGATACTAAAGAAAACTTATAAGCAAACACTATATCCAATAAAATACTTTACTTCAAATAAAGAAATGAAAAATAATATTATCGAATATTATAACAGTAATCTGGTAGCGGAAAAGTATGATGTATTGTTTGCAACATTTTCTCCATTGGCGACAGTAATGGCTGCAATGGAAATTACGGAAAAGAGTAGAGCTAAATTGATAATTGATTTTAGAGATTTAATGGATGGAATTAATTATCCATTTTTTATTAGGAAAAAGAATTATTCAATCCAAAGAAAAATAATAGAAAGGTCAGATATAGCATTGACTGTTTCAGAAGGCCAGAAAAATATTCTACAAAAGAAATATGGAAATCTGGCTGATAAGGTCATTGTACTAAATAATGGCTATGATGGGGAACGTGGATACATAGAAACAGCGTATGATTGTGCTGAATTTGTTATTGCGTATACTGGAAGCTTATACACAGGAAGAAGAAATTTAACCCCATTGTTGAAGGCTATAAGTAAAATTTCCGAAAGATATGCTTATAAATTTAGGGTTATATATGCAGGTACAGAGTCGAAGGAATTATATCGACAGTTAGCTTTGTATCATTTAGAGGGGATTCTTGATGACAGAGGTGTATTGAGCAGGGCAGAAGTTGAAAATGTACAATGTGAATCAGATATCTTTTTGGTAGCTACATGGAATACAAAAAATGAACAGGGGATAATGACTGGAAAGTTTTATGAGGGGATACGCATAGGAAAACCAATAGTGGTTCTTGTCAATGGGGATGAGCCGGGGAGTGATCTATATAAACTATATAAAGAATATGACTATGGGTATTGCTATGAAGAGTGTAGAGATGATGGTTTTGACGGCTTATATAATTTTATTTTGAAAAAGTGCCAGGAAAAAGAACAGACAGGGCATATTGTATATCATCAATCGGAAGCGCTGGAGAAACGATTTCAATATAAATCTTTAGCCCGGAAATTAGAAGGAATACTTCAGCAATTGTGAAAATTATAGAGAAGGTCAGAAAAGAGGACAAATTGAAAATATTGACAGTAGTGGGAGCGAGGCCGCAGTTTATCAAAGCAGCAGTAGTATCCTTGGAATTAAGAAAGCTGAATACAGAAATTTTGGTTCACACAGGGCAGCATTTTGACTATAATATGTCAAAGCAGTTTTTTGAGGAATTAAATATACCTGATCCGGATTATAATCTTGGCATATCAGGTGGGAGTCATGGACAGATGACGGGAAAAATGCTGATTGAAATTGAAAAAGTATTGATAAAAGAGCAGCCGGATTGGCTGCTTGTTTATGGAGATACAAATTCCACATTAGCAGCTGCATTGGCAGCGGCTAAACTGCATATTCCAATCTGCCATGTTGAGTCTGGTACACGTACACATAGTATGACAAACCCGGAGGAGATTAACAGAATATGTACGGATCATGTATCTTCAATGTTGCTTGCATGTACAGAGAACGACATAAAAGAACTGGAACGAGAGGGGCTGTCTGAAAATGCACAGCTTGTTGGCGATCCAATGTATGATGCATTTATTAAATATACCGGTAGGTTAAGTCAGAAGGAGATAAATCTTATTTTGCTTGATGGCTGCAGGTCAGATGTTCCTGAGAGATTTTATTACTTGACCTGTCATCGAGAAGAAAATACGGGTATTGAGAAATTGACGCAGATATGTAAAGCAATGGAACAGCTTCCATATCCGGTGATTTATCCGGTACATCCGAGAAATAGAAAGCAAGTAAAATACATTCAAGAAAAGGAAAGGTTTAAAAATATTATTTTTACAGAACCAATAGGATATCTCGAAAGTATCTGTCTTGTAAATTATGCCGAAAAAATTATTACAGATTCGGGAGGGCTTCAAAGAGAGGCTTTCTTTGCAGGAAAACAATGTGTGACTGTATTAAATCATGTTACCTGGCAGGCAACAATGGTTGACAGGCGCAATCAACTTGCAAGGCCAGATTGCGATGATATTTTAGATAAATTGTCAAAAGAGCAGGAGATAAATGAAAGCTATAAACCATTTGGCGATGGTCATGCGGCAAAATATATAGCCAAAGCATTAAAAGGTGAAATAAAAGGAGGTATGGCATAATGAGATATGCATTAATAGGTTGTGGACGGATATCACCTAATCATATAGTGGCCGCACAGGCAAATAATCTTGAATTTGTCGGGGTATGTGATATAGATCATGAGATGATGAAGGATAAAGTTTTAAAGTTTAATTTGGACAGTATTCATCAATATTCAGACTATCAAGAGATGTTAGAAAAGGAAAAACCTGAACTGATCGCAATAGCTACAGAGAGTGGAAAACATGCGGCAATCGCTTTAGACTGTATTGAAGCAGGATGTAATTTGATCATAGAGAAACCGATTGCTTTATCACTTGCAGATGCTGAGTTGATTATAAACGCTTCCAGAAAAAAGGGCGTGAAGGTTTGCGCCAGTCATCAAAACCGATTTAATAAATCAATACAAAAGATACGAGATGCATTGGAAAAAAATCGATTTGGTCGTATGTTTTATGGAACTGCACATATTCGTTGGAGCAGGGATTGGGAGTACTATTCCAGAGCTAAATGGAGAGGAACATGGGAACAGGATGGAGGAGCACTAATGAATCAGTGTATCCATAATATTGATCTTCTCCGATGGATGATGGGGGATGAGATAGATGAAGTAATAGGAATGACGGACAGGCTGAATCATGATTATATAGAAGCAGAAGACTTTGGGATTGCCCTTGTAAAATTCAAGAATGGATCATATGGAATTATTGAAGGGACTACAGATTTATATCCAAAGAATTTAGAAGAAACTCTCTATTTATTTGGTGAAAAAGGTACAGTGAAGGCCGGAGGGCAGAGTGTAAATAGGATTGAAGAGTGGAGATTCTCGGATGCATTAGATATACCAGAAGAAGTAATTGCGGAATTTACAGAAAATCCACCCAACATTTATGGATTTGGCCATACCGCATTGTATGCTGATGTTGTAGATGCAATTGAACATGATCGGAAACCATATGTAGACGCCACCGCAGGAAAACGTGCATTAGAATTGGTATTGGCTATTTACAAATCATCCATAGAGGGAAGGATAGTGAAGCTTCCGCTTGAAAATTGCTCCACAATGGATTTTGTTGGACAATTTGGGATAAGGAGTAAAATAAAATGATGATACTATCAAAAACAGCAGACGTATTTATTCATCAGACAAGTTTTGTCGATGATAGTGTTGAAATAGGAGCAGGAACAAAAATATGGCATTTTTGCCATATTCAGTCTGGGGCTAGAATTGGAAAAAGGTGTTCTTTGGGACAAAATGTTAATGTTTCATGTAATGTTAACATTGGAGATGGCGTGAAAATTCAAAACAATGTATCTGTATACGAAGGTGTAGAATTAGAGGAATATGTATTTTGCGGCCCATCAATGGTGTTTACAAATGATATCACTCCAAGAGCTAGGTATCCTAAAGACAGCTCAAAATATAAAAGAACTCTTGTTAAGCATGATGCAACATTAGGGGCAAATTGTACAATCGTTTGTGGAAATATTATAGGCGAATATGCAGTGATAGCAGCCGGAGCAGTTATAACAAAGGATGTTTTACCATATGCTTTAATGGCAGGAGTTCCTGCGAAGCAGATAGGCTGGGTCTGCAAGTGTGGACGGATATTAAATGAATCTTTAAAATGTTCAGACTGTGGGATGAGGTATAAATTGAAAAATGGCATATTAAAACCGGGGGGGGAATAGTCAAAACGGAATGATTATTGCTGCATTTGTCGAGGTGGCATTATGAGAGTTGCTGTCCTTACTTATAATGTGCCTCATAGAAAGACATATGACACCCTTTGTTTACTAAAAGCAAAGGGATATAGAGAGGTAATAGTTTATGCTCAGGAATTGACATATAAAAAAAAGAGATACCCACTAATTTCTCATAGACCAGAGAGCCTGGTTGGAATTCCAGAACCGTTAGAGCTATGCAAAAATTTTGATTTTGAATATGAAGAATGTTCCTTTTTGAAAATACGGGAGGCAGAATCAACTCCATTTCTTTTATGTGGGGCCGGATTGCTACCGGATACTTTTGTTTTGAAATATAGAATCGTAAATGCGCATCCTGGATTTATTCCTCTCGCAAGAGGTCTGGATTCATATAAATGGGAAATTTATTACGACTTACCTATAGGAGTGACAACGCACTTTTTGGGTGAATATATTGATGCAGGAGAAATAATCGAAAGAAGAGAGATCGGATTAAAGAGATGGGATACATTTCATGCAGTTGCACAAAGAGTTTATGAAAATGAGATAGAAATGCTGGTTCACGCATTAGATTTGCTGGATAATAAACATGAGTATATTATTCCAGAAGCGCAGTCTGTATTTAAACGTATGCCACAAGAAATAGAAATTACGTTATTTAAATGTTTTGAGGAACGAAAAAAAAAATTAGAATCGTTACAATGAATTTTGTATAGTAGATTATACCATAAGACTGGGATATTATACTTTTGAGAGGTGGCCGGACTTAGAAATGTGTGGAATAGCAGGAATTGTTTCTAATAAAAAGAAAGATAATTTAGAGAACATGATTAATGGAATGTTGGAAACAATAGTTCATCGAGGTCCAGATGGATCAGGAAAAAAGTTCTTTGATGATAAAGTGGCTTTAGGACATCGTAGGCTTGCAATTATTGATCTATCCGAAAAAGGACTTCAACCTATGGAATGGAATAAAAGGTATTGGATTACTTTTAATGGGGAAATATATAATTACAAAGAATTGCGAGAACAATTAATAAAAGAAAAAAACTTTTCATTTGAGTCAGAAACAGATACGGAAGTGATTTTGGCAGCGTTTGCAGCTTGGGGGGAAAAGTGTGTAAACTATTTTAATGGAATGTGGTCATTTGTAATTTTTGATAGAAATAATCAAAAAATGTTCTGCTCCAGGGATAGATATGGGGTTAAGCCCTTTTATTATTCCATGGTTGACGATTATTTTGTATTTGGCTCTGAAATCAAAGAAATTTTAAAGATTAGTAAAGGATTGATAAAAGCAAATCAAAAAAACCTGGAAGCATTTTTAGTAAATGGGCTATTAGATACAAATAATGAAACAATGTTTGAAGGAATTTTTCAATTGGAGGGAGGATGTAATTTATGGTTAGATAACAAAACTTTGAATTACAAGATAGAGCGATGGCATCATATTGAAAAAATAAAGTCAAATTCCTTTGGCAAGAAAAAAAATTGTGAGATCTTTAGGAAAAAATTGTTTTTAGCTATTCGGTTAAGACTGCGTTCAGATGTTCCGATAGGATCATGCCTTTCTGGTGGTCTTGACAGCTCTGCAATTGTTTGTATTGCAAATTCCATTTTAAAAGAAGAAAAAGATAACGTAGAGCAATATACAATTACTTCATGTTTTACAGATGAGAAATATGATGAACAGAAGTATGCGGATGCGGTTACAGAAAAAACTGGAACCATATCATATAAAATTTATCCAGATATTGATAAATTTTTTAAAGAAATAGACAAAATAGTCTGGCATATGGATGAACCGTTTATTAGTATGTCTATGTTTGCGCAATGGAATATATTCCGGGAGGCAAAAAGAAAAGGTCTAAAAGTAATGTTAGACGGGCAAGGGGCGGATGAACAGCTCGCAGGATATACTTCTTTTTATAATGCCCTATTTTATGATTTATTAAAAAAAGGAAAAGTGAAAAGGCTGTTCCGGGAAATAAAAGGATTTAAAAGAATCCGTGCCGAATCAGAGAAGATGTCAACTGTAGAAAGAGTTTTTTCTTTGATTGCCAGATTTATGATTCCGGGTTCTTTATTATATAAGATACGGTTAAGGTATAATGATAAAAAAACAGAATTACCTTTTGCAAAACGAATGTATTTTAATGACGTGATAATGAGTAAAAATAAATTATGCGACGGTAAAAATCAACAAAGATTTGTCTATGGTAATATGTATACAGGCATGAGAGCATTGCTGCATTATGAGGATCGGGATTCTATGGCTCATTCAATAGAAGCAAGAGTACCGTTTTTAGATGCGGATCTTTCAGAATTTATCTATTCGATACCACTTGAAGAAAAAATTGAAGATGGAAAGACAAAAGATATTTTACGTGAAGCATTAAAAGATGTATTACCAGAAAGTATTTATAGACGATATAGTAAATTAGGATTTGTTACACCACAAGATGCGTGGATCAATGAGAATAAAGAATTCTTTTATTCTGAATTAGAGAAAGGCTGCGAAAGATTAAAAACTCTAATAGATAAAAAAAGGATATTAAACTGGTATAAGAATAATATCGGAAAAGACAGTGCTGCGGTAGGCAATATTGCTTTTAGGATTATATGTGCAGCACATTGGGCGGATGTTTTTAATGTTAAGGTATAAAAAAGAAATTATTTGAGAATAAATGTGTGGGAGATTATTTTGAAAAAAGAGTATAGTATATGTATAGGAACAATGGAGATATGTGGAATTATGAGGAAATTGAATCATGCATATCGTGATATGGGGATAAAAAGTGATTGCTATTTATTACATCCTATTTCCAACATAATTGAAAAAGATACAGCTTATTATAACCCAATTTTAATTTCTTATCAAAAGATTCAAAATAAAATCCGAAAAAGTCTATTTTATGGTCAAAAAATTAGAATGAGACTTTGGCAGATATTAGAAGCGTTTGTTTTACTGAAAGTTTTTTTCTATACTTTGATGAATTATGATGCTTATATTTTTCTTTACTCTCAAAGTTTTTTTAAATCAAATCCATTTCTAAATCAAATTTCTGAATGGGAATACAAAATTCTGAAAATGTGTAAGAAGAAAGTAGTTGCTTTTTTTTGCGGTTCAGATTCACGCCCTCCGTATTGTGATAATTCTAATTTTGTGAATTTTGCCGGTCTAAAAGAAGCAACTAGAAGAATAGCCAGTAATGTTCATATGATTGAAAAGTATGCGATTGTGATAGATGGAACTGCGTCTGCGGCTTTTCATACAAAGCCGTATATCAGCTACAATTGTATAGGAAATCCGGTGGAAAAAGAAGAATATCGCGGAGAGAGCAGAAGTAAGAATAATTCAGTTGTGATTCTCCATGCGCCATCTTCGATAGAAGGCAAAGGGACGAAGGTTATAAGAGAGGTTGTCAGAAAAATATCAAATCAAGGCTATAACATTGAATATCGGGAGGTTACAGGTGTTCCCCATAACATCGTTTTGAAAGAAATGAGAAGAGCAGATATTCTTGTGAATCAAATGTATAGTGATACTCCAATGTCAATGGTAGATGTCGAAGCAGGATTGAATGGTCTGGTAGTTGTAACATGTGGATATTATGCCCAATATTATAAATCAGATATGCCGTTCCCGGTACCACCTTCATGCTTTTGCCTGCCAGAAGATTTAGAGAAAAATTTGATTTTTTATATTACAAACAAAGAGGCACGAACTGTATTAGTGGAGTCAGAACAGAGATTTATAAAAAATAATTGGATGTCAGATCAAGTAGCTAAAAAAATATTTAAATTAATAAAAACAGGACCTGTAGAAGAATGGCTGTATGATCCCGCCGGATGTGAGTACGTTTGGGGAGCCGGTTGTAATAAAGAGCAGGTTAAGGAAAGAGTTACTTACTTAATTGACCATTATGGGTATAAAGCATTACAGCTTTCAGAAAATTCATTACTGTATCATAATTATATGAAAATATATCAATCAAAATATAAACAATAAAAATTATGGAGGCATATTATGAAGGTACCATTTTTAGATTTGAAAAAGCAATATGAGGGTATTCGTGGAGAAGTCGAACCGAAGATATTGGAGGTTATGTCCAGCTGTGCTTATATAGGTGGGCAGTATGTCCAGAATTTCGAAAAAGAAGCTGCGGATTATTTGGGAGCAAAATATGCCATAGGATGTTCAAGTGGAACAGCGGCTCTTATACTTGCATTAAGGGCTTGTAACGTAAGGCCAGGAGATGAGGTGATTACAACTCCATTTACTTTTTTTGCAACAGCAGAAGCAATCGCATGTGTGGGTGCTATTCCCGTATTTGTGGATGTAAAGCAGGAAGATTATAATATCGATCCTGATAAAATTGAGGATTCTATTACGGAAAAAACAAAAGCGATTATTCCTGTACATATATTTGGGGCTCCATGCGACATGGATCGTATCATGGAAATAGCCAGAAGGTACGGGATAAAAGTAATAGAAGACGATGCTCAGGCAATCGGAAGTGAATATAAAGGACGAAAAGCAGGGACACTTGGGGATGTCGGCTGCTTTTCTTTTTATCCTACAAAGAATCTGGGTGGATGTGGTGACGGAGGGATGGTCACGACAAATGATAGTGACCTTGCCATAATGTTGAAAGCTTTCCGTGAGCATGGTGCCGGACAAGATGGGGCAAAAACATTGGAACTGCTAGATGGAATTAAAGAAGAGATTACAACCCATGAACAGATTACGGAGTTATATAACCCTTACAAGTACTTTAATTATTTGATTGGATATAATTCAAGACTTGATGCGATACAGGCAGCGCTATTATCCATTAAACTGAGGCATCTTGATACATATAATGCAAACCGTACTAGAATTGCTGAAAAATATTTAATGGGACTGGATGACAAAATAATACGTCCAATATATGACAAGGTTAATGTACCATGCTGGCATCAGTTTGTGATCAGATCAGACTATAAGCAGGACTTATGTGCATATTTATCAGAGAATGAAGTGGGAAATGGGACATTTTATCCGGTTCCACTGCATCATCAAAAGGCCTTTAATGAATTAAACTGTAAAAATCCCAATGCTTGTTTGCCGATTGCCGAGAAAATATCATCACAGTCTGTGTGTCTTCCTATATTCCCGGAAATGACAAATGAGCAAGTACAATTTGTTATAGATACGGTAAATAATTTTTATAAGGAGAGAATATGAAAGATATATTTATTCATCCGACCGCAGAGGTTAGTAAGGATGCTGTTATAGGCAGAAATACGAAGATATGGAACCAGGCGCAGATACGGGAAGGGGCTTGTATAGGTGAGAATTGCATTATCAGTAAAAATGTCTATATTGATGAAAATGTCTATATTGGATCGGGAGTTAAGATTCAAAATAATGTAAATGTTTATCATGGTGTGACGGTAGAAGATGATGTGTTTTTAGGGCCATCAATGACATTTACAAATGATATGTATCCAAGGGCCTTTAATTCTAAATGGAAGGTGTCTGATACATTAGTGAAAAGGGGGGCTTCGATAGGAGCAAATGTTACAGTTCGTTGTGGGATAACTATAGGCGAATATGCTGTTATTGGTGCGGGAAGTACTGTTACAAAAAATGTTCCTGCGCATGCACTTTTTGTAGGAAATCCGAGTCATCAGATTGGCTGGGTCTGCCAGTGTGGGTATAAACTTGATAAAAATGGTGTCTGTACAGAATGTGGAGAGAAGTATAATCTGAAGGAGTGGGGACAGTATGAAAAAGTATCCTGTTACTAAACCATATTTTACACAGAAAGAGAAAGACTTAATTGCGGCATCTCTAGATTCAGGCTGGGTTGCACAAGGTCCTAAGGTGGCCGAATTTGAGAAAAGTATAGCAGGGCATGAGAGAATTGCTGAAGGAGTGGCTACAACATCATGCACGACCGCGCTTCATTTAGCAATGGTTGCGCAGGGGTTGGCAAACGGAATGGATGCAATCATTCCGGCGTTTACTTTTGTTGCAACTGCAAATGCAATTATTGCGGCAGGAGCAACACCTGTGATGGTAGATATTCATAGAGATACCTATAATATAAATACTGATGCGTTACAAAATATTATTGAAACGAAATATAAGCAGAAAAACGGAAAACTGATAAATAAGGAAAATGGAAATGAACTTTGGGGGGTTGTTCCTGTCCATGAATTTGGCCTGTGTTGTGATATCTATGAGGTAAATCAATTGGCTAGAACATATGGTCTTAAGGTTATTGAAGATTCTGCATGTGCATTAGGAGCTAAAATTAATGAGATACATCAGGGGGCTTTTGGCAATACATCCTGTATTAGTTTTCATCCAAGGAAATCAATTACTACAGGTGAGGGGGGGATGATCCTTACAGATGACCCATTGTTAGCCAAAAGGATGCGCGAGCTTAGAACGCATGGCAGTATGGTGTCAGCGGATGTAAGAGATAAGGGGAAGGGATTCTTACTTCCGGAGTTTAATGAGGCTGGCTATAATTACCGAATGACAGATCTGCAAGGAGCAATGGGGCTTGCACAAGTAGAGAAGCTGGATTTTATTATAGAGGAGAAGCGAAAAAAGGCTGCAGTTTATAATGAGCTCATTTCAGAGATGTTGCCAGAATTTATAACCCCGCTTGAACCCGATGGCTTTTATCATACATACCAGTCATACGTATGCATGTTAGATGAGAAGAAGTTTAGATTTGATACAATTAGGACAGGGGGCGGGTATCGTAACATGCTTCTGCAGAAGCTAGAGACTGTTGGAATTGCTACGCGGCAGGGAACACATGCAGTTCATATGCTGGGATACTACCGCAATAGGTTTGGATATGAACCAGAAGATTTTATCAATGCATATGCCTGTGATCATTTATCGGTTACCTTTCCGTTGTATGTTGGGATAACAAAGGAAGATCAGAAATATATAGTGGGTACTGTTAGGAAAATGATTGATGAGATGTAGAGGTGTAAAAATGCCATTAATTTGTGAAAAGAACGTATTGGTAACCGGAGGGGCAGGATTTATAGGAAGCCACTTGTGTGATGAACTATTAATATGTGGTGCATCCAAGGTCGTCTGTGTTGATAATTTTTTCCTGGGAAAAATGGAAAATCTTAAAAATGCTCTTAGGCATAATCGGTTTGTACTTTATAGAGATGATGCGAGACAATTTGGAGTTATGCAGTCAATTATTGAAAAAGAGCAGATAGAAGTAGTCTTTAATATGGCAACTATTGCGTTGAATTACTCTTTTTTTAATCCTTTTGATGCTTATATGGTCAATGTAGAGATTGCTAATACATTATTAGAGCTGATTAAGATTGGCGCTTATAAAACACTTATCCATACTTCTTCGTCGGAAGCATATGGTACAGCACAGTATTCGCCAATGGATGAAAATCATCCGACCGACCCGACTACACCATATGCAGCCGGCAAAGCAGCGGCAGATTTGATGGTGCATTCGTTTTCCAAGGTGCTTGGTCTGGATATATCGATCATACGGCCATTTAATAATTATGGTCCACGGCAGAATGCGGAAGGACCATTGGCAGGGATAATACCAGTAACAGCAAAAAGAATAAAAAACGGTGGAAGACCAGTAATAAACGGGGATGGTGAGCAGACAAGAGATTTCATTTATGTGAAGGATACGGTAAGGGGATTGCTGTTGGCATATGAGAAAGAGGAATCTCGTGGAATGATTATAAATCTCGGCTCAGGACAGAAAATGACGATGAATTCACTTATCCATGGGATTTGTGATTATATGGGATATGGCGGAGAATGGGATTATAAACAAGAAAGAATCAGCGATGTAAGAAATCTTTGCGCCGATATTAGTAGGGCAAGGAAAGTGCTTGGATTTGAACCGCAGGTAAGTTTCAAGGTTGGAATTAAAGAGACGCTTGATTGGTATATAAATAATAGTGTGATTTGATAGGAGGAATATGTACAACAGAGTCTTATTTATTGGAAGCAAAAAAGCAGGGTTTAAGGTATTAAAAAAGATGTATTATACAGCGCCAGATAAGTTATCCGGATGTGTCACGGTAGATGATTCGTTGGATTCCAGAAGTGAGCTGGAGGCGATTAAATCGTTCTGTAATAAGAAGGGGATTCAGATAGATATACTCACTGGAAAATGCGACCTTACAGAATCGATAGATAAATACGAACCGGATATTTGTTTTGTGATGGGATGGTATTATATCATTGATGAGAAATTAATAGAACAAGTTCGTGGTGGGTTTGTAGGAATACACAATTCATTATTGCCGTTACATAGAGGATTTGCTCCTGTTGTTTGGGCCATGATTTCTGGAGATACGGAAACGGGGGTCACTGTTTTTTCTTTTGATAAGGGGATGGATACAGGTGCGATATGGTATCAGCAAAAAGTAGCAATAGATACGGACGATTATATAAACGATGTATTAGCAAAAATTGATGAAAAAATTTCATGCTTTTTTGATGACTTTTATATTGGTATTTTATCTGAAAGAATACATCCAACAAAACAAAAACTTGATAATATATCGTATGGGGCAAAAAGAACACCGGAGGATGGAATTATAGACTGGAGTAAAAATGCTGATGATATATATAATTTTATAAGGGCGCAATCTAAACCCTATCCAGGGGCGTTTACTTATTATAAAGGAGAACGAGTTGTTATCTGGAAATCTAAAATTTTTCCTTTTATGATTCAAGGAAACCCAGGTCAGATTGGACTTATAGATTCCGTAAATAAAAGTGTGATTGTAGTTTGCGGAAATGATACTGGAATTATATTGGAGTCTATAGAAAAAGAGGGCAAGGAAATCAGTGTCATGGATGAAGTAAAGTCGTTAAAATATAAGATGGGGGAGTGACACTCAATAGGCAGGATTATAAAAGGATGGGTGTCTATTGTCTTGAAAGTTATATGAATTAAGGAGATTTGGACATATGAATAACATTTTTTTGACCTTTGATATGGATTGGGCAGATGATGGGGTATTAACTCATTTTCTAAATCTTATGAATGACAAGGACTTAACCGGAACACTAAATGTCACACACAAAACAAATGTTTTTCAGGGGGGGGGCAAAGGCTTGAGCTTGGAATACATCCAAATTATAATAGTTTGCTAATGGGAAATAATACGGATGAAAATTACATGCATGTGCTTAAGAGTATGAAAGAGATAGTACCAGATGCCATTACAATGAGAAGCCATGCACTGTCATCAAGTAGTATCATCGTCTCAAAATATAGTGGTTTTGGAATTCAATATGATTTGAATACACTTATTCCGGCATACGCAGGTCTTTGTATCAAACCATATAAGGCACCTGCAAATGCCAATGTAGTGGTGCTGCCGTTCATTTTTGAAGATGATATTTATTTATCCCAGGATGTTCGTCAGGCACCGCGATTTTTTCTTTCTGACGAGTTCGAAGCACCGCGTATTTTCAATTTTCATCCAATCCACCTGTTTCTTAATACGGATCAGCTTTCTACATATGAAAACGCGCGTCCATATTTCAGTGATTATGAGATGTTGGAAACATGCATAAATAGACAAAATTACGGAATAAAAGATTTTTTTCTAGAACTTGTTTCTATTGCAAAGGAAGATGGATGGAATTTCAAAAAAATATGTGAGGGGGAGTGGAAATGAAGGTGGCTGTTTTAGGAAGGACTCGTATGCTTTACGATACAATTGATGAACTCATTGCTTCTGGACATGAAATAGTGTTAGTTGGAACATGTCCGGCAGCGCCAGAATATGACATTACTGAAGCGGATTTTCAGTCGAAAGCGAAGGATTTAAATATTCCTTTTTTTAACAATGTACGTATTAACAGTCCAGAAGTTATTAGTGTTATGAAAGAGGCTCATGCTGACATTGCGGTCAGCGTCAATTGGATTACTGTTATTAAAGGGGAGGCCTGTTCTTGTTTTAAATATGGGATACTAAATGCCCATTGTGGGGATTTGCCAAGATATAAGGGGAATGCTACTCCTAATTGGTCAATACTAAATAACGAGAGTTACTATGCAATTTCTATACATTATATGGAACCGGATAGTTTAGATTCGGGGAATATTGTACTGAAAAAATGTTATTCGATTAGCGAACAAACGACAGTAACTGAAATATACGCAAATATGAATGAAAGCATTCCAAAGCTGTTTAGCAAAGCTGTTAATATAATAGAACAAAATGAGTATACGGGTGAAGAACAGAGTAAAAATGTGGTTGATTCTTTGAGATGTTATCCGAGGATTCCTACAGATAGTTTTATTGACTGGTCATGGTCATGTGACAGGATTTTAAGAATGATAAGAGCTTCAGCCAGACCATTTTCAGGAGCATTTACTTATTATGGCACTACAAAAATATTTATTTACAAAGCTCAAAAAGGCATTTATGAAATGCCATGTCTCGTTATCCCGGGACAAGTAGTCAAAGTTGACAAAATCAGACACTTAGTTGAAATAGCAGCGGGGGATGGCGTCATTGTATTAAAAAAAGTAACTATAGATGGAAAAGAGGTTAATGCAGACAGAGTTCTTAAGAGTATCAGGATACGTTTGAACTATTGCCTGCATGAAGAGATATATCAGCTGCGTAAGCAGGTCGAATATTTGACAAAAATCATAGAAGGAATAACAGGCGATGGAAAGGAAGAGAAATAATTCATTGCTGTCTGTTTTAGACATAGCAGGTTATTCCAATGTATAAAAATGGAGGTAAAATATGCTAAAGACAATGCAGGTGGGTTATGGGTATTGGGGAGCTAATGTATCCGCAAAACTACAACAATCAAAAGAGTTTCAACTCTGTTTCCTTGCTGAAACAGACAAAGAAAAGCAAGAGAGGGCATATAATCGTTATCCAGGGCTTCAAATTATAGAGGATTATAAGGAAAAGCTAAACAATGAGATAGACGCGGTAGTAATATGTACCCAAACTGAGTATAGCTATCAAATAGCTATGGACGCAATGAAAGCAGGAAAACATATTTTTATAGAGAAGCCTTTAGCTAAAAATATTGAGCTTGCAAATCAGTTAGTAGAAAAAGCAAAAGAAATGAAAATTATTTTACATTGTGATCATTTAATGATATATAATCCGATTATCAAAAAAATTAAGCAAATGATTGATAATGGAGAGCTTGGCGAGATTCAGTATATTGATATTGTGAGGGCAAATTTAGGGCCTATACGCAAGGATATCAATGCATTACTTGATTTGGCAGTCCATGATATCGCCGTGGCAGATTATCTTTTAAATGGTCTGCATCCGGATAAAATGAGTACATATGGTACAAAAACTGTTGGGGAACAAGATACGATTACTTACCTTACACTAAAGCAAGGAAATGTATTAATTAATATCAATTCTAGCTGGGTTTCGCCTGTAAAAATACGTAGAACCACAATTGCTGGATCACATAAAATGTGTATTTTTGATGATATGAAAGCAGACAAATTGCGAATATATGATAAAGGGATAGAAGTGACTCAAGGGATAGAGTATGGCAAATACGAGTTTAGTGTAAGATCAGGTGACCTACGCATCCCACATATTGAATTTGAAGATTCACTATTAAACAGCCTTGAACATTTTGCATTGTGTGTTAAGGAGGGAAGGGATTCTCTTTCGGGACCGATGCAGAGTATGAGAGTGATGAAAATTTTAGAAAATTCTATTAATAATAGCTATTAATATTAGGACATCGAAAGTTTTGAAGAAATAATAGGTACGATTATGGTTAATATTATTAAAAATTTAAAACTGATTCTTGGACGAAAACAAAAGATTAGGATTATCATACTTTTTTTAATGATGATCTTTGGTGCGTTATTGGAATCTATAGGAATAGCGCTATTACCAACGCTTTTGTCCGGATTGATGAGTATAGATGAATTAGAAAAAAATCAATATG